>JAAUYG010134673.1_pt1 | contig 18463 bp, 14 predicted proteins | sample 7278091 | NCBI WGS metagenome assembly JAAUYG01 (sample SAMN14350201, study PRJNA611818) | marine sediment metagenome | isolation source: surface marine sediment (0.6m) | place: French Polynesia: Moorea | collected 2018-08
GCTGGTTTCTTCAAGTTAGAATTCACGTCAGATTGTTCAGTCTCGTCTACACTTGCACTGAAACCACTTGATTCCGTCTTCACTACCCGCTCGTGGAGACTGCGTCTCTGCGACTGTGACGTCACAACTTTCGTGTGTGACGTCACTTGACTTTTATCCAATAAGCGCTTGTCGTTCTCGCGCTTCTGCAGCTTGGATTCTAAACTCTCGCCAATTCTCGCAGCTGCGCGTTTATCAGTGGAATTATCACTTCCGCTTTTATTTCCTGTGTGGTTATCTGGCTCTACAGATGTTGCCCCATCTGACCCATCTGCTTTCTCTTTGCCAGAACAAACTTGCTTTTCTTTTATGTTTACATCAGTTTTCTCTTCAGCTCTGCCTTCACTATTGGAGCTGCTGTTTTCACTTGTAGCTGCAGCAACAGAAGAAGCAGCTTCTGATTTAGACTCAGAGGTTAATTCTGTAACAGCTTTTGTAGAATATTCCCCACTGCATTCCTCAGAGGACTTTCCCTCCGAATCATCTCTCCTTCCCTTTGATTCATCCTCATTCTTTGACTCATGTTCCGTTTTGCTTGTATCATCGCCCAGTTCTGCTGACTCCCGGTTCTTTTTGTACGCAGGCAGCGTCCGTCCGCCTTTGATTCCTCCTGGCATCTTTAGCAGCTCATTCAGCTCACTGGCAATTTTCCTGTTTGCCATTGTCGTTTCTTTTTTCAGTGTTCTGTCAGTTCATCTATTGATATCCAATGCGACACACCTGAGAAGTGTGCATTTAAACGTCAATGTAGCTGACAAGTTTCAAGGAAATGCCCAAATTTGCGCTGTTTTTTGTTGTCAGTTGTTTTAACCAAGAGACTTACACTACGTGGAAGAACCAAACAAACACATCCAAGCATTCAGCCACAAAAGACGTTAAATGTTCACACTTCTCGAGAGTGGCGAATCTGTGTCTTTACTCATTTGGTATTTGTGACTGTATCTTTTTCCCCTGTGTAATTTATCAAATGAAATGATCAACAACCAGAATAATCATTCCATGACACAACTTTCAAAGGACTGGGAGTCTGTTCTTGATGCAAATTGTTCCTGATCAAGGAGCCTGAATTCGATGGTTTCGACATTTCAGACACAATGTCTGACACCAGTTGCAACAGGCCTGTCTGGATACAAATTGGCCGCAACAGCCATTTTGGCATGTCTGACTCAGGGTAAACTACCTGTCTGGGTTTTGCATTCGCCATCCCACACTTGGGTGGGAATGCATGCATTTGCCTTTCAGCTTGAACAAGACCTGCATCCCCAGCCTGAGCAGTGGTTGATGGCCAGACCATTTCCCTGAAGATTGAACAGACCCTCCAGGCAGAATCGCAGACCAGCTGTTGAAGCCATTTCACAAGACATTTTGTCCACACCACGAGACAGCCAGAAGTAACGAATGCCGTGATATTTTTACTTGCTGAATCGTGGCAAACCAAAAGATCCCACAGGAAGTGAAGCCAGATTCCTTGTGGGGTGACTATGAGAGGCAAATGCAGCGATTCTTTGTTTTCGCGAGTTGCTCAAGTGCGATTGTGTTGGATAAGTCTGAGTGAGAAGACTCAGGACTGAAAGCGAAACCCCAATTTAGAATTCAGTGGCGCTAATTTTTCACATTGAGGATGGAAACCCAACACTTCTGGACATCTTATTGAACAGGTAAAGAGTATCATCAATGAACATCAATCCCCTCGATATTTCCTAGAATAAATAAGCATTCACGTCCAACAAGCAGAGTGCTATTTTTACGTCGCTTTCCTGGCTGATATGCTGAGGGGGGATGTCAGTTCTACCACCTCTGAGCCAAAGTGTTCTCCCCTGTTCAAAAAGCATGTAGGTATGACATGTTAATCGCGGCTTAATACAAGTCAGCTGGAGTACTGTGCAGGGATATCGTAGTGAAAAGCCTGCAGGGATATCTGCAGGGCATTCTGGCAATTTGCAGCAGGAAGTCCAGAACGTTTTGCATTGCAGATTGAAACATTGTATTGCATGTTACGTTGCCCTTTCACTTTGATCAAGACAGGTACTTTGATCAAGACAGGTACTTTGATCAACCCGCCCCCCTAATGTGCACAACTCCCCAGCCTGAACACTGGACTTGCCGCCCCATGTACCATGGCACCTTAAACGACGGCGACACACGAAGTGAACCACCTAGCCTTTGTCATGGATGGCAGAGGCAAGACAGGCAATTGGCATTCGGTTCAGTCTCAAGTCTCTGATTCTTTGGTGGAAAATAACCAGCCAATAGGAACTCAAGTTACGTTCACGAAAGCGTTGCTGGCCTTTTACCCTGGGATTCCCTGAATCTTTCTGCTTCATATATGCAGAAAATTCCACTGAAATAGGCTGCTGAAACAAAAGCCAAGACGAAGAATTGAAACACGTTCTTTGCTTTGGCCCAATCTTCCTCTGGAAATCATCCCAGAACGACAGCCATCACTTCTCACACCTTGCCAAAACATTGCTAATTGCGTCATCAGTTTCAGGATTCTATTTTCTCTCAGCTAAATTCTGCTGATGAGATTTCATCTTCCACAACGCTGATGGTGCAAAACCCTGACGTCTTCAGTCATGTCTCTGCCTGAAGCAACAGAAGGACACAACACGTGAGCGAAGCTGGTCAGGAGGCCAACAGGATGCGCCACACTGAAAATCAGAAGCGTGACCCTGGGGTCCAAATCTCTGCTCAGGGTCGAACCCTTAGGTCCCTGGACCCAGCTGACCGCGTGCAGATGTCTGCCCACATAAAGGAAGGAAACCTTATGGGTTTTTGGAAATGACCAGACGTATGCAGTGGGTCAAATCTTGACTATTCTCAAGACAAAACTTATCCCGAGCATCCAGAATAGACACAAGTCCAATCCCACCACAAGCTGTTTCCTCCCATCATGTTGTCTGATCTATCCCAACATCCAACATCCAGGAATATCCGAGCTTCGGCAATCCAGTTCAGTGTGGGTGAATTTTTCCTGGTGGATTCAAAACGAGAAGAAGTTTTGACCAAGTCCGACTAACTTCCACCCAAAATCCTGCTTCAACAACCTTTCACAGCTTATTATTTCTTTGAAACAATTTGCACAAGAAACCAGGTTTGTTGCAAGACAAGCCGTGAGTCTCAATGTAACCTGGATTGAATTCAGAATGCATGTATTCCGACAGTAATGAGTACAATGAGTATCCACTGTGGAAGCTGGTTTTTGAGTATCTGCGTCTTACTGTGAGTAAAAACTCAAGGGCATCAGAGTTCTGTGCAGCTTTACGTTGTGTTGTGTGCAGCTGCAACGTTCTCTGTGTCCGTTGCTCAAAGCCAGGGTCCGCACAGGGGAGAAAGGGGTCGTAATCACCCAGATGAAACTCGCACCTTGTTGACCAAAATTTCAGCAGTTGGGGCGCTGGCAAAAGATTTGCTATAGAGAATGGAAAGGAAACTGACTTTTTTTCTGCTGTTTAGTCGGGTGCCCATCTGTGAGTGCTGTCATACGTTCTGAAAATTATGAGGTAAAACATGATGGACCCTTCTCAAGCGAAAACACACTGACACAAAGAGGACCCGAGGGCAAGGGAGGGGGTGAACAAGAATCCTGTCGGACAATGACAAGGACTCTGACAATGCCAGCAAAAACTTGGTTTTGTTGTGCAGCACCGCCTGAAAATGAGAGCTCCCTGTTTAAAGAGTTGGTTCCATGACAACCAAGTGTGAAGAAATCGGCCACTGCTGAACTCAGGACGTGATGTGAGCAAAACAACGATTGCCACAAAACCAAAGACCACAAAATCTCCAACGAGACGAGACAATTCCGTCTGTTTCATCTTACGAGGCAAATGAATCTGACCAATATTTCTGCGGACAACAATTTTTCGTTTTTGTTTGCCCTATCGCTTGCGGAGAACAAGGAACCGCACACAACTTTCCAGGAAGCACCAGCGATATCGCTTGCAGCTTCATGTTTCCAGCCGGAGAGGAAACGTTTCCAGCAATGATAGACCGACCCAGGCGCAAAGGTGCGAGCAGAGATTTCTGCAGGAATTCTAGGGATACCTGAGAGATGAGTCAGACATTAAGTCATTTATGTTGCAGAAAAATAATCTGACACTGAAGTCGTCTGCCGTCGACGTACTCAAGAGGAAAACAATCCCTATTTTCATTTTGAAGGTTTCTTTTTTGGGGGTAGGGGGTTCAAATCGTGACAAACGAAACAAAACAATCACTCCTTCACGAAAGCGGGCATGGTCAAGTTCTCTTCCAATTTCTCAACGTGTGTGTGCGTGTGTGTGTGTGTGTGTCTCTTGGTCCTGAACCAACCTAGGTCTCACCTCTTGCACTTCTTTACATGCAGCAACAACAGTTTGGTGAAGATGCTTCCACCTCTGGCTATCATTTTGCTTGATGTGCATCCAAGATTCAACGTGTTTAACAATAGCTGTTGTCATAGCAATGAGTAAGATGCCAAGTGGCTGCAGGTGTTCCAGAGCACACTCGGCTCCTGCAGGAAAGTGCCATGCAGACGCACCACTAAATTCTGCATCTCGACGAATTATCATGCAACTTTAGCAGATGAAATAGACATGTGCTGGATGCAGGGTTCTCCTTGGCACAGTTTTTCTTGCATTGTGCTTCTGCCTGCATTTTGTCAATTACTTCTTTTTCAACACCTGGTTCACACCAAACAGATGGACTGACTGCCCAGATTCCAATTTGTTATTTTTTTTCAATCAAATTCTTTCGCTAATTCACTCAGAAACATAACTGTTGGCATCTGAGTGCACTCCGAGTCGGCGGAAACTAAGGATTGCAAGACGTATTCCACCTTTTTTTTCTCAAAACAAAACGCAAAGTGCAGTGGTTTTCCAAGGGTTACAAGGTAAATTTAGAAGACATATCCCAATGATTTTCTTGGAAGCACGTGCATACTTTTCTGCGACACATTTGTGGCAAACCAGCGGTGTTTATGTGATGAGACCTGACACAACTCGCGCGCACACACACGACATTGCATTTTCACGAAAAAAGAAAAACCCCGATTTGTGCGCAGATAGACAAGCGCAATACGTGTTGATGCGGGTACTCCACACTGCAAGTGGCCGAAAAACAAGGGCGCTTGTCAGCATCGAGGCCGCCTTGTCATCCAAGCTGTGCAAACATCTAAACAGGCTGTGGGAGGAGAAGGTCCTGCCTGCGTACCCGACAACGACGCCAATGAGGGCAGCGTTACTCACAGGAATAGTCAGCTGCGCGGCCTAAAATGCAAGAAGCGGAACTTACCGGGACTGAGCTCGGGCGAGGACAGGTCGCTCTCCCCGGACACGTCGGACAAGTTCTCCGCCGACAGGTCCTTGATCGGCGGCCGCTTCCGCGCGACGGGGGGCGGCGCCACTGGAGGCAGCATGACGTCATCGCGCGCTGATGACGTCACCGTGACGTCACTGACGTCGCGTGGAATGACGGGAGGCCGACCCGCGGCCCTGAGAGCTTCCTCCAGGTCTTTCTCTAACTGTATCACCTGGCGTAGCAGATCAGAACACAGTGTCAAGGCGCGCTGAGGACTTCTCTGACTGACCCGATGCCTTTCTTATATGTTTTGTTTTTCTTTCGTCAAGCAGAAATTGGCAAGAAAATATCGCGGATGAAGTGGCTTTGGTGCAGCGTGTAAATCCCCTTCCCCTTCCCCCTCTCTCAGAATTCAGTCTGTCACAGAATGCAGTCATCTATTTTTACGACGCAGCCTTTGAGAAAGGCATGAAGTTGTATTGGGAGCTCCTGGTGGTTCAGGCTTGACAAGGCCTTTGGTTTAACCCCCCTCCATGATGCTACTCTCCACACAGATGTTGTCCCTCCCCCCCCCCCGCCAGGGATGCGAAGTGTATGGGACTGTGTGCCCAAACAGCAAGTGGTTTCTTTTATCGTCATGTGATGTTTCTGTCCCTATACACTGACACCTTTCACTGAAAGGCTGCGACTTGGAACAAAGAAAACGTGCAGGAATGACCGTGGAGACCTACCCTGTCCTTGAGTGACTTGACTAGTGTGTTGTACTGTTGGTCCTTTTCTTGTTGCTGCTGAACTAAGGCTTCGTGGTCGCGGTCAAGATCCTTCTCCCTGGCAAACAGAAATCCACAACTTCATAAACGTGTACAATTTCATGAGATGTATCCTTCTACAACTTGGCATGGCACCACAGGGGTGCTTCCTCTGTGTCTGAGACAGCAAGGGGGATGTCTCACCTGAACCTGAGATGATGGACCTCCATGGTTGATGGTCCAAAACTGTTTTGATTCTTTTCTTGGTAGGGGAGAGGCACTCCTGTGAACTCCCTCGCATCACCCAATGGGGCGCCATTTTATCCATAAGGTAATCAAGATACATTGATTTTGTAGGTGTGTGGAGGTGTCATCTCAAGTACAGGTCTGTGACAAGGGAGTCTTTGCTTGTAATTCCACCAAAACGACCAGGATGACAAATCAAATTGTCGTACAATTTCAAAGCACAATCAGGTTTCGTTTCGTTTTGTTTTTGTTTTTAATCTTCCTGTTTTTGTTCAAAGTACAGCCGAATACCGTATGTCTGCGCAACCTTTGTTGCGCTTACAACTCATTTGCGATTGATCTCACATCAACTCGAACACAAATGAACAAGAAAAAGAACAAGAAACAAGAGAAAGGAAGCTGTTCCTTACCACGCTAAAAATCTCTACAGAAGGTGTTGAAAGTTGCATTCTAATGTCAGAGACTTTCCTTTCAGTTAGTTCAGCCGGGCAGGAATTAGGGACAAGTTATTCACGTGCAGGCAAAACAGTAGCTACTGAAATTCTTTTCTATTTTTGCAGAGTTTTCAGTCAAACCCCAGCCAAAGGATGCCGCCGCTTTTGTATTTGGTGGCTTTGGTCAAGAGATTGGGCCACAAACCGTTTTCCAAAACGTTCGTGGACTGTACGACACAAAACCCGCACCCTGCTCAACAGTTTGCACTAATTTGGCTCCTATAGGGCTCGACATTGGAGGTTCTGTTGTGCGAGGTGTCCGTTCATGTCGGTGTCCGAGTCAAGTCTGAGATGCGCGGTGAATAGTCAGTCACACTTGGCCTCGCACAACAGTTCCACCGAGAAAAGTTCAATTTCGGTTGGACCTTGATCCCTGCCCCAATAGCCTGGTGGTTATCATTCTCACCATCTTGTGGGTTCGAGCCCCATGCAGGGACAAATTTTCTGACTGAATGGGTTCCGCACTGGAATGAATGGCTGCAACCTGAATTTGTGCCACCTAGTGGGCAGTTGCCAATTGTAAATGTGTTGCTGTGCAAATGCTTGTTGTGTCGATGCATGTTGAGCATCTGCATGGCTCTAAAGAGCGCTTTTTTTAAATCAAAACTAAACCAAGACTCTTCCTCACCTGGACTGGAACTCCCGGATGAGTTTCTTCGCCTTGTGGTACTTCTTCTCCAGCGCGCGGTAGTCTTCACGCACCTTGGTCTCCGCTTCCAGCTGCTGGCTCTGGGATCCCTCCAGCACGTTCTGGAACACCGCATCAAACACAGTTCAAGACAGGGAAACCAACATCAGACCACGACAGTCTTGAGGCGTATTCACACTGGGTGCGAATTGAGTGGACGAATTGCCACACATTTCCAAATCGTACTCGGTGTCAATACACCTGTACTCGTCGTTTTGCAGATTGCACCTTGCCCGTGCGCCAACGTAACAAAGTGTCAGCGCCGAGGCACGAGTCGGGAGTAGGGCGGGCGCTGTGTCTACGATGAAGAGGACAGGGTGACTCATAAAAGACCGCTCTGCTTTCAGCCACGCGGCCTGAAAACCAATTTGTCGAACAATTTTGTTTTACTTTTGCCCGCATCTCTCTTTGCGGACTGTGAGACGACAGAAAGTTGCTGACAAAAGCGCATTTTGCCAGGCGTTTTCAGACGAACAGAGTATTTGTTTGCAAGAAACGAACTGCTATGATATAAAACAAAACAGATTCGTCTTTTCAGAGGAACGTTAACTCTTGTGGTATTTTCGGGTGCCAAAAAGGTGTCTTTTATGACGGTGATTGCGGTTCGTTCAATGGATTGCTTGAACAACAAGTAACGTGGACATGGTCACCTACATTTTTGCGTGGGTAACAACATAATTTTCAGTTCTTAGCCAAGCACAACACTGAATTCAGTTTGTCGATTACGTTCTGAAAAGACGAATCTGTTTTGCTAGAGATTCCGTGAGAGCGCTGCAGCGAGATACCTGATAGTTCGCAATCTCTTTTTGCGCATTATTCAAAACGCGCTCAGATTCCCGCAACCTTTGCGCCATATCCTCGCACTTTTTCTCATAATGCTTCCTCTGAGATTCCGCGTTTTCTAGCAATATTATCTACAAGAGAGCGGCGGTGGGTTAAACAGTGTGAGAGATTAGTACAGTCGACACGCGGTGATGTAGATGGAGCCACGTGCAGCAAGCGCGACGGAATTCCGAGAAAGGGCCGGTGTAGTGATGTCCGCAGAACCCCCCCCCCCCCCAACTTCCCCGCGTCAGTGGCCTCTCGGGGGTCCTGGGGGCAACAGGCATCAATCTTAAAACCTGTTGTGATCAGAGATAGCCCACCCGCCCACGGTACACCCGGGTCTTCAAGACATCGGGTGAGGGCCAACAACCCCCCACCTGCTCTAATTGGGTGTCGTTCTACACAAGGACAACCAACCAGGTCTGTGAATTAATTTTAACCACTGGAGAGAAGGAACATCAGGAAGCAACGAAATCAGTCGGGGGGGCGGGGGGACACTGGAGAAAATCCAGAGCAAAATTGCTGCAAAAAGAATGCAAAAACACGTGCAAAAACAGTGTTAGGTCTACGAGCTGCTTCTGCAGATTATTCACAGAACAAAAACAGCCTCCGACAGAGAAAACATCACACTTTCCTTCTTTATTTTCCATTGCAATGTGTCTACTCTAAAAGCCGCAGAAAGATACCAAAAGTGCGCTTTGAAACTTTTTCCCTTTGATGAGTATTTCATTAAATCTACTGGTTTTAGTACCCGTATGTTCTCCAGAAAACCGCATGCATTTAAATATCTTACACTGAACACAGGGTCAAAGACATGCATTTTTCCCCAGCAGTGTTCTTGGTCACAATGTGCATTCTGGACCGAAAGAAAATTCTGCGCTTTTGGACTGTCAGCTGTCACAAAGGCGTCAACAAAAGAGATTCCACACCCAATTTTGTCACCCCAAACCCGCTGCCAATTTTCTCAATCCGGAACTGTAAGATGTGACAGCGTGAAACAGGGGTTCGACACCAGCTGCAATCCACGTGTGAATTGGTATGAATTCCACAGAATTGCGGACAAGGGAAGAGGCACAAAATTCGCCGCCTATATATATATATATGCACTGCTGTCGCCACCCTGCGAGTGATCCCAGCAAAGCGTCCCCCCCCCTACGGGCATGCGCACATACCTTCGCCTTGACGCGTGCCAACTCTGCCTCCGATATCGCCTTCTTGTACTGCGCCTGAAACAAGAACGTAAAGTCTATGCCACAACACACCTGAGAACACACTACAGCATTTCTCCAAACGATTTCACTTTTCCATTTGCTGAAAAATTTTCAGTCGCTGTCATTTGTCTACAACCTTCTTCGCTCAGTTACCACCCACCCCTGTGTGTCACTGCCTCTTGCCCGCGGACACGGTGGCGTCACCCCCAAGTGCTAACATGTTACTTCCCCTCTCACAAATGTAGCAACAAGCAGCGAATGACTTGCCCTTGTAGCCAGAACCAGGTGAGAGCATAATCCATTCCCTTTCCGGCACAACCACGCCTCTGGGTCAGAGTGCAGAGTGCCACACACCCCACCAGTGCCGCTGCCACTGTTGTCATGCCGCCCACACACCCTCGCCACGCCCTCAGAATGCGCCGCTACTTTCCGTGCTAAATTGCTTTTTGCGCCCGACTTCAGCCAAGTCCAAAAGCAAATGTTTTTCACCGGGCAGAACAGGTACGTTACCTCCTTGAGTTTGACGAAGAGGACCTGGGCGTCCATGTCGGGCGTGACGGACTCGGAGCTGCTCTCGTCGTGCAGGTCGAGCCCCTCGATGCCCGCCAGGGGCGCCACCTTGTAGTCGGCGGCGTCCGGGGACAACAGCAGGTCGGGCGTGCTCGGCAGCGAGTCCGTGCTCCCCTCTGGTGGCGGCTCCTGCGGCAATGGCGGCGCCACCTGAAAACAAGTGAGTTTTAGTTTTACGTTGTATTAGATTCAGGCGTCAAAAATAACCTGTTCCAGAACGCAATCTAGAAACTGAAATCAGTGCTGTGATTGGCTGAGAACTGAGATAATGTCAACGTAAAAATCTAAATTGCCCAATGCAAACCCAATTTGAACCTGTTCCAAGCCCAGAACTTAAGTAATCGCGGATTTGATCTCACACACAGAATGCAAACGCATGGTAAAACCGCATCGCCTTGACACCATTGCGGTCTGCAAGAAGGCTTTGTGTGCAGGTTACTTTAGGCTCGGGACCACAAGTAAGTCCAGCACCTTCGTTTTCCTGCAGTTTTTTTAGCAGCTCTCTTCAACGCAAAGCAACAACACGGTTCAACTTCGCAAACGTCAAGTATGAAACTGCCGGATTTGAACAGATAAATGTGGACCAGAAATACGAGCTGTTTTTCCCCCTCTCTTTACCCTCTTCCCACATCACCCGGAAGGGGTAGTCGTGCTGTCGCGCAAGGCAAATGCGTGTTCCAACTCCTCCCGTCAACTCACCCCGCCTCCCACAACTCACCCGAATTCACCTCAGAATGATCAAGCTGGAAATCTAAGATCCAATCTCTGTGCACCCTGCCCTCCACCCCACACCCTCACCCTGCCCCCACCTGCCTCTCATGACCAGCAGTTCGTCCTGGTCACGGTCCCCTCCCTCCCTCCTCTCCCCTGCACGCTCTCCCTCCCCTCCTCCACCCCACACCCTCTCCTCCTCCACCTCCCGGCGCCTCGCCTCCCACACCCTCCCCACCCCTGCACTCACCTCGGAGTCGTCTAGCTGCTGCAGCAGCTCGTCCTGGTCGCGGTGCGCTCGCTCCTCAACCTCCCGGCGCCTCGCCTCCGCGCGCCGCTTGTCCTGCTCGATCGACTGCTGGATGAGCCGCGCCACCTCGCTCTGGTTCGGGTTCTTCTCTCGACCAATCATGAAGCTGCAAAATCAGAAACGCGAAGTTTTCAGTTTGTTCACTGAATCTGTGCTACCAGTCCCAAAATTTTCCACGCCCATTTTTTCTTCCCCCTCATCTATTTTCGTTTGTTAGTTCATGAATTTTTTGGTCTATTTTGCAGACCCTTCTTCAGAAATCTGGACTTTCACAAGAACACAGTCGCCCGATCACCTCAATCGACGTTTCGCGTTGGGGAGGTGTCAGAGCAACCACGACCCACGACCACGCAAACACGACTCCAGTCTCCGCCGAAAATCGTGCTGTCGTGCGTGTCCGACAAACCAATAAATTCTCAATGCATCACTTTCTCCTGTTCTTTTCAACAGTTTGGAATTCTCTTGTTTGGCTGAACAAAACGTGTCGTCCCTACATTCACTTGATGAGCTCTGTTCGATCTAAACTTCATGGGCTCTAAACGATCACTTAAGCCTTGAGGAAGTGTGTGCAGGTTCTTTAGATCTGAGATTGAACATCATCTCAACCTTCGTTTGACTCCAATGTTTCATGTGACAGTGTTCTTCAACAGAAAGTTACGTGTCGCATACTTCATGGTTTCAAACAAGAAGAAACACTGCAAGGGTTCAAAGCAACTGGACCTGAACTTCGAAAGGAAACGACTCTTTCCCTTCACATGATTTGTCATGACAAACGAACCAAGTCATGATGGCGGACTCTGATCCACTGCATCTGCACCAGACGGGAAACAGAATGTAATTCTTTCCTTCACAACAACAAGATGGAATGATGTGGGAAAATAACCGAAGTCAGAAGTCCACCCTGTACAATGCACGAGAACAACCAAGGATCCACTTCCAAGACAAGAAAGTCCGCGAACGGCTCAGATTGTGATTGTCAAGAACGAGCACAAATTCGAAACCAACAAACCTGCCTTGACTGACTCCCGAACACGTCTGCGCTCAATCACTTCCTTGACCTTTTGAGCAACTGGTGTAATTAAGGCCTTGGCTTTAAACCGCATTGCATTTCAAGGAAATTTTATCTTTACGACCGCATAGCTGCATACTTCCTGACAACAGACCCTTATCACCGGTGACCTGATCCGGGACTAGGCAGTTTCCATCGCAACGCAACGTTCCTCGCACCATAAGCAATGTAGGTCGCAATTCAAGCCTGATCCCACCCCCACATTATTTCTCTCTTTTTATGGTTTGATAGCAGACGCCCTTATCTCAGAACAACTGCAACAATGCACAAAGCCTGTCAACCTGTAAACTTCATGGAATTCATGATCAAAGCCAAAGCAATCCATCATCAAACTTCACACCTTTTCAAAGACAAGACATCAAGATCCATCCTTGTCTGACCTTTTTCCAAATAATTAAAGCTATTTTTTTCTTTGCTGAAAATATTCTTTCACAAAAGTCTCGTTTCAGTGATGTTCCCGTATCTTTCGCCAAGTTTTGAGCAACAATCCGGGGATCAGAAATTAAGAATTCACCACTCCAAGGTTGCCTCTGGCATGCAGCATTGAAGGAACTTCAATGGAACTGGGGGATTTTTTCTTGAGCCTTACGCTCTGCACCGTCACAAGACGGGCCAAGAATTGCAGTTGGTGATCCTAAGTAGGACAGTAAGTAGCCCAGAGCTGCAGTTGGGGTCTCCATGCAGACAGTGTTCGGCCGGATTGGGGGGGGGGGGCTCATCCACATCAACAACCACACCAAATTGACTCCAATGGGCGGCCTATTCACACCACAGACCAATTGATATTCGTCCATAATTGAATGGACGAATTGACATTCCTTTCAATGGCATTTCTTTGCTCAATGCGGGACGAATTCTAATTCGTCTCCGTGTGAACAGGCTTTTATACGCCCGGCCCAAAACGCAAAAGTACAATTTCAAACTCACTTGACTTTGCCACTGGTGTTCCTGAGCACTGACGCGGCGTAGGCCTGGGTCACACCCACCAGTGACTTGCTGTCCACCTCGATAATCTGGTCGTTCACCTCAATCCTGCAACACACAAAGCATCCAATCAAGTTCACAAAACTTTCATTCAAGGCTTCAGACATTTCATTTCAACAGGGTGAGTGTTCTTGATATGCTTCTGATGTGATCTGCGCATGTCAGCATGAACAGCACAAGCTGCCATGACTTTGACCCAAACGTGTTCACTGAATTTTCCAGATCCCTTTCTCAATTTTCCTTTTCCTTTTCCTTGCCAGAACATTGCCAAACGATCCTCATCTCCCAGGTGACTGGAAAATGTCTTGCCAATTTTCTAGGTGGTCCAGACCCTGTGTTTGGGAACCCTGTATGTTGAGAGAGGGGCGTGCACCTCATACGCAACTTTCCAGTGGAGAAAATCAGGTTAACTCTCCACCAGAAAGTAAAACTCATGCCCGCACACAACGGGAACCCTGCTTTTGATTCTGAAATTTGGTCAAAGAACTGAGCGTTATACGTCGGTTTTCACGGTGTTTTGTGACAGACTTGCCCCGCTGACCCAGTGTGCTGAGAACCTTGCGTATTGAGACCTCCCTGAACCCTGTGTTGAGACGCGCGGGTTGCTACAGACCTGCCGTCCCGCTGCGCCGCGCCTCCCTCCGTCAGCGTCTTGATGAAGATACCGAGCTTCTCGAGCCCCGCGTCCGCGCCGACGCCCATCCCGATAATACTGAGTCCCAACCCGTCCGGACCTGCACAGAAACACAAGACATACTTGATATAAGTGCAACGCAAAACGTTGTTTTCTTGGTTATGACGCCAATAAATAACATTTGCATTTGAGACTTACCAAGAACAGTGGAGATACAGACCAACACAAATGCAAACGTAACACTCTGTTGTTTAGTTTGCATTTGTGTGTCTCTGCTAAAACTCCTTGTTACCATCCCACTGAGGATAAGCTTCTTCCAATTGTCCCCGCTCTTGGGGAGATCAGGACCACCTCAGGGCCCACCAACCCCGAGAACGACCCCTGCAGTACCGTTCTCAAGCTCCACCTAGAAGACCTCCACACACACTCTCAGGAGCGACCCACACTGAGAGACTTCACCATGGGGCTTAGAGCCGACCTGCCCTGAGAACTCGTACCTTTCTCGAGCTCGACGGGGAAGACGTCCATGCGCTCGACGCGCTTCTCCAGCTCGTACTCAGCCGACGCCGCCATCGGGTCGACGTCCTCGTTGCGCCGGTCGTAGTCGTCGATCGAGTGCGTCGAGAACACCTGCGCCGAGAAACAACGCAACTGTCACCCACACGTACATATAAACAGTTCAAAAAAACTTCCGCACAAATCCTTTGATTCTTCTGTGCGAACACTCCAAAGAACAGAGAATTATGTCTTGTCCAGATTTGATACGTGTATATGACGTGAAGCTACGTGAAAATTTCCGTTGGGCGCAATGTTTTTTCTTTTTTCTTCTTTCCCCCTTTTTTTTTTTTTTTTTTTGTGCACGAACACGTACGTCCCTGCACCTCAGTTCATACGTAACGTTGCAAATATCCACATCAATGCTTTTCTTCTTGCTGTCTGAATGAACACTTCAATTTTAACAAAGGATCTTTGGCTTGCAACCAACGTGTTTTTTATGTACACGACTACGTAACGTAAAGCACGGAGTACATAAACTGTAGATTCCACTGTTCGCATCGCTTTTTGCGAGGTGTTGCGTGTCCTGTGTGGCGGCGCTGTTCCACCATGCTGGACAACTTTGACACGACTTGGGAAACATTTTATTTCTGATCTGATGCAGGCGCTGTTCTTGCTGTGATGAGCGCTGTTAACTTGTTTGTGACCCCCCACCCCCAATAGGTTTGCGCCCTGCGTGAAGGCGGCGCCGTTCTTACCGTGATGGGCCCCGTGGAGAACTTGACGCGACTCGGCGCCTTGGCGTTGGGGAACAGGTGGGCGTCCGGGTCCGTCTCGCCGAGCCCGACCACCTCGAACAGGTAGTGTCCATCCTCCAACATGTGCAGCGACTCCGGCACTGTAAACACACAGGACACAGCGCTGTTTGCTTGCTTGCTGCAGAAAATACCCAAACGGCGTTTTCAGTTTCATACGGGAAGACCTTACACTGCACTGCAGAACCAAAGTTGTCCAGTGCTCAAAGGCACAAAAACACCATGCATTGTTATAGACATAGGCTACATCAGACATCCTCTGCACCGATTCCACTTGCAGACACAATAATCTATTGTTGATCGAACCAATTCGCAAGGGAAGCACAAAAAAGATGCACAAGTTTGTCGCAAAAAGAAAACACACGAAGAGAAATGTTTCACAAAATTCAGGCAAAAGATGACTGATTGTAAATCCTCGTGAAAATGCGAAGTTGCACCACAATTTGGCGCCCAACCCCGAAACTCGTAAATTCATTGGAAAACATTGGGAGTTATGGTCAAAAAACATCAAGCCAATTGGGGCCTTTCCCGTGCTGAGGAGACCGTACACTCAGAAAGGCCCTAAAAACCCGGCTATTTTGTGTTTTGAGCACAACGAGGGACCCAGACCTGGTGAGCACCAAAAGGAAGTGTCCCTCTGCGAATTTCTGTTTGACGGCGAATTTTGGGGGTTCATGTTGTGCAAATTTAGTGAGGAAAAAGTTTCGTAGGAAGGCGCACACAGTGATCGCATATCCATGAGAACTAATGGACAATTAACTACAACCGAGGGATTTCAACTTCCTCTCTACAAAACTAAAGACTCCATACAGCAAATGACCAAACTGTAATTGAGTTAAAATCTGCAGGAAACATACCCTGGTACAGAGAAAAAGTTGCTACAAACACAAATGTTACGCTGTCACCAAACTACAGAAGAAAATTCTTCACCAACCGTCTGCTGAGAAGTGTGTCCGAATTTTCATTCCAGCCAACGTAAAGATCTCTGATACTTTCAGCAGATGAAGGCAAGACGCTAACGCTGACGCAAAATGGAGAATCACACAGTCACATACAAAACAAACAGGCAAATTTAGCGCCAACGTCTTACGTCCGTCTGCAAAATGTCTGTTTTAAGGGCAACAGAATACTTCCCAAAACGAACCTGGGACTTCTGTGACAGTGTGTCCTGGTGGAGGTCAATATTTTCCAACAACCACCACACAATGATCCAAACAACATGTGCCTCAGTCCACATGTACAAGTCGAGGAATTTCAATAGAATGCTCCGATGTTAAACATGACTTCCCAGACAGGTTATAAAGCAGAAATTTCACTTCACACACACCGAGTGTAGGACAACACAGCAATTTTCAGATCGCAGTCCCCAGTCGCACAGCCAAGTTTGGTCTGCAGGTCACAATGTCTGTTGCGAGCCCTTTGCAGAGATATTACAATTCATTCCCTGCACAGGAGACGTTCCTTCGTTTTCCAATGTAGTGGGAGGCCTTTCAACCTTGCGTGCCTCCCCAGCCAGCACTTGTTGGCTGGCCAACCCAACCCAATGTGAATGCCACCAACCCCCCCCTTATTTGTTTCCTAAAATGGGAGCTTTTGCCAACCAGAACACACTGAAATCCACTCCCGTTTGTTCAAATCAATTTTTGTGTACCTCATGACAAGCAACAGAAAAGTCCACTTAATTTTAAATGCCTTGAAAGCCAAATGACAAATCCCAATGGACAATTTTTTTTCGCACGTTCCCCCTCCATAATTTCTGCATTTTAACGTCACCGTTTTTCCAAACACAATGAGATCTCAAGGTCTTCCTCAGGATTGGACTTCTGGAAAGGAGAAAGGTTTGAAGAGAAGAGAAAACAAGTTGGGATTTGGCTGTGGGCCTTGCTGCCTGACAGAGATAAAACCCACTTCAAACAGCACGTTTTCGAGCCTTTTGAATGGTGGAATTCATGCTTCATGAGATCTTCAATACAACCCACATTAATGAACACAGGACAAAAAGTCGACTCGTGACAGCACAAGCACAAGCACAGTCCACAGACAACGGAATAACCGTCACACACCACTCAGTGCACAACTTTCCAACCAAATTAAAATCTCTGTGAGTGAATGAAGATGGTCGAACAAGGGCGCTTATCAGCGTCGAAGCCGCGCCTTCCTTATTTCGGGAGTCAAATAGGGGGAGCCTCCGCGACGGGGGGGGTGGTCTCGTGTCCAGGATGATGACAATGACGACGACAGCAACGCGACTCAGACAAGTGCTCGCTTACGCGCCAGGCGCGGCTTGAAAATAACACCTTTGCTCGTTCAGTAAAAGAGAAAATCCTCATTCGTACCCCTAGATCACAGAAGTCTTGAGAAGATCAAACTTTGAAAGAACGAAGGGTAGACAACATAAAATTTTGTTGCAAAATACGTGTAAACGTGTTTGTAAACATCAGACGAAGGTAAACAAACAAGTGCCCAAAAACAGCAAGAATTGCCAAAAATAGCTGAGAGAGAACCGCAATTGGAAAACAAAACGTGACCATCCGGTCTCTGAAAGTGATTTCACTCAGTTCAGTCTCCCCCCTTTTCCCACCTGAAAATTTTATCAGAAACCAATGCATTGTGTGGTGCGTCTGACGCGTCTTGAGAAAGTCTTGACTCTCACACTCAATTTATTCCAGGGAAGGTCTGTTGACTTTTGGTTGGTGCACACATCCTTGTTCAAAACAGCATCACAACATCGAAATGAAGGTTTACTTTGAAGAATGAAAACTCACTTCTATGAACCAAACATTCGTTTTCAAAGGTAACATTTGTTGCATCTAATTTGTAAAAGAATATCTATGGATTTGATGGGCCAAATCCGACACAGCAATTTGCTCTGGAATCAAAGAGGACCTAAATCCAGACACGGAGGGATTTTGGAATTTTAGTTGGGCTGTAAGTTTGCCCAAGGACATTCTCTTGCAACAAATCATACCTTTGGAAAAGTTTTAGTGACTGCCACCTGAATGAAAATCTACCTATTGTTCTCTATGTACAACAATGAACAGATGGACAAGCAGACAGACAGACAGACGGACAGGCCTGACTGCTTGCGGTACCTGGTTCTCGCTTGGAGACGGGAGTCTGGTCAAAGTATTGGTCCCAGATCTGATTGACGATCTGCGTCCCGTCTCCTACTGTAAAGTGACGAGGTTACAGCTTACAGAGCCCGCGCGTTCACAAACCGGGGACAAGACGCCCGCCCGCGCTCATGTGGTTCACATAGTCTTTTCTGTATCTTGTGGAATCAAAAGGTTAACTTCAAACGTCCATCCCTAGGTTTTCTGACAAAACTCTGGATTCACCCTCTCTCTCC
>JAAUYG010071307.1_pt1 | contig 18454 bp, 13 predicted proteins | sample 7278091 | NCBI WGS metagenome assembly JAAUYG01 (sample SAMN14350201, study PRJNA611818) | marine sediment metagenome | isolation source: surface marine sediment (0.6m) | place: French Polynesia: Moorea | collected 2018-08
CAAAATTTACCGCCAGATACCGAGTTAATTTCCGTAGGTTGTTTAGGACAATGCGGTAATGGCCCAATGGTCTTGGTAGAATCAGATCAAGAAGTATGGTATTCCGAAGTTCATCCTGATGAAGTTCCCACAGTAATTAAGCAACATCTTATTGGTAAATCTCCTGTCAAAGCTATGCTTTACCCTAAATTTCATACTTGTAGTTGAAAAATTAGCGCTATTAGTCTAATTTACCGCTCAAAATCGCTTAATTTTCCCAATTAGATAAAATATCTTCTGTATTAATCCTAATCATTACCCGTAAGGGAACAGGAATACATAACTTGAAAGGGCTGGTCCCGTCCCGACTTTCGTCTATCGGTAGAAAGCGAGGCTTCACGCACGGAAGCTAAACTGGAAAATAGCCCAGTTCGATAAGTCATTAAAATTCAGTGAATTTTTTTCAATATATCAAGTCTGGTTTAATTTCCTTTATTTTAGGAGTATCTACAGCTTTGTTTCCTGTAGCAGCAATAGCAGCAGAGAGAATCACGTTGAATTTTCCGCCGTTTGGCCAGTTTTATATTCAGGTTGACGATCTCGAAACCTTTGTCACCAAAGGAGAAATAACTTCTGAGCTTGCTTATTATCTCAACCGCTTACCACCACAGCAAGTAGCAAGATTACCAGAGTTATTATCAGCTCCCTTAGAAGTTAATCCCTTAAGCATTGCTCATTTTAGTAATTCGACTATTGGAGAAGCCGTAATTAGAAACTTTGGCAAGGGCATCAGATCTAATGTCGATCGTAATGGCTTTTTTGCGTTGAGGGGGGCAATAATCGGGGCAGCTTTTGATAGTGAGGGGTTAACAGTGATGAACCTGTTGCATCGATTTCCCTTGGACACCATCTATGTAGATTTACAAGTTTTAGAACAATATATAAAACGAGGAGAAATACTGTTTAAAAACCGTGAGTTAATTGACACAGCTTTTTTTGTAGATAATAAGTTTTTAGATAAGACTAAAGATAATCGTAGTTCTGAATTCTTACAACAGCAAGATTTACAAAATCTGGGAAAATATACCTGGAACAAACAAACTTTTGCTTATAATAATCCTCGTCGTCCTTACAAAAGTAATTTTGACTTATACCAACCAGAAACTAAGCAATCTGTCCCTCTAATTGTTATTTCTCACGGCTTAGCTTCTAACCGCCAGACTTTTGCTTATTTGGGAGAACATTTTGCTTCTCATGGTTTTGCTGTAGCCGTAATTGAGCATGATGACATCAGCTTAAATAAGTTTGATGGTTTTCTATCAGGGGCGGAAAGATTTCCTGAACCAAATAATTTAATCGATCAACCTTTAGATGTTAAATACGTCCTCGATCAATTAGAACAGGAATCTAAGATTAATCCTCAGCTACAAAACAAAATTAATCTGCAACAGGTGGGGGTAATTGGTCAGTCTTTTGGGGGTTATACATCTCTGGCTTTAGGAGGAGCAGAATTGATTCCTAATGAAACGGCTGTGGAGTGCGAAAAAGACAATTATCAAGATGTTTTGCTCGATTTATCCTCCTTAGCAAAATGTACTTTTAATAGGCTAAGCGATCGTCAATATCAGCTAAGAGATCCTAGAATTCAAGCGGTTATTGCTATTAACCCTTTGGGCAAAATTTTTGGTAAAGCAGGAATGAGTTCGCTCAAAATACCAACAATGTTAGTTTCGGGAACACATGATTTAATTACGCCTCCTGTGGCTGAACAAATACAGCCGTTTACTTGGTTAGAAGATATTGATAAATATTTGGTATTGGTTAAACCAGGAACTCACTTTAGTTTTTTACAAGAAGGTTTGGGGGTTTTACCTGTTCCCGATAATATTGTCGGACCTAGTCCTACTTCGGCTCATCCTGCTTTAAAAGTTTTGAGTACAGCTTTTTTTAAGACGTACATTGCCCAACAGTCAGAATATCAAAGCTGTCTAGATCATAATGATCCAAGAATTAATAATGATTCCTTTCAATTATCCATAATTCGTTCCCTAAATCAAAATCAGTTAGAAGAAATAATTGATTTTGATTTAATTCAATAAGTCAAAATGTAGTACAAAAAAAATACGCAACTTACTTAGATTAGCGATCGGCAATTTTCCTTAATATACGTGAGTTCGATAAGTCCAAAATTGACTAGTTTTGAGCGAGGGAATAGGCAATCGGGAATCAGAAACAGCTTATTCTTTTGTTTCTATTAATGAAGAATTAAACCCAAATAAAATCTGTCGAACTTACGTTAAATATATACCCCTAATTAATCATCAAATAAAATTAGTTATGACCTCAATAAAAACGTTGACAATAGGTCAAATATCCCTTCATTTCGAGGAAAATGTTTACGACAAATTGATACATGATTATGGAGATCTAACAGAATTTATAGATAAGTTGAAATCTTTTATGAATAAGCTGGCGAGCCATAAAGATGAATACAATATTAATCCTTATTCTGACAAAATTAAGAGAGGGATTTATATTTTAGGTAAATATGACTCTGAGTTGGGAATATTTCCTGATTCCCACTTGGCACTGAAATGTTCGCAAAATAAACCTTTGGCAGAAGACTTGAAAAAACAATTCTACCGAAGTATTCAACTTACCCAGAATTTTGAAAAGCAACTCAATAGTGAGCAAAAAGCTCTCCTTCAGATTTGTCCAGTTTATCTGTATGTAGAAACCAGATCCCCAAGTTCCTTTTTTAAACAGATTCTGTTTATGCAGAGGGTAGAAGGAGGAAAGACTTTAGGAGATACTAAGTTGGGATTTAGTGCTAAATTTTGTGAAGTTTTTAACATTCCCAGTCTGGAAAAAATTCCTACTTTATCTCAATTTGCTTTACACCGATATCTGGATAGAGATAAGCAACGTCAACTTTTGAAAATTCAAACTGCCTATTTATTCAAAAGGCTATGGCTCAAAGGTATGAGGATTTTTAGTTTAAATCAGAAAAATATTTTGGTTTTTCAAGATCTTAACAAAAGTCAAACTCGATACTTAATTATCGATCCTATTGCTGACTATTCTCTACCAATTTCCCCAATTTATAATAGCTTAACTCTTCCCCTAATTAGTTGAACTTACTAAATTGAAGAAGCAGTAAAACAAGTCAATATTAGCCACTAATAGTAAATTTAAGAATTACTGCTCTTTTTTCTTCCCGCCAAGTGTTGCTAAGTCAGGCTGATTATTCCCTCCTGACCAAAATTTTTGTAATTTAAATAAATCTCTAGTATTTATTTGTAGATCATCAGTCGGAAAATTATGCATCGCCTCGATAATTGTCCAGCCATCAGAACTATCGGGTTTATCCGCAGCTTCAATTAATGCAGAACGAATGGCATAAAAACCATTGCGCTTAGGATGAGTTTTAATAGCTGTCCCTATTTTCTGGAGAAACTTTTCTCCTTCTGGGGCATTAGTAAATTTGTACATTTCAACCCGATCGCTTTCAAAACGATGTCCTAGCCAGTAACGCAATTGTGCTAAGGTTTGGTGATCCAAAAACTTAGAATAAAGACGGAATTCACGGGTCATTTCTCCCGTAGCGGCATATTTTTCTAAAGATTCAACCGAAATTCTGCCGTTAAAAGGGCCATAAATTAATTTGACGTTTTCTGCACTGAACGCAGGTTGTGAAATAATGGCTGAAGTTGACAAGCCCAAACTAATCGCAATTAGGTTATTTAAAACATAAGAGCAATTAATAAAATAGTTTTTTTCCATTTTGATTATTAATGTACCTGTAAAAATTATATTTTTAAATGGTTGTCATATTGTGTAATCCCAAGTACTGACTATTATTCTTAATAATTCCCAATAAATATAAAAATCAACCAGGCTGGCTAAATTTCCTGAAACTTCTATAATCTTCAATAGCCCTATCTCAAACAAGCGCAATGAACGAGTCTAATCAATCCTTCCGTACTCTAGCCGTAGATATCGGTGGGAGCGGGATCAAAGTAATGGTATTGGATACTGACGGTCAACCTCTTAGCGATCGCCAACGTCTTAAAACCCCCCACCCAGCTAAACCCGAAAACGTAATTGACACCATTCTTACCCTGGCAAAACAACAAGAATTTGACCGTGTTTCTGTAGGCTTTCCTGGAGTGGTACAAAATGGTCTGATCAAAACCGCCGTCAACCTAAATTCAGATTGGCTACAATACGACCTAGCCACAAGTTTGACTCAGCTATTATCCAAGCCTGTTAAAGTGGCTAACGATGCGGATATTCAGGGATTTGGGGCAATTTCTGGTAAGGGTGTAGAGCTTGTGCTCACCTTGGGTACAGGTTTTGGTTCAGCTTTATTTGTGTCAGGTAAATTAGTCCCCAATTTAGAAATGGGACATCATCCTTTTCGCAAGGGAGAAACCTACGAAGAACAACTAGGTAGAGCAGCCTTAGAAAAAGAAGGTAAAAAGAAATGGAATAATCGTTTAGAAAAAGCGATCGCCAACTTGGATCGTCTCTTTAGTTACGATGCTCTTTATATCGGTGGTGGAGAAACGAAAAATATCAATTTTGATTTACCCAGCAACGCCAAAATTATTCCCAATGTAAATGGTTTACTCGGAGGTATTAAACTTTGGACTAGCTAATTGTTAATTGATTACTAAAAGTGGGATTAATCTCAACAAAAAAAGCAGTGTATTGAAAGAAGTTAATCAATAAATTACACTGCTAAGAACTAAAAGTATACTAATTGTGTAGAAAAAGTAAGTCAAATATACTGAAATCTCTGCCCAAAAATGCTAGCTAATACTGTTTCTCTATTCGGATATTTAGCTCTTAGTTAGTTTCACAAAGTCTGTTACTAATGAAAATGCTTCTGTTGCTTTGAGTTGCAAAACTTTAACTGGATTAAATTGGCTCTTAAGTCCCACATCATTGTAATCTCCTGTGAGGTCGACGAAAGAAAATGACTTCGTGCTATTCTTTTCAATTAAAAATTGTGAGTATGGTAGAGCATAAATATTGGCACCAACCGCTTCTGCAAAATAGACAGCAAACGGAAAAACTAACGTTGGCTCAAAGTTTGGAGAATGCTGCCAGACAGTTTTACTAAAATCATCTCCCCCAATCCATCCACCAACCCGAATCTTGGAAAATAAGCAAATTAAATCGATTGTTATCCCTTTTAAAGTGTGATCGCCATCAATATAGGCAAAGTCAAGCTCCCCATCAGATATATCTTCAATTACTTCGGTAGTTTTACCGCGTAGTACAATTCGTTTGTCAGAGGCAAAACTCGTCTTTTCTTTAGTTTCTGAGAAAAATTTTTCAAAATTACGATCATTTTTATTGGCAGGTTTATTCCAATCATCTAGATGCCGCCAAGGATCAATCATGTAGTATTTTTCTATTAAATCGCACCCCTGAAGGATTTTGGCGGCAAAATTACCTCGATAAACTCCTATTTCTGCCATATTTTTGACTTTGGTAGACTTAGCAAGTCGAATCCATAGATCGAATCGAGAGTCTGATTTTTCTACGCATTGCTTGACAATCTGTTCTATAGTACCCATTGATGCTCCTATTTTGAATTCTAGATTATTATCTAATAGCAGGCATAAATAAATAGGTAAGTAGATAGGTAAAATTAATTAGAAAATAGGTTTGGTTAAAAAGTAGCAAGTAGAAAATACTTAATCTAAAATTTAGATTATTTTGGTTTGATATTTATTTCTGCCCACCTACTTAAGTTTTCTATCCTAAATTCGGCAGGTTTATCAACAGAGGAAATAATATTTTTTGCAGGCACTAAATAATATTTAAAAGAAAATATTGAAGAGAAAAACTCGCTCAATTATTACTATTTGAATTGCTGAAAAGTGGAATAGCTTACTATCATATCACAAGATATTTATGCAAGAGTTCTACTGATTACTGCTCCAATTAATCGGCAAAGTCGTATCCTGAGCATCTTTGATGTGGTTAATAAATTCTGTCTCTCGATCTAACACGGCTTCCACGCGATCGTATATTTCTTGAGCTTCTTCTAAAGAGTTACCAATACTGGTTAAACCTAATTTGCCAAATTCTGACAATGCCCCCATAAGATGAAACACTGTACCAGTACGACTACTACTATCAAAATGTAGTCTTTCTTGGGCAATAATATCCATCAAGTCGTTGGGTAATAAACCACGATACTGCTCTTTTTGTAAATTATCGGTAGCAATATAATATTTTTCTTGCTTTTGTTGACTGAGGAATCGTCCTGTATCGTAATCAAAAGTACCGTTAGTCAACAATCTTAAAGTCATAAAGGGATGGGTTGTGCCACCTTTACGTAAGTTAATTTCAATCGCCTGAATATCCCATTTTTTGGTTTCAGGCTGCTGTACGGCAATAAAATCTACCCCATAACGCTCTATTGCTCCTTTTGCCGCCAAAACTTCCCCAACTTTTAATCCTAATTCTTGTAACTCTAATCGATAAGCAGCATCCGCAGGAAAGTAACATCCTTCATAAACCTGTCCCTCTACACCACCTAAGATTTGATCGTGGGTAGAGACAATCTCTACTTCTCCTGATGGTCTAATATAACCTTGAACACTAGGCGATCGCTTGATATCTCCTTCAATAAAAGCCTCGACAATTGCGCCTAATTCAGGAATACGAGCCGAAAAAGTCTCCCAGGTTTCTCCTACACCCTGAAAACTCATATTTTCTAGCTGTTTAGTTAAGGCAGTTATGCTTTCTGCCTCATTACATTGATTGGGAGCATAATTTTGAATTGGTCTAAGATCTAATAAGGCATTACCTTCCCCCGAAAAGCCTTCGTTGAGTTTAACCACAATGCGCTTTAAATCAGGCTGTCTTTTCCACAATCCAACTAATTCGTGCAATAAATCAGCAGTATTTTTTACGGTATAGCTTCCGTCAGGATGAGGAATTTGTGCTTCGGCAAAAATTTCGCGACTACCGCTTTTTGAACCTAAATAAAGTACTTCAGGGGAGGCTGCTAAAAGGGGAATGCCTAATTTTAAAGATAATTGTTGTTCTAAATCCGTGGAATTATAACAGACCATATAAGACTTATTAGGGCGCAAAGCACGGCGAATTTTCTCTACTAGCCGAGGACGTTCTAAAATCTTTTGGGTTAAGGGTTTGAGTGAGCCATCGTAGGTACTAATTAATAATAAGCGATCGCGGGCATGGGAAAAAGGTATACCTGGTAGCAATTGCAGATAGTAATCAATCACAATTGGACACAGTGGAAGAGCAGTAAGATAAATTACCCTTGTCAGAGGATTGCGTAAGCGAATCAGAGAAAATAGTAATCTTTCTTCGTAGTGCAAAAACCCTAATACTTTATCTCCTACTTGCTGATCGACGCTAAAGGAAGGAATAACTAAAATATCGTAGTCATCCTGATCGAAAATATCTACACTTTGCCAAAGTTCTCCCTCTACAGGAGATTTTGTCCATTCTCGTAGCTGATTTTGTAGATTTCTAAAATGCTCTGCTGCTTCAGGATGAAATGTATCCACCGTGTTCATCTAAATTAACTATATAATGCTCGGAGAAACTCCCAGCATTATAGTAACTTGCTATTAATCTCTTATTTTACATACATCTTAATAATTAATAACTACTTCTGACTTCTAACTTCTGACTTATTACTTCTAACTTCTGACTTCTAACTTCTGACTTTCATGAGGAAATATAAATGCGATCGCTTATAGAGTAGAGATTTTTTTTTACAGCGATTTTCAGTTGAATAGAACACAGTTAGTAGTTCGGAGTGAGGAGTGAGGAGTTAGTCTTTGCTTCTTCCCTATCTCCTCCATCTTCCCCAAGTCCCCAACTCACCCCTACTCCCTTGCTCCCCTGTGCTCCTCTGCCTAATACAAAGATGTGGTCTACCAAGCACGAAAACTGCTGTAAATGTCTCCCCATCTATGTTTTAAGAGCGATGAGGCAAAGCCTCCCCTAAGCGATCGCAACTACTAGCTAACTAATAAAACTGAGTTAATTCACTTCTGCTGTGGTTACTAGACTATTATCGTCAGACTCCTGCTCTGAATTTATTATGGTTTCATTTTCAGCAATAGATTTAGACTCAGATTCAGAGCTAAGCCTTTGCTGACGTAGTAATTCTAATTCAGCTTGGCGAGATTCGATATCTTCCTTTAGTTGCTGAATCTGATTTTCTCGCTCCTTGATTTGACGTGCTTGACCCTTAAACTGCAAGTGATTACGTACTTTAATCCAGGTAATATATAGTCCTGTTAAAGCAGCCCCAATTCCCATACAAACAATTAAAGCAACTGCTAAATGGACTTGGACTTCCAATTGAGGAAGAAGTTTGAGGGCTACTTCTTGAGTATTTTCTAGACTAAACAGGGCAAGAGCTAAACAAGTAACAAACAGTATTAAAAAATCAACAATAATCATAATTTTGGGCAAATTTTTCACTAAGCTAAATAAATTCTGTTTCTGTTTGTATAGCTGTCGAAGCAAAGCTCAAAACATTTACCTAGAGCCTAGATCTTCTAACCAATTATGTCGGCGCTCTATAGTTCGCTTGCTATGTGTACCTGACTACAAAGCTAAACAACTATACAAATAGAAATCTTGCCATTATCTTAGAATAAAAAAGTGACAAATTAGGGTTAAAAATAATATGCTTATTGGAATCAAAGTAGTTGGTAAGATTATGAATCGAACTAACTTCCATAGGTTTTCATTGGCTCTTTGATAAAGCGAATGTAGAAGTTTTTAAAAGTCGATCGCAAGACACGAGGCAATCCGAAATCGATGGGTGTCAGAGCATCGGGTAATTTCCAATCAGATACCTGCAAGTCTGCGGGTTTACAATAGGGAAACTCAATTTCTGCAAGTTCCTCACAAAATCCCTGTTTAAATTGAGCTGCTAAAGTAGGGACAACCAGGGGCTCGACATTTAAAATATCAATCATGGCACGATCTAGGGCAAACACATTGGTAGACGCGCCTAAAACTCCTAATTCTTTGGGTTCACCACCGCTAGGACCATTTCCTTCATGACCGATAATACCGTCAATGATAGTTAAATTAGGCGCGATCGCTTTAGCCGTTTCTACTAACATTTCACCAAAGCGATCGGCATCCTTCCCTGCTTCCATATGCCACCAAGCTTTCATCTTGCCAGGTACACAGCCAAAAAGATTTTTTACTCCTAAAGTCATGGTTAGCTGCATATGGGATTTTACTTTCGGCAAGTTAATCACCACATCTGCATCCATTGCTTCTTTAGATAAGCGTAGATGCTGGAAATTAGAATTTTCTGTAGCGTAACGCTGACCTTTAAATTCAATAATTGGTAAATCTAATTCTTTGCACAGGGGTAAATAACCGTTAGCCTTTGCCACTCCTTTTGCGCTACCAAAAGCGGGACTATCTCCTAAAAAGGGTTTACCTCCTGCTTCTTGCACTAATTGCGCGACACAGTATACTATCTCAGGACGGGTAATACATTCCTTGGTGGGACGACTACCAGTCAGTAAATTAGGCTTTAATAATACGCGATCGCCTTTTTTAACGATGGCTTCGATTCCTCCCAAGGGTTGGAGTAAATATTCAATTTGCGATCGTAATTCCTTTAACTCGTAAGACTCGACGCGAATTAGGCTAACTGTATACATTTTTGAGTTTATTTATAATATCTGCCTCTAAAATATCAAAAAAAATCGAATATAAATGCCTAAATCAATGCCGAAACTTCAGAAGATCGCGATCAACGGGACTTATATTCAAGAACAACCTAGTGGTTTAGGGGTAGTCAACCAGAACTTGATTTCTGAGTTGATGAATTTTGAACAGGAGTTTGATTTTGTTCTTTATTCCAATTCTCATTACCTTCAGACCAACTACCCAAACAAGACTATCCCTGTAACTAATTCGCTGTCTCCCGATCGCGGTTTTTCAGGACATCTTCAGCGTTTTCTGTGGTATCAAACTGCTTTAAATTGGCAATTAAAACGGCAAAATACAGCCTTATTTTATTCTCCTGTGACAGAAGGAATCTTATTTCCTAGTATTCCTCAGATAGTCAGTGTTCACGACCTTATTCCCCTTAAATATCCTGAATTAAGCCCTAAATGGCAATATTACTACAATTATGTTTTACCCCTGATTCTCAAACAGTCTCAGAAAATTATCTGTTTTTCGCAACACACCAAAAAAGATCTGAGGCAAAACTATCAACTTAATCCAGAGTCGATTGATGTTGTCTATTTAGGGTTTGATCGTCAGCTTTTTTCTCCTCAACCAAATCCCCAAATTCTGCAAAAATATAACCTAGACAAATATCTGCTTTATGTGGGAGATATGCGTTTTTATAAAAACTTAGGTAGATGTTTAGAGGCATTTGAACGCTTACCCCTTAAAGATTATCAGTTTGTAATTACTGGTAAAAAAGACGACTTTTTTTATCCTGAAATTAAACGTCAAACAGATCGGCTATCAGCTAAAGAGCGTATTATTTTTCTCGACTACGTACCCACTGCCGATTTACCTGGTTTATATTCGATGGCTCAATCTTTGGTATTTGCTTCTCTTTACGAAGGATTTGGTTTACCAGTATTAGAAGCAATGGCTTGTGGTTGTCCCGTAATTGCCTCTAATGCCACCTCAATTCCAGAAGTTGGTGGGGATAGTGTTTTTTATGTCGCTCCTTATGATGTCGAAAGCATTGCTCAAGGAATGTATCAGGTTTTAACTGATATAAATCTGCGCAACAATTTAAGCAAACGAGGACAGGAGCGAGTAAAGTTATTTAGTTGGTCATATACAGCACAATATATTCGACAAATCTTTGTAGATTGTCTAGAAAAAGATCAAAGTTAACCAGCTTAGTTGCTAGTCCCTAAACAGTTGTGTTCTGAGACAAAATAGTATTAAAGTACTAAATTATTAATAAATACACAAAATCAAGAAATGCTAAATTATAAATTTTTCATTATGTTTTACCAATTAAAGAGATAATTTGCTGAATAAAATCTTGGTGATCGACTACTGGTTTAGAAATATAGCCGTCCGCACCACTTTGATGCAGAAAATTTTCGCGATCGCCTTCCATAGCATGAGCAGTAACTAAAATTATCGGCAGCTTAGCGGTTTTCGGGTCTGCCTTAAGCATTTGGGTTATTTTTATGCCATCTACAGGCTTTCCCTCATAAATACTATTGGCAAGAGCAATATCCATCAGAATTGCATCTACTTCTCCAGATTGAGCTAATTGCAAAACTTCATCGACAATTTCTGTCCCTTTGACTTGCAAACCGCCTCTTTTTGTTAGTATTTTGGAAAAAACCCGAAAATTAATAGGGTCATCTTCTACAATCAAAACCGTTGTCATAAATAGTGCTTAGAAAAGTTTTTTTAATCTTAGAGAAACTTGATGTTAAGAATAACGTAAACAAATAAAATTATTAGATTGAGAGAACATACTTTTAATTGTGGCTTAAAAAAGTCAGATAGCAAAGCCTGCTAGTCTTACTCTTTATAAGACCAGTATTACGCCATATTTTTATACTCTTATTATTGATTTTTGCAAGTCTCGATTGTATTTTTGGCATATTTCCCATAACTCTTGGAGATTTTTTGAATGGCACAGCAGCTTAATTTGTTAGGAAATGGTCAAATCATTCCCACTCCTCTTCACCAAGAAATGGAGAGGTCATATCTTGAATATGCAATGAGTGTAATTGTCGGGAGAGCCTTACCCGATGTGAGAGATGGACTCAAGCCAGTACATAGACGTATCCTCTATGCTATGTATGAGCTTGGGTTGACCCCAGATCGCCCTTATCGTAAGTGCGCTCGTGTGGTGGGAGATGTTTTAGGGAAATATCATCCCCATGGCGATCAATCAGTCTATGATGCCTTGGTACGTTTGGTACAAAGCTTTTCTACTCGTTATCCCCTGCTTGATGGTCATGGTAACTTTGGCTCAGTGGATAACGATCCTCCTGCGGCGATGCGCTATACCGAAACTAGACTCGCTCCTGTTGCTTATGAAGCAATGCTAACGGAGATTGGTGAAGCAACAGTTAACTACAGTAGTAACTTTGATAATTCCCAAACTGAACCCATTGTTTTACCCGTTCAACTACCGATTTTACTTCTCAATGGTTGCTCAGGAATTGCGGTGGGGATGGCAACTAATATTCCTCCCCATAACTTAGGAGAGATAGTAGATAGTTTAATTGCCCTAATCGATCGTCCACAGATATCCGATGAAAAACTCTGGGAATTAGTTCCTGGACCTGATTTTCCCACAGGAGGCGAAATTGTCGAAGTCAAAGGGATTCAGGATGCCTATCGTACTGGACGAGGCAGCATTAAAATGCGGGGTATTGCTCAAATCGAAAAACTGGCTACAGGTAAAAAACGGCGTCGAGAAAAACGAGCTATTATTATTACTGAGTTACCCTATCAGGTTAATAAAGCAGGTTGGATTGAAAAAGTTGCCGACTTGGTCAACCAGGGAAGAATTGAAGGGATTTCTGATATTCGGGATGAGAGCGATCGCAATGGAATGCGGGTGGTAATTGAACTCAAAAAAGATGCCACTGCTCAAAAAGTTCTTCATCAACTCTATCGTCAGACGGCATTACAAAGTAATTTTGGAGCAATTATTCTGGCATTGGTGGATAATAAGCCAGTTCAGATGCCTTTGCGGGATGTTCTGGAAGAATTCCTCAAATTCCGCGAACATACCCTTAGAAGACAATATAGCCATGAATTAGAACAAGCCAGCCAAAGGCAACATCTAGTAGAGGGTTTGTTACTCGCACTTAATCAAATCGATGCGGTAATTGAGATTCTACGTCATGCTCCTGATGGAACTACAGCTAAACTACGTCTTCAGGAAGAGTTAGACTTAACGCCAACTCAGGGAGATTCAATTTTAGCGATGCCGATGCGTCGTCTAACAGGTTTAGAAAAACAAAAGTTAGAAACTGAATTAACAGATTTGCAAGAGCAAATTGCCAATTTAAACAAAGTTTTGGGCGAACGTCATGAGTTAATGAAGTCGCTGAAAAAAGAATTACGTTCTCTCAAGCGTAAGTTTGGCGATGAACGTCGTACCCGTATCGCCAAAGTTGTTGTCAACGAAGAAGCTAGCCAGCAAGCTACTCAGAACAAATCTGCCAACAAGAAAAAAACGCCGAAAAAAGATCCGGCGTTGGTGGTGTCTCCTACTCTTACTTTTGAACGCTCTGCCAAAGCAACATTAAAAGTAACTAATTCTGGCTGTATTTATTGGCAAAATCCTGTTGCCAAGGCTGAAGCAACTACTTCTATTCCTAAAAAAGGACAAGACTTTATTGTTCAAGATGAATCTATTGGCGATCGCGATAAGCTAATTGTCGTTACCGATAGCGGCAAAGCCTATCCTGTTACCATCGACGAAATTCCTTCGAGCTTAGAAACTACTGAACAGCCAGCAGTGGAGCTATTATCATCGGCAGCACAGAGAGATGCAACAAGCTCGGTGGCGCACTTTTTCCTTCCCGAAAATCATAATCATTTAGATTTATTATTGCTCACGGAAAAAGGCATTATCAAACGTTTAGAATCTACCGAGTTAGATGCCTTGGGTAATCGTGGATTGGTTTTAATTAAAATCAAAGAACAAGATAGCCTCCAATACTTTAGTTTTGCCGAGCAAGATCGAGAGATGGTAATTGCTACCACAGGGGGGCGCATTTTACGCTTACCAGTTAACGATGCCCAGATACCCATTATGGGAAGGAATGCTCAAGGAAATCGGGTGATGCGTCTGAGGTCAAAAGAAAGGTTAGTGGGGTGTTGTGCTGTTAATGCTGATGATTCTATTGTCGTGATCTCTCAGCTAGGATTTGGCAAACGAATTCGGGTTAATTCTCTCAGGTTAGCTAATCGAGGGGATATTGGAACTCAAGCAATTCAATTTACAACCAAAGAAGATATGCTAGCAGGAATTATTTCTGCTACAGCAAAGGAAAATATTACTTTAACCACTAGCATTAACCGTAGGTTGGTTTTACCAGTTAAAAGTCTTCAGTTAGCTGAGAAAAATAGTACAGGGGAAAAAATTGGCAAATTAAAACCTGATGAGATTATTACTGGTGTTTATCCATTTGTCTCAAGTAATAGGTAATAGGTAATAAGTAATAAGTAATAAGTAATAGGTAATAAGTAATAAGTGAGTAGTCTTAATGCTCAGTTGCACAGTTGGAAAATAATTTTTTTGACCTACTGTTTTGGAGTTATTTGTTTTTTAGTTGGTCAGGATACTGTTTTATCTCAGACAAAAATAACTAATCCCTTGGATATTACTAGAAGCGATCCACTGATTCCTTCTGGTTATGGTAAAAGGGAATTAACTTCATTTGAAAAATATCGCATTGAAAAAGCTATAGCCCAACTCAACCAGACTGCACACAAAGAATTGGATCGGGGTAAGATCGATCGAGCTTTTGAGCTATGGTATCGACATTTAAGACTGACTAGTATTATTGATACAGATGCAGAAATAAAGGCTTTGGGTAAAATTGGCGCGATCGCTTGGCAAGAAAATCGTGGTACAGATGTTCGTAATATTGCCGAACGGTTAATCACTATTCAAAAGAAAATAACTGCTAAAAAACCACTGTCTTCTAGTTTATTAACTAAGTTGGCTAAAGCCTATCAGCAAGTACGGTATTTACATAAAGCAATCAATATTTATCAGCAACTGTTAGTTAATAGTAAAAAAGCAGATGATCTGATTGCCGAGCAAAAAAATTTGGAAATATTAGGTGAACTTTATTTAGCCAGATTTGACTATCAGGAAGCTGCTGATATTTATCAAGAGTTGTTAGATTTGGCTACTATTATTAACCAAAAATCTGAGCCGACAAATAAAGAAGAAGTTTATCTAGAAACTTTAATTGATATCTACGATCGCACTGCTCAAACCGATAAAGCCATAAATATTAAAAAACGCTTAATTGAGCAGTATAGTGCTACTCAACAAATAAACAAAATACTCCCTATAAAAATGGCGATCGCTCAAGATTATGAAACTTTAAAACAGCTAGATAAAGCAATAGAAACTTATAATCAAGCATTTTCTCTGGCATCTAAAAACCAAAAATTAGCCATTGCTAGTGATACTTTAACTAGATTAGCCGAACTATATCAACAAAGCGATCGTACTGATGATGCTATCAGAGCTTACGCTAAATTAATTAAAGTACAACAACAATCTTATAATCACTATGGTTTAATTAACACTTATGATATTCTAGGCAAAATATATCTAAAATTAAATCAAAAATCTCAAGCTAAACAGTATTTTCAACGGGGTTTAGACTTGGCAAAATCTTTGAATTATAAAGTTGATTATTTTAATTATCAAATCGAACATATTAAGTAGCTCCACTTTATTAAACATGAAATAGTTAAGGTAGGGTTTAGGGTGTGGGTTTTAGGGTGTAGGGAATGCTTGACCTCTGGTTGATTTTACGTTTTTTTAGGTGGAGCTACTTACCAAGTAGATATTCAGGTAATCTTGTTGGGTATATAATTTTTTTATTCTAATTATTGTCAAGTTTAATTTGTTTAATTGAATGAATACCTATAAATATAAAATAGGTGGAAGCCTAGAGGTTGATGCACTGAGTTATGTATTTAGACAAGCGGATATTCAACTCTATCAAGCAATTAAAGAAGGTGAGTTTTGCTTTGTTTTTAACTGTAGGCAGATGGGTAAATCTTCCCTATTATTCAAGACTTATTCCCGTTTAATTACTGAAGGATATTTGTGTGCTTTTATCGATCTTTCTGTTATTGGTAGTGAAGAAATTACTCCAGCTCAATGGTATAAAAGCATTATTACTATTTTATCTTTGAATTTCAATTTAATCGAAAAAATAGATTTAAAAACTTGGTGGAAAGAGCAACAAGATTTATCTCTTGTACAAAGACTAAGATATTTTATTGAGAAACTATTAGAGCAATTACCAAATAAACAGATATTTATCTTTATCGATGAAGTTGATAGTATTTTAGGCTTGAAATTTTCCGTAAATGATTTTTTTGTTTTTATTCGTTATTGTTTCAATCAACGGGCAATTAATCCTGAATACCGACGTCTAACTTTTGCTCTATTTGGGGTGATTAGTCCTAGCAATTTAATTAGCAATCGCAACATTACTCCTTTTAATATTGGCAAGTCTATTGAACTAAAAGGGTTTACTCTTAAAGAAGCTCTTCCTTTAAGTATTGGTTTAAATCAGATACATTCTCAGCCCCAACTATTGCTTAAGGAAATACTATATTGGACTGGAGGACAACCATTTTTAACTCAAAAACTTTGTAATTTAGTTGTACAAAATCATACAATAAATAGCAGTAAAGACCAAACATCGAAACAGCTAATCGCTAATATTGTCAAAAAGTATATTATTAACCACTGGCAATTTCAAGATGAACCAGAACATCTAAGAACTATAAGAGATCGTATTTTGAGAAAGGAGACAAATGCGGCAAGACTACTCGGAATTTATCAACAAGTTCTCCGAAATTATAAAATTACCTTTGATGATACTCCCGAACAAGCAGAATTATTATTGTCGGGTTTAGTTATTAAAGACAGGGGATTACTTAAGATAAAAAATCCGATCTATCGACAGATATTTAACGAAAAATGGGTACTTGAACAATTATCAAAACTCCGCCCCTATGCGAATAAAATAAATGCTTGGTTGGCTTCAGGACAACAAAACAAATTTTATCTTTTATCAGGATTAGAATTACAGTCTGCTTTGACTTGGGCAGAAACCAAGCAACTCAGTGATTTAGATTATCGTTTTTTAAATGCTAGTCAAAGACTAACACAACGAACCACCGAAATTGCTAAAGAGAAAGCTCAATTCGCTTTAAAAGCAGCTCAAGAAGCCCAATTTGCTCTAAAAGCAGCTCAAAAAGCCAATCAACTTTTAGCAGAAGCCAGAAAACAAGCCAAAAGGAATAGCAAAAGCTTGCGTTTACATCCAGCTTGGATTTTATTAAGTGCGATCGCCATTAGCATTTTAATCATATTATGCCGTTGGACTGGTTGGTTACAAGAACCAGAATTAGCAATGTTTGATTATTATATTCAACAACGTCCTAGTACTATAATTGAACCTCGAATTACAATTATTACTATTGATGAATCCGATCTCAATCGCGTCAATCGACTGCCAATTTCAGATCGTATTTTAGCTCAAGCAATAAATAAATTAAAACATAAACAGTCGCGAGTTATTGGTTTAGATTTATATCGCGATTATTCTGTAACTCCTGGTAGTCAAAAATTAAAAAATTTATATAAAAATACTTTTAATTTAATTGGAATTGAAAAAATAGCAGGTAGCCATACAATTCCCGCACCATATATTCTTAAGCAACAGCAACAAATAGGATTTGCCGATCAGTTATTAGATTCAGATGGCAAAATTCGTCGGGCATTATTGTCAATACGCACAGCTGACAATCAAATTCATTTGAGTTTTGCCATGATGTTAGCTTTAAATTATTTACAATTTGAAGAAATTGCTCAACAGCCAATCAATAGTAATGACTCTCAAATAAACCTAGGCAAAACTATTATTCAACCTTTAAAAGCTAATGATGGCGGATATATTCGTGCTGATGTCGGTGGATATCAAATATTAATTAATTATCACGGTACAATTGATCGCTTTGTTAATTTTTCTCTGAGCGATTTATTAAATAATAAGATACCTGATGCAGCAATTAAAGATCGCATTGTTTTAATTGGTGGAATTTCCCCCACTTTGGGAAATTTATATCTCACGCCTTATAGTAAATGGCATCGAGGTATTCCTCAGCTTGCTGCTCCCGTCACTATTCATGCTAACACTCTTAGCCAGCTATTAAGTGCTATTTTAGATGGTAGACCTCTGTTGAAAGTATGGTCAGAACCATTAGAATTTTTGTGGATAGTAATCTGGGCAGTAATTGGTGCTTTTCTGAGTTGGAAAATGCCCTCACCTTGTACCAAAATATTAACTAATTTTATTGCAGTTTTGGTCTTGATTAATATTACTTATTTAGCTTTTTTACAAGGCTGGTGGTTGCCAATTATTCCCACTATAGCGGCTTCGATTCTTGCTGCGATCGCCATGATTACAATTCATGCCAAACAAGCAGAAAAAATGCAGCTTAAACAAACACTTCAATATTTAAGAGACTATAAAACAGTAGATTCTGTTGTCGCCAAAATTGCCCTCGACTATTTTAAACAAAGTGAACTATAAACAACTTTTATTCAATCAGTTATCAGTTATCAGTTATCGCTCTTTCAATTGGGGATTGAACCCCAACTGAAACATACAGCCAAAAGAAGCTGGGGAAAAAGACCCAAAGATAAATTAACTGTTCA
>JAAUYG010159078.1_pt1 | contig 18448 bp, 6 predicted proteins | sample 7278091 | NCBI WGS metagenome assembly JAAUYG01 (sample SAMN14350201, study PRJNA611818) | marine sediment metagenome | isolation source: surface marine sediment (0.6m) | place: French Polynesia: Moorea | collected 2018-08
AATGCCTGTTAGAATACTGCAATGAGAAGTTGGTGTCTAGTACCTGAGGTAACATAATTTTATTCTATTTACAACTTTTCAAAACATTCTTGTGTACTGGGTCTTCAGTTTAAGCAGAGCGTCAAGGCCCCTGGGCCTCTTGTTGTCCATTTTAATGTTACCTTTCTCCTTGTTTTAGTCTGTACTGCCTTGGCAGACTCGCTGGATTCGCCGGGCACCTTCCGGCGCCACAGGGTGTACACTATAACGGAGTACGCCACTGACATGACCAAGATCGGGACGAAATACAGCAGGACGACATTGACCGTGACGTAAGCAGTGCGCCCAGGCGCATGCGTCAAACACTGGCCGTCGGCCGTGAGGTAATTATAGCGCGGCCACACCTCGCGACAAAACATCTCGTGGCGATCTTTCCATTGGATGGAAGTCATTTGCCAAGACCAGAGCATCGGGGACGCCACCGCGGCGGCGGAAATCCAGATCAAGGCCACAGGCAGGAATACCATCCAGCGCCGGATCTTCTTCGCCCGCAGTGGGTAGACTATGGCGAAGAAGCGGTCGCCGGCAATGGCGGATAGGAAGAGGATACTGGCAGTCACAGACCAGCCTGGATAAGGTGTTATTACCGTGTTAAATATCAGAACAGTGAGAAAGGAGTTATACACCATGCAACAATGTGGGTAAAAGTAAGGGAAATATATCGGTACGGACGAGTTCTCTTGGCAAATAAGAGAAATGGAGAGACAGTGCGAGATATATAGAAACAACAACGTGTGACTATAGTACTGAAATAATATTACTAGGTAGATTTGCAACCCCGGGTTTTCAACATAGAGCTACTTTAATTTGATAATAACCACTACTGCCCCCTACCACACTACTACTGTATTGCCACTACCACTACTACTACGACGACGACGTCGACGATTTCATTAATTCTATAACGTTATATTCATGCCAGTCGTTTACTTAATTTTTGGTAGTGTTAGCCAGCTTAACAGCACAAAAGACCCAACAATTATGACGAAATGGCAGCTCTAGATAGAACACCACGCATTGAATCCCTTACCTTGAAAGAAGTTAACCAGTTTGCACATGGCGGCACCGAACGGCCAGTCGCTGGTGATGTTCTTACCGAGGTGAGGCCAGGTACACATGAGGCAGACCAGGAGATCAGACACTGCCAGGTTACACACGTACAGGTTGGTCAGGGTCCTCAGTCGTCTGGAGACGGCCACTATAAGGATGACGAGGGTGTTACCCCCCAGACCCAGTAGAATGACCAGCCCGTAGGAAGCAGCTTTCAACCCCACCTCCCAAGCCGGGTAAAACGTGCCATTCGACGGGGCCGGCAGCTCGGCGATGATTTCCGGCGGAAGTGGAATCCCTACTTCCGGCACACGCTCGCCAACAGCGCATGCGGTCTCCGTCGTAACTGGGTAGTCTGCGTGATTGGTCAGCATGGTGTACGGAGTTAATTTAAAATATCAGAAAATGTATTGTTTGGCACATGTTAACTAACTATATAGATAAAACAAAACAGCCGCCGTGAACGTTGAATGCCCCTAAGGTACTGCGACATCAAACTTTGGAAACAGATAAGAAACACTTCATTCGTGTGCCACGGCAATCAAATCCCTTCCAGGACGTATTGATCGCTATTAACACAGATTGTTTATAGTGGCGGAAGGACCGTTATTGCCTCTTCTGTTCCCCGTCAGGTGATATCGGGGCACCTTGATTGCTGGCTCTTCAACAGTGAGGCGGGGTTCCTGTTTGTTTTTGTCTTGTAGTTCCTACCAGCTCTTCCAGGGGTTTCAATAACCAGGGGTACGAATGTAGCTTGCTACTGGTTTGACACGGATTTGAATTTTCTACACCGTAATGTGATACATGTACGCAAACAAGTTCGAATGATATGAGTATACTATTGTAGATGCTATTTTTCTCCATTAAAAACAATTATAAGAAGGTGTGACTTGAGCTCCATATTGGAACACTTGTCATGCCGGGAGACCTCTAAGTGCCAAATTCTAGAGGCTATTACAACATCTATAAAACCGTATTTATCAAATACTAAAAACGTCCAGTGGGGCTGTTAGCGTTTGCCGGAACTACTTTACAACGTGTATATAAGGGCCTCTTGCCGCATATCAAGGATATAAATCTGTCCATAGTTTTTAATCTGCTGCAGCCATGACGTCACACGTGTCGACCCGATGCAATTTCAACATGGATGCTAGAACGTCACTCATTTCTCGATTTGATGCTGCATCTAATGCGAAACATTCTTGTGTGTGTCTGTGTATATGGGGGGGGGGGGGTGTCGTCCAGTAAACCCTAGCCTTTATAACTGCATGAACTGGGCAGCAGCCTGGGGTGGTTGGGGGTGATAATAATAGCTACTACAGAAGGAAGCCTGATTTTTACACGTCAACAGCTAGGATATAATCATATACATTATCCTAACTCAGAGACGGGTTACTTTACAAGCACTCTCACACATAAAGAAAATCAGCAGTGCAATTTTTATGCCCAAAAATGCAAGTGGTTTAATCTTCAATTATTCCTATGTCGCATGCTAAACATAGCCTCTCTTCAATAGGTCTCGATTGCCACCGCCCTGTTTCAATATGCAAGCTAAACTACCCGACCTAAATTGTGCTAACACAGACCGTTCCAATGGTAAAGTATAGGGATATGTTTTCAGGTATACAATAAGTATGGCATACCGTAGGCTACCGTAGTGGCTAGTTTACAGTTTTAGTATTTACAATTCTACCTGGTCCTAAATTACTGTCAATAATGACAAATATTCATCCCCGCAAAAGCAGTGTTATTGTAGGTAGTGTAGTCGTTTGTATGAGTTTAGTGATTACGACTTAAAATCCCGAATCAAGATAGTTCACAGGGCGGCGGGCCTGTAAATATTTTAGGCATATGAATACCACTTTCTATGTGTGTGAGTTATTCTAATTTGCGCGATGTCGTTTTTAGCTCAATAACCAGATCCCATCGAGACTTGGAATACTTATCTTTGTGGAAAAAGTTTGTTTATATCTTAATCCATGAGAATATAAATGGCGAAATTTCTAGCCAAGGCACTAAAGTACAGAAAAGGGTTACTGTTTAAGATTTAATGTGTTAAATTGCAAAGTAGACGTTATTCGAATGTTTTAAGCTACAGCGTATGTATGAATTATATATTTAATTAATTAATTAGTTAATTAATTCTCATTGGAAGTGACATATTAGTCCCCACGGGCTGGGTTCCATTGATTTTTTTTTGTATAAGCATTTATTTGTTTTACGAGGTTTTCAACACACAAATTAATAGTATTTTAATGATTACCTCGGAATATGTGTTGGTGACAGAAGACGGACTTAGACAGGCTTGGAACGTTGGATAGAGTAGAAACGAGGTGGTGGGGGTTGAATTAGTTAGAAAACCTGCTAGAGAGTCCTATGTACGAGTGCACTAGCTCAAACATACGAATATTAATCTGCAGTGGTAGTAGTTCTGACCCTCTCAGTAACAGAGAGTGTAGATCAGTCGAAGATTTTGTCATTGTTACTTTGTAAATCAGTGTGAGTGGAACAGGTCACTGTAATAAATTATTTATTCATTCATTCACGTACAACAGTCATGTACTTGTCAGGAGAGTTAACACCGATTTTAATGAAGCTTACTTCACACAAGAACTATACACTTCACAAACATTTAGTATGTCGTTTAAATAAACCACTGTGCATATAAACTTTTCCACAGTTTACAGGCATTTTCGTTGTTGTTTTTCGATGTATGAGATGTAAGATGTTACTCATATATATGCACGTCCGTACCGTTATTGTCACAACAAAACAGTTATTCACGTAAGTGGGTAAAAAAAGCAAATACAATATACATACTGTTAGGTAATGTGATCCAGGGTTAGCTGTTACCCCATACATAGGCATTCGTCTGGCATAACAAGCACTGCACGTATCCGCTGTACTGAGTTATTAAAGAGCAAGTTTGTTTGGATATTTGTCATCACGATAATAAATCCGATACGAACCTTTATACACACATAAACAAAAACAATAATGCTTCCCATCATAGTCTACATTGTTCTGCTTGTGGATTCAATCTTGGTTTTTGGACATTGGTTTCTGGTTTCCTCGAATACTATCATATAATTGAACATGTAAGTTATATGACTTATTAATAATTATAATACAGAGTAAGGGTTTTGTTTTGCCTTTATACCTATTACACACTCGAGACCACGTTGTCAAGATGCATATCTTGCCACCGTTGCCACCGCCTCCTTCCGTGCGCTATACACGCATGAATGCGCAAGTAGGTACCGTTATTTGTACACGCTCAAAATACATTTATATAAGAAACGGGAAAACAAAATTACTGCGTAATAATACGCACCAGGAGTCTGTTCACAGTTATTCATACGGCAATATGGCATACCGACAAATTCAAATAATTATTTTCTTAATCCGTAAACCAATAGGGTGGTATCTTTAACCCCTTGGCGGGACACTTTTCCGAAGATACCTGAAAGTGAAGAGGCGCAAAAGCATGGACGCGTTATGAATGGAGGAGATTTCAAATGGTCCGATGTGATTGGCTCAAGGGTAGTCACATGACCAAAGTAGTTTGGCTTCAGAATGAAACTGACTGTTTATATTGCGAATTTGTGGCGAAAATTACTTCCTATTACTGCTACATTAATCATCCGAAACCACACACCATAAGGCACTATATTTTGTGCCTAACAAAATTCGTTATTTCCTCACCCATAAATATATCAAGACACAAAGCACATTATACATTACACATTGATTACATTAATGCGTAATACATGACACTATATATCAAAAGAGAAAATATCAACGTGTATATATGTAGTATTAATGTTGAGCACAAAACTAGAAACATTGCATATACTTCATGCAACACAGTAATGCCAAGACGAGCACGTGAAAACGGTTACGAAATATTTTAATATTTTTTGAAAATTTCTGTAACATAAAGCTATTTTTACAGTGTTTTTATTTACACTTTCTCGCAACAACCAGCAATGGAATTTGTATTAAATATTATTTGCATATCACGCGTCTCCATCAATGTTACAAATTGTCCAAAAAGCCCGTGATCTAACGCCGTGTACTTCATGGGCAGAAAAAAAATAATGATAAAAAATAAAGCAGTCTTCGTCGAAAAATAGTTATGCTGGGTCACAAGCAGCCACAAACGATGTACTACTGTCACCGATTGGTTGTTCCCATGCGTTCAACATACATCGGCTGTTTTTGTTCCAACGCAAGCAGACATTCGCACAGAAATAGTTACAGACATGCATATAATAGCTTTCACAGATACATTTTGACAATCGGCGACTTAATAATTACTTCAATTATAATTATTTCAAGTACTCATCAGTTCATTATTTGTTTCATTGTTACGTACATATGTATCTTTGATACATTTGACACGAAAGCACGAATAAGTAGATTGTACATTAAAATTATCTACACAGGGTATTATAAATCACCAGAAATAATATCATGCAGTATACATAAAGTATTCATCATAAAAAAAGGAAACGTTACATTTACTACATGTACGCGTAGATTTTGTGTCATCCGGAACATGTGGCATGCATGCAAAGGTTATTTCGCATTTTGGGGGGAAATTTCTACAATGTGACATTAGTTTCGCTTCTTTTCAGTACTGTTATTTTTATTTTGGTTGTTGTTGTTGTTTATTAAGTTCAACAACCCACAATGAATTCTACATTTTATGAATTTATATCACTGATAAACTGTACAAGCGAGCTCCGTGTACTTTCTTGGCAGAAAACAGGATGTCCAAAGTCACTCAATGAAGTATGGATTTTTTTTCTTTGCAACAACTGTATTTAGTCGAAACATAGTTATACTGGGTCACAAGTAGTAAAGCACTACTAAATAATGCCATTAAATACTTCCTGTGCATTCAATAGACATCATCAACTCTTTTGTTAACCAATGACACATGATTCTATTTACAGGGAGCTATTTACACACATATATAGTTATATTAAATATACACAAATTCGTGATTTCCGTAAACGTTATGTACCCATTTATCGTTGCTAAATATCTCACGACAGCACGAATTGTAACATTTCGATTATACATGACAGCAGTACACAATATAAACATTATAATTACCGCATGTACATTGTAGTCGTGTCAATTGAAAGAGGAAAAGTGCGCATAGGTTACGAAAGGTTTTTGGGAATGTCTATAGTATAGGTAAGTGCTCTTTACACTTTGTTCCTTTTTATTTTATTCAGCAACCCACAATACACTCTACATATATAGAATAATACATCTTTTAGTTATTGTTACTCGAAGTACAATGATACATCACAACTTTTCACACCACATCATATCATATGCTTTCAATAGGCGATAAACTACAGTTTAGCTCATCACGGGATGTAGCTTGCTCCGCCTGGCGTTCTAACTATTTGGCCACCGAGCAGGGACATATGTGCATATACCTGCACCACGCATACACAAATTATGCAAATACACATCAAGTGAGCTCGCTTAGTGTAATTTGTGGACAGAAACCATCATGTTCGAAGTCACAAAATTAAATATTGACATTTTTGCTCCGCAAGAAAGCAATGTCAGTCGTAACATACAGTCATAAACTATCCAAAACTAAAACATTTTTTTTTTCATTTAATTATCCCAGTAACAGCAGCCACATAAATTATTTTACAGTGTCACAAAATGCTATATACATGGTACTATTTACACATATTTGCAGACATACATGTCCTAGTTCATAGCCAATGATTCATGGTCAATTATGTACATCTGCGTATATATTTTCGTAAAAACGATTTATGACAATCGTGCACTGTGTAATAACTTTTCGTAAGCCGCCTCTGCAAGACGCACAAAATAAATATTTAACTGGAAGAGGTGTGGCCATGATGCTTCACTTTTGGGGGGTGGACCATTAAACATCACTCCTGTAGTTAATTCCCCAAGTTATGCACCGGTAGCTATACACATACAAATATACATGCACAAATATTCAAATGCTAAATATAGCACGGAGGGCTTACGCGAAAGGTCCAACGACCGGCTGAACCTTGTCGGAAGGAATCTGTAACAAAATACACACCCATATTTGAAATATTGAACATTTCATCTGTACTGTCGTTTCTCACGGCCTACATTCTAACATATTTAACACAGAATTTGTTCAACAAACACCCTGCCAAAAGCTTAATTTCAGCTTTGTTACACAGTTCACACGCCGAAATCTGCCTTTAGCTAACATAGCTAAACCATGAGAACTTGCTTATTAAATGTACACTAAAATATCGCTATATGATGACCTTAGACCTTAGTACATTATTACCATAGCTAAACAATGAGAACTTGCTTATTGAATGTACACTAAAATATTGCCGTATGATGACCTAAGTACATGATTGCCATAGCTAAACCATGAGAACTTGCTTATTGAATGTACACTAAAATATCGCGATATGATGACCAAAGAACATTATTGCCATAGCCAAAGAATGAGAACTTGCTTATTGAATGTACAATAAAATATCGCGATATGATGACCTAAGTACATTATTACCATAGCTAAACCATGAGAACTTGCTTATTGAATGTACACTAAAGTATCGCGATATGATGACCTAAGTATATTATTTCTATAGCTAAACAATGAGAACTTGCTTATTGAATGCACACTAAAATATCGCGGTATTGTGACCAAGTACATGATTGCCATAGCTAAACCATGAGAACCTGCTTATTAAATGTTCACTAAAATATCGCGGGACGATGACCTAGGTACATGATTGCCATAGCTGAACCATGAAAACTTGCTTATTGAATGTACACTAAAATATGGCGGTATTGTGACCAAGTACATGATTGCCATAGCTAAACCATGAGAACCTGCTTATTGAATGTACACTAAAATATGGCGTGATGATGACCTACATGTAGGTACATGTACATTGCGTCGTGCATGTATGTCCCCAGATGTCCGTTATGTCAGAGGAACGATGTCAGAAGGCAGGTCATCCAAGTGGTGTGGATTGTTGATCATTCGCAGATTCCCATGGAAACTCGACTGGAAATGCTGAAAGGTTATCCGCAGGAAAACGTCATTCTCTATACATGTTCTTATGCTTATTAAATATTCATACTATATTACACCAATGACCTCAAGACAAAACTATAATGCTTCGTCAATCACACCTGAACACGCAAAAATATGCTAGGCATTATATTAGCAAAAATTATAATTCATGAAAATAATATGCTACTTATTTCAATATCTTCACGAAAAATTGCCAACTTGCCACTGCACAAATTATGTGTATGTATCTCTGGCTCACAGAAAAGTCTACTACAGTAGTCCCTCGCTTAGTGGCCGCTCTCAACAGAGACCAATCTCCCTAATGTGGCCAGGAAAATTTGCCGCTGCTGCTATAAATGCATTTACTTCTTCCTCTCACCAAAGGCCACGTCTCTAATGTAGCCACAGTTTCTTGGCCAATAGGGTGGCCTTATTAGATGGGGATTAATGTACAGAACCCATACAGTCTACGCCATGCATATAGCTCAGGACATTGGCGTATTATTTTACATGCGTGTCTTACCCGGCATCATGTCCCTGGCCCACTCTAAGACCCTCTCTGCCCGTTGCCGTGCCTCTCTGGCGTCCTTTTCCCCATACAGCTTTGTCGGCAGACCGAGATAATCCTCCTGATGAGGATTCTGGAGTCTCTCCAGTCCTCTCAGCTCCCGTTCTTGGTGACGGACATCTTCCGCCATCCGCTCCCACAGTAACCCCGTGGGTTTGCACGCTGTGGAAAAAAAAAACGATACAGGTATTAGTAAATGAAATGATACCCAAACATGTACATGATATCGTTTTGGGCAATTCCCCAATCTATTTTACTATTGAAACAGACATCAGTCTGAGAGCCTATTGTAACACTGTAGCAGTTTCTATCTGACTGAAGTCAAATTAAGCAACCCGGTACTCTCCCAAATACACTGTATGTGTTTCCGCGTAACCGAACATCGCCTGGTTCTGCTGTTTCAGCAAGTTCATACCGGAATCAGTGGGAAACTCACTTCTGTTAGTCTGCTGGTCCAATGTGTCCTTCAGTTGTCTCAGCAGAGCGTCCAAACTCTGGGTGCAATCCCGTTGGTTCGTCATGACATTGGCATCCACAGCAAACAGGGCGGCCACAAGAGCCTTCTTCGTTGCCTAGATTGGTTATAATATCCGTAAAATAATGGATATATATTATGTAGGGGTGTGAACAAGCCCCTAGTTTTAGTCGAGAGTATATGTATACAATATTTAATTTAAAGCATAAATATATTTCAAGTGTGATCTTAGCTATAACTTATATTTGTTTATTGCTTGTTGTAATACCGTGAAGTCTTCTGTGTAGTCACGCTGGTACCGTGAAAGAGTTCTGTGCAAAGGATAGTGGGGCATGCCACCTATAATAAAGTTTCTATTTTTGAATTCTGAACTGTTGTATTCATTCCTGTATAACGCCAGCAGACATCACGTGATTCACAGTGGGTGTTTAAGGTGTCCCATTACCGTCTCAAGATAGTAGAAAGTATATGTATACATGTGTAAGCCTATCACCGAAAGACGCTATATTTTTGACGGCACAAAATGTAAGTTAAGCAAGTTTATAAATGAAGCAGTTTCTGTTTTTTAATGGCTGCGAAAGTTCTAGGCAATGTATATGCAAGAATGCCAACCTGATAGGATTTGTAGCAGTTCCAGTCCGGGGATTCACGGTCTTCTTTAACAGTGTCTTTGGCAGAGGCCAGGTCGTGGGCTGCTTTCAGCAACCACCACCGCCACTCTCCTGGCTGGGGGTTTGGTGTAGAGTTAAACTTGCTGAAATACGACACTCCTTCTTGGTACTTGGTGCTGCGACTCATATCTTCCATGTGAGCCTTATTGGCAGATTGATATTCTTTCGCCCGTTTGGTAAGGTACGCAATCCGATTCTCACACTTTCGCCACTGACTGTTGCCTCTCTGTGGAACTTCCACATCTTGGCTATCGTGATGTAGTGAAGATGGAGATGACGGGAGAACCGAGTCTTCCACTTCTTGGATCCCTTTTGTCTCGTTGTTGGTGATGATTTCTAATATTTCGTTGCGAATTTCTTGCATTCCTGGACGCTCGTCAGCAAGCCACTTCAAGATCAGACGCTTTGTAATCCTGTCTCTTTCCGCAACCGGCAGTTTGTTGGCTTCTTCCAGTCCGACCTGTAGCTGGTCCTTGATCGCACTAAGTGAAGGAAGATCTTCCACTGGGCTTTGTTTGTGAAACCAGTCAAGTCGGTACAAACTAGCGGTCGGACACACGACTCGTTTATATCCTCTACAGCGAACTGCATAACGTGCTCTAAATACATCATCCCCTCCATCTTCTGTCTTCTCTTTCTCCACAATCTTTGCGAAGATGTACGTCCCCGGGACTGGCTCGTCTGTGTTAAGCAGATCGTGCATTTCAGTGACAACAATGTCACCCTTCATGAAATTCTGTATATCTTGGACAAGCAAATGATGCAGTTTGATGGGCACGTATTTCCCAGGCTCGCCAATTTCATGAGTGTATCTGGATGATTCGCGAACAGAGGTTCGTGGAATCTTTGCCTTGTCGAGAATGGCGGCAACAGATTCTACTTTACACCGAAGTATTGACGTCAAGTGAGACACACATTCATGTTGCAGAACGCTATCCAAATAAGGCCCAATGCGACGAGCAAGATCGCCATAAAACATATCAAGGTCCACTTGTCTTGTTACATGAATGACGAACTTTTTCGATTCTTCATTTCCTATGACATAGTCAACTTGCCTCGAACTCCCATCGACTTGCCTCGAACTCTGATCGATTTCTTTGCTCTTCTTGAAGATCAAATGTGTCACCAGTTTTTCGGCAGAGAACACTTGGATGTCAGCCAGCTTAGCCTTTATATCTTCAAACTTCAGTTCTTTTGCAATGTCAGTTGAATGCTCCAGACTCGCGAATTTCATTAGTCTGTAGATGCCATCCACAAATGCTTCATGCGAGAAACGGTCCGTCAGTTCTTCAGCGAAGTCTAGACTACACTCTGACTTTATTGTTTGATCTTCGTCCAGACGCTCGGACACCAGATCCGTCAACAGGACAGGCTGCACTTCTGTTGGCAACTTTCGCAGTGCTTTGATAACCTCAAAATCACTGAGTTGTCTCATATAGTTGCCTTTCCTCAAAAGCAATGGGCTCTCGTTGTTCTGATTTCCAGCCACAGCCATTCTCTCATAAATCCCCTCGTTGTCATTGATCAGTATGTCACGTGCTGCATGCATTGTTCCATTTTCGCTTAGCAGGTACAACTGACTACCATCAAATTGTTTTTTTCCTTCGCTCAACAAACGCAAAAGCGTCCACTGAGCCCGTTCTGCTGCGGTTCTTTCAGTTGATTCTAGGGTATCACCCTTTGCGGTCGAGTATATTTCTTCAAGAACTACTGCAAGCTGCTGTGGAGATGGAGTAAACTGCATCCCCAACATCTCCATGAAAGTCTTGTGACGTCGGAATGACGCAGGGCATTCGACTAAGTAAGGGTACATGGGCCCCCACATTGAAGACCAAACCGTCTGGTTGGGTCGCACAAGCAATATTTTATCACAACCGTGGCTCATGTGGCTCATGTGTAGTACAAACTTGAGATCTTTGAGTTTCTGTTGCTCGTTGGTTGGAAGATCTAATTTCTCAAGGTAACGACACAGCTTGGACGTAATTTCTGACAGTGCACTGCTGTGCTGCTGCAAATCTTCACTTGACAGTGACGCCAATTGTCGGAAAATATTGCAAGCGTGTTCCACGACCTTGCCCACGTCTGGCTTCGTTAAAACACCCAATTCTTGGCATAATTCGTCTCCCAAAGCTGTCTTTAGGGACTGCTGGACCGTGTTTGGTAAAATATCGCAGTTTGTCCAAGCCAAATCGTCAGTTTCTTGCCAGACAGATCCATTAAAAGTAACTGGAGTTGCCGAGACATTCTGTCTAAACTGAGGGTGTATCGCAAGTCTGTCTGCCTGTACTGTATATGGCACCAAGAATGCAATATCACGTATTCGGTGCAGAAGGGATGCATTCTGCAACTCCGTGCATGACGTGAGACAGTGCAGTAACACTCGCGACCCTTCCTGGAAGTTGTCATCAATTTGCTTTCCATGCAGTGATCTTGCAAAGTCACAGAACATATCTGGTGACACCATGGACTTCAGACCACACTGCTCGAGGAAAGGCTTCCAGTGGCACAAGCTGTACCTATCTGGAAGGAGTTCACTTGGCTTCTTAAACTGCACAAATACTTGTTCAGATGGATCAAAGCATTCAGCAGCAGTTCGTAACTCTCCGTCGGAACATTCAATGAATGATAGATCTTGCAGTTTGTTCAGAAGCATGCTGGTACCTTCAGGCACCACAGACTTTACATAGTCGCTGTTACTTCGTGACTCATCCACCAGGTCTTTGATCAATATTAAATGCTCCTCTCGCACATCTGCTGAAAGATGTTTAAAATTGTCAAACACAAAGGGGCAGTACACCTCTGTGACTGTTGGAAACGTGCAGCCAATCAATTTGTGAATGTCTGTCATGTCATCTATGTCTTTAAGGAACACGACGGCACCACTTTCCTTTTCCCATACATTCATCTCTTTGGTGGGGATATTTTTCGGGAGGACATATGCCTGTCTGGAGGCCAGGCTGACAAACTTGGCATCAAAAGCTGTTCTGTATCCGGGCAACTTTCGTAGGACGTGAACAGTGCATGACATGTCCTTGATCGATTCAAGATGCAGCGAGAAGTACTTCATTAATGCATCCACTTCTTTATGTTCCAGAGTTTGTGCCGAAGTTTTTTCAACTTCGGCACAAGTGAAGTGTTCATAGAGTGCCAGAAGAACCCCATCAGGCTTGGACGTACTGGTCACCCATCCTAACAGAAGCTGTCGTCCAGCGCGGGAGTCTTTTATAACTGCATCATCCGGCCGTGGCAAACCTAGCCTCCTTAAAGCTGCAGTAATTGTCTGCTCAAATCCCTTCAAGGGGAAGCCTGGGTGATCTTTCACAGCTAGGTATATCATTCCAAGCGGAAGTAAGTAGTCACTTGCAATCGTCTTCACGGGTACAATGTACCAATCGTATAGAGCATCAACACTTTGGAAAACTACCTTTTCAGCTTCTTGGGACGTGACTCTGCGTGGTAAATACGCCCTTTGTGTCTTTGCCCATTTTGCTAGAAAATTCCATATCCTGTTCAGCCAACGCGTGGCCCCTTCCTCACCTTTGGGGTGTAACCGTTTCAAGTCAGCCAACTGACATGATGTGGTTTTCTTTTGCTGCAGGGACCTCAGTGTGGACTGGGAGAGAAGTTCGCTCAGCTTGCCAGGCGTGAGGTCACATAACTGATTGGTGTGTTTCTGTATGTCACAAAATTTTGGCAAGATCTTGACCAGGGTTGGATGCAAAAACTGATGGTCACACCCAACAGCCAGATCGGAAAATTCGGATAATATTGCCTTGTTATAACAAGAAAATTTTGTGATGTTTCCAGAAGCAGTAAGAAGTAGAGGTACTCCTTCCAGTCGACTCAAAACTTTGCCTTTTTGCTCTGGCGATGTCTGTTGTGAGAGCAGATACTCGAACATCACTTTCAACGTATCTGGTGATTCAAACGGGGTGTTGAAGACTGGCATAGGTAAACGAAACGAAATGTCTCTCAGCACTGTACTGGTATTCTTAAAAGCAATCAGGAGCTGTAGCAGACACTCGGGATCAACCTCTCTCAGAATAATGCCAACACACTCGAGCCCATCAGATATGTGAAGGGGCAAGTTGCTCACTAGCGGAAACTTACAACCATGCAAGATTCTGGACAAGACATCATTGGACGTATTGGGACACTGGATGTCCAATCGATCCTGACAGCACTGCCGCGGCTGATACCATTCCACATTGCAATAACCACCCATCTTTTGAAAGTACACTGGCAGGCATGTATCATCTTTGATCATTCTGTATATCGCGATAGCAAGAGTGGACTGGTATCCATCTTTAAAACCGGCTGTGCTTGGGAAAAGTTTGTAGTACTTTTCAATTTTTTCAACCACATCTTTTGTCTTATTGAAGCCAGTGATCATTTCCTTTGCAATGCCCATCAGTTCAACATAGGCTGGGGTAATGAGATTCTCCAGCAACAGGTTGTTCCAGCTTGTTCGGTAGCCTCCTCCGTCGTCTTGCCATAAGCCCCTCCTACTTTCATGGTCCAATGCAAAGTGACCATTGATGTGCATTGGCAAGTTGGTTTGGGTTGGTAATGGGAGAAAACAATAAAAGCGGTGTTGTTCCTTTTGTCTTTCTACTCCATCAGCATTCAACATCATAGCTGCTCCTGTCCGAGGTAGCATACCGATATTGCCTTTCTTATATGCTTCCTTCACGTCGTCGGGAACATCTCGGGGGTTATGGAACCCAAACTGTTCTGATACCAACCACTCTTCGCTCATTCCCTCCGTGTCTTCCAGTCGAGCTACATAGATAACTGTGTGCCGCTTAAGCGACTCTATTCCCCTTTCCTCCTGTTTGAAAGACAAACAGCTCTGCTTCACAGCATGAATGAATCCTTGTCGCTTTTCCTCTTCCTCTGCCGAGAGTTGAGACCAAGCTCCAAAGATTTTCCTGTAGCTCCCGCTAGTTTCCATTCTGCCTACTTCGATGGATTTCAGATTATTAAGAAAGAGTAGGCATTCCATCATGTCTTTCTTGAGATTCATTAGGAGATCTTCCATCATTTTCACGGTCACAGAATTCTTTGAAATCTGGGAATCTTTAGCCTGATCTTGCGTCCGGAGTGGAAACCTAAATGTGGTGGAGTTCTTCAGAGGAAAGGAATCAACTAGGTATCTCTTAAGTAGTCCAGGGCAGACGCCTTCCAGTTCAGCCAGGTTGTCGAACATGCATCCTGGAGAATCTGCCGTGGCTCCTGGTATATATCTGTGATGTGGATCGAGGGCGCAAAGCACTTTTCCGATTTCTGGTCCATGGCTGACAAACGTTGGCGTGTCTGTGAAATGGTAGACAGCATTGAAGCCTACCCCATACTGCCCAGTCTTCGTAGGATCTTCACTTTTTGAACCCTCACCGAGACTTTGTATACCTTCTAGATCTGCTTTGGTGAAAGGCTTGTCATTGTAAACACACAGCGAGGGACCTTGGAGGGTGTCCCATGTTTCTTCACCTATCTTCACGCTGGGGTGGTGTCTCGGGTCAACGATGAAAACTATTCTAGAACAGCCAGCATCATCCGCATTCTGCAAAAGTTCCTTCAGGACTTCCTTATCGAATGGATAGCCTATCAGGATGCGCTTCAATCGCTGTGTCAACTTTTCTCGCTGGCCAAATTTCTTCGAACATACTCTGGTGCCAGGTACATTGCAACCTGAAATAGTTACAGAACGACTACTCTCGGAAATCATTACCACTGAGGAATGTCCAGCAGCTGTTATTAGGTCCGATTGGGCAAAGCAGTAGGCAGAGGGAGATGGGAAGACAAGATAGACCCATTACCTAGTTGTTTATTCACTATGAAAGCCTTTACAATATCAAGCATCTCCGACATTCCGCCGATGATGGTAGCACTTCGTACCAAGTAGAACTTCGTGATATAATCAAGGCATCGTAGCTCAACTATAAAACATGCTTTCGTGAAATACAATCGTGCTCATTGAACTGCCTTTGATAAATATTAAGTGCCTACACAAAATCAGGAAAGCTCTGCAGTTGAACAGATTTCACATTTTGGACGATAAGGGATGTAAAATTGATGTGTTTATTCTCAAAACAACAAGTCCCAATGCATTGATACCTAGGAATGTCCTGGATGCCCTAAAATGCTTTGCAATCCGATCAGCTTGTATTCAACAATAATGAAGTATAAGTAATGAAGTAAAAGTCAATAATTGTAGAAGTATCAGCACTTGGAAAATAGCATTGCTGGAAAATCCACAAAGGCACTTGATGACACCTCGATTTACCTTTATATGAAGGCCAACAGTTTCCCATATGTACAACATAGTTACTCCTTAGGATCCAAATTGAATCTGTTTCATTCTATGAGTACTCTTTTTCGATATAATTGTCTTTTTAATTTCCAATTATATGTATAGTGTAATTGCAAACATACATTTTCCCTATAAAATCCTTCAAAAAAACCCGTAAAGTTTCAAAATATCTGATAGTAATTTATGCGACACACTAAAGGAAACATTCACGAAGAGCTTCGTTTGAGTAAGGCAAATCTATGGGAGAAATAGAGTTTGAAAATGTTTAGGCAAAAGCTCGGAAAATCCACAAGTGTACTGACTGACCCCAAGATGACTTTAGTATGACCTTAAACTTTAAAACTCCCGGACAAAGTACGTGCGCTATTTTAGGGAACATGCAAGGAAATGTTTAACTGGAATAAGGCAACAATTGTGGGACAAGTACACCGAATTAAGTCAAAGTGAGATTCAACACTAAAAGTCAAAGGTACCCACCACATGTTTTACTAGGATCTCAAATTTCAGTCCCAAATTTCAGTCTGCTTCACCCGTTAATCAACAGACTTAAAGTTACATATCAATGTGGAGATACGTGCACCTGTTGACCCCCAAAATGACATTGAAACATCAAGGTCAAAATTACTTAACATACATGAACTACCTCTGTGGTCCATTGGTTTTGCTCTATGATTCGAAATTCTTGAGATTTTTGCCATATTTTAATTTACACATTGGCCACAATGTTAAATTTCAATCTTTTATTTCAAATGAAAGTTTAAATTTCAAAATTCCGAGAAGTAAATTTGTGGTGTGGACTCTGACAGGCATCGTTTGCAAAAGGTTTGGTTAAAAACATAATTGTAGCATTTTTGACTCGCATTTTGAAAATAGTATTTTCAGAACTAGACTTAACATTTTTGCCAGTTTCGCTCTATGGGCGAGTGATTAACCACTTCGCTTGCCATATTTAACGATGATTGAATCTCTCTCAGGAAATGAAATACATTTTAGTGTCATGATCAATTACTTTATTTTCCATTACCTATCAAGCAAGCCAGTGTAACATGCATGTCAACTATTGGAAGTTCCACAATATGTACTTTAATATCAAATATAGCTTATGTCTTACAAAAAAATGTTAACGGCTTATAAGGTAACTGCATAAATATAATTTAAGGTCCATAAAATATAATAACCCCAATGCAAAAGTATCTAATAGTAGAGTATCTCAAATGTCATGCACAAAACAGTGGGAATTTGATGCAAAAACAAGAGGCCCAGGGGCCTTGAAGCTCTGCTTGACCGTTTGCCAGATGAAACCAATACAGCTTTACTGATAATGTCAATGTGGCTGAGGTGATTTATCAACATACTGCCATATTTTTTTTTTACATTTCGCAGACTGCTAGAAATATAATAGGTTGTATTTTCCCCTGATTACCACACTTTCCATAAAGTTTGGTTGAAATTGGATGAAAACCGGGGGAACAGTAGCCTTTTGAATATAATATCAGACATTTTACAAAGTGCACCAAATGACCCCAAACTGGACTCAAAGAATCAGACGTGAAAAGTACCCTACATATGCGCTTCGTGTGACCGCGAGTCTTCAAGACGCTGTTTTCAAGATATTACACATTTTAGGATTTTTTTCATCGACTCTCATATTAAAATTTCAAAAGTGCCACAAAATTTTTAAAACTTGGCTAATTGCCAAGAAAAGTAACAGTCTGTATTCTCCCTTGCTATCCATAAAGATTGGTCGAAATTGGACGAAAACTGTCAGTAGTAGCCTTTTGAAAACTTTAACATCGAACATTTTGCAAAGTGCACCGAACGACCTCAAACTGAACTGAAATGACCTGACATGAAAAGTAGCCTATATATACCGTACATAGGCCACGAGTCCCAAATTTTCATCAGTTTCACTCTACAACCCTCGGTTTTCAAGATATTGCACATTTTATGATTTCTCATTGACTCCCATGTTAAAATTTCAAAGTGCTACAAAAGTTTTAAAATTTGGCTGATTGCCAAAAAAAGTATGAGCATGTATTCCACCATGGTAGCCAATGTCCTCGTGAAGTTTGGCTGGCATCGGATGAGAACTGTAGGAGGAGTAGCATTTTGAAATTTTCAGCCCCATATGGTCGTGTGCTAACAAAAATTTCAAAGTGCCATAAAATGTTTAATTTTTGATAGATCGCCAAACGTAATAGCCTATATTTCCCCATGACTAACCTATTTGTCATAAGTGCTAACGAAACGG
>JAAUYG010040832.1_pt1 | contig 18437 bp, 11 predicted proteins | sample 7278091 | NCBI WGS metagenome assembly JAAUYG01 (sample SAMN14350201, study PRJNA611818) | marine sediment metagenome | isolation source: surface marine sediment (0.6m) | place: French Polynesia: Moorea | collected 2018-08
GAAAGAAATCCATACAATAACTTCAGAGATAATCGATGCCACAGACGGACGACGGACGAATTTCGATTTCATGAGCTCTGCTGACATAGTCAAGCAGAGCTAAAAAATTAGTATTACACCCACTGAGTGTTTTGAATAATACAGCCTGACATCACTAGTCCTGTGACCCTATAGAGTTAGTAGCATGAGCGGGGTTTCTCAATGTCCTGTTGTGCCATTTACATACCGGTGCTTGTTTTACAGTTAATAACGTATGAAGTATTTTACATAATCATTACCCTCACCTAGTTTCCTCAAGTTCAGTGTGTTCCTTTTCATACGACCGCTTGAGGTTCTCTACGTGTTCCAACATCACTTCAATGGCCTTGCTGATTCTGTACTCCTGGGACAAAACAGATACATCACACTGCTGTAGTAGTATGTACCGGTAGGTAGTAGTAGTAGTAGTACTAGCAGTGTAATACAGTAGTCCCTCTCTAATAAGGCCACCCTATTTGCCAAGAAACTGACCACATTAGAGAGGTGGACTTCAGTGAGGGTAATACATTGACGGTAGTAGCGGAAAAGATTTATGGCCTTATGAGAGGTTGGTCTCTGTTGAGAGTGGCCACTAACTAAGAGAGGGACTACTGTACTATAGTAGCGATGGTAGTAGTAGTAGTAGTCGTAGTAGTAGTAGTAATAGTAATAGTAGCAGAAGTTTGTTAAAAGTGACCTGTTCAATAAGATAAAAAGAAAATTCATGCCCTTGAACCCAGCCCAAATGGACTTACTGTATAACCCTGACTATATACATGCACATGGAAGTAGTCCTTACATTTTTTTGCGATTTTTTTCCGGAGAAAATTTCATAAAGCAGTTAGTGTAATTTTTTATCAGCAACTCATAAACCTTAAGTATATACTTAGTTTCAAAGCTAAGTATGCATTCTTGAGAGTGAAAGATCTAAGTGTTTTTGAAAAAGTCTCCCTCCTCCAGATCTTACATACCTGCTGTACAGCTCCGTGGACCTCTGAACAGCTGGACACCCTACCAGTTGACTGCTCCAGAACATCCAGGTGGTTCTGGATCTTGGAGAAGATGTCCTGACTCTGAGGACTGGTACACAGGGACCCTAGGGACTGGATTGGGGTGGGGTACAAAAAGATTACATTATTACCATGCTTGCAAATGCAGTGAAACCTCTCTGTAGACTTTAAATTAACTGCCATATAGAGACCACTTATCTTAAATTGGGAGCAGAATTTTATTGCTGAAACCTTAGTGCTGATCAAGACATCAGCTTGTCAAGGGCCACATATGGTAATAAATCTCAACTCCACTGGTGATCTTTAATATAGGCATCTTAATGACAATGGGTGTCAAAGTGAATGTAATTTCATTTCTAGTCTTTAAAAATTTCCCAGAAACTGCCCCCGGTCTTGAGACCACAGTTATTGCATTCTGGCCTACCAGAGCCACATGGGAGCAGGCATAAGGCTCTGGTTTCATTGGCTACAAGACCCGTTTAGCATTACATCACCTTCCTCATATGGTAAGGCAACAGAGTACTTCTCAAATGTTTAACCATGCTTTAGCATCGTCTGTGTAATGTACTGTGTAAAAGGCTCCACGATTAGTGGCCAAATTTACTCATTGAAAGTAGATGAGTAATACAGACTAGATGGCCATTGGTTGAATATATAACCACTTCTCCATCACAGTGACGATAGCATAAAACAGTGATAGAACTGGCTCTGGTTGGCTATCCGGAAAAGGCTTCTGATTGGCCGAGACAAGTTACTTAAAATGGCTTTGACCGCTGCTGCAAGCAAAGCTACTTCCAATGTGAGTAGTAGCGTAGTGCTTATAGGACAAAAAATTATTTTAGGCTGAAGATGTGATTCTAGTCTGTACAAACCCTCAGTCCTTCCCGGATCCCTCCCATCTCTCTCTCTACATTCTGTTCTGCGATGTCGCGGAAACGCTGATGGAGCTCCATCCGTTTCTCCAGCGTTAACTTGTCAGTTTTGAATGCAAGGGCCAAGCTGGCATATTTCTCCTAGGACATAAATGAATGAAGAGATATTCTACATGTACATGCATACTTGTATGCATATAGAATGATAACCCTACATGTACATTTAGCCACGCTAGTCAAGTACAAAGCTGTAAAGGAATGAATTACCGGTAACGCAAAATCTTACAGTCAAGCTATTACTCTATTGTTCCACGCTCTTATTATACAAGCTACAAAGTCAAATATATTATAAGTAAAATTTGTTATCCATAGCACAAATGGTATGGCTATGGCACCTCAGGCCATATGTGGATGCTGCTTTGCATCGACAGACTTAAGAGAAATGTGCTAGTATGCTTTCTGCTATGTTGCAAATCACACAAACATATGCATGCATGGCCAGTACTTAAGTTCCATAATTATATTGCACCACCATTACACACACTAACATTGAACATGATATACTGGTAGATCGCTAAACCATTGAGAGCTAATGTGTAAAAGCAATAAACTCATGACGTCCAAAATATTTAAAATTAAAACAGTTGAAATGGTAGTGACGTAAATTTTCACCTCCACCACAGAAGAGAATCTTTCTCAGTATATAGTACAGTAATGTGAGTAATCAAAGGTCTATAAGCCAAGAAGCTTATATTTGTGATATATTTTCTTATAAACCTTTCAGTATTTTTCTTTTTGCTGATAAATAAAATATTTCATTTTAAGAGTTTCAAGCAACTGAAAGAATCTGTTTGAATTTGGTCTGACAGTGGAAAAATTAAGAATCAAAGCAATTATAAAAATACTACACATACTTCCACTTTTTAAGTCCAAATCGATAACTGGAATATACTTTATTGCATGTTTTTTTTTATTCTTGTATACATCACAGACTAGCAAGGCATCCAGCTATAGTTAGTATCAATACTATATGGATGACCATCACTTTATTGACTGCATGTATATAATATACATGTCTTGTAATATGTTATTACACCAACAAAGTGAAAATAAATATCCTAATGGAACATTCTCATTGTCATTCGACACCCTGAGTATGTTGAAAACTGGATTCATTAGTTGACACATTTTTTGGCAAGCGTCACCTTAAATGCTCTAAATGAAGACAGCAGAGCGATGCTCGCTGGAAATTTGAGAACTAACGTCCACATGTATTTTTCAACAGACTCAATGTACAGAAGATAACAAAATTTCTTCTTTATGCATGATCGATAGCTATGATTATACTGCTGAATTCATCTCAACTGTGTCTTTGTTAACAGGCATTGTATTATGAAACCCCTCTAAAGCCCTGAAATATCAATTGTGCCCTGCGTTTGGTGTAATTTGTAGGAACATGTCGAGTGTAGGTTGTGAAAACTTTAAGGCCACGCACCAACTAATAAGCAATAGGTACCTATGCACATAATAGGATACAAGGCAAAGAGTTTAAAATTCTCAAAATTAATGGTTAGCAAAAATAAAGGGTTTTTAGAAAATATAGTGCAAGATTTAAAATGTACCAACATCAAAAAGATTTAAAATTCCCAAAATGTACCACACCATTACCACACCACACAACAACCTACCACAACATTTATGTGACTGTAAAACAGAGAGGGAGTTTAAATCTCATCTCAACACATACCTGTTCCGGAAAACGTTTTATAATTGCTAGTCATGTTAACTATATATTCAATCATATTTTTACACTACACAACTATATATTTAATCATATTTTTACACTACACTGTATATAATTAATGTTCTACACTTTCTTGTACACATGTACCCACATTTTACTCAGATCTACATGTACATAAGTGTATTGTTAAGCACCTTGAACAGGTTCCTGTTAAGGCGCCATCAATGTGTACAATAGTAATAATGTCAGACTCCAAATGGTAAGACATTAGCCATTAGATCGGAGAGTCATAACTTCTAATCCAATCTTTGGCCATTTCATCCTCCACCTCAGTGAGACAGCACACTGGACTGAAATGCCAAATTATTGCAATGCAAATTCCCACATTCCATTGCTATGCAAATGACGTTCTAGCTGCTCTTTCATAAGTAATTAAGGAAGCTAGTAGTGCAAAACTTAGAAAGTGCTGACAGCTGTTATTCGTACATGTGGCTGGTAATTGCTGACACTGCTTTACAAAGAATTAGGCTTGCTTCAAGTGCAAACTTACGTTGATATTTACATGTGTATCATGCAAATTGTTTAATGTGGTCTCCAGGAGGCTACAAAATAAATGCATATCCTGAAAAAAAATGTCAACACACATTTCTATAGACTATACTGTGTAGACAATAATGCTTACCCACAAAGTAACTGCACAAACAATACCAAAAAGGATTGAGTACAGAATATGTACAGATCCATACCAATCCAATTTGGCATAAAATGAGCTAAATTGCATATTAAATTTCTGGATACCTCTGCTGTTATCAATACCGACCCATGGGTACTAATTTACTGAGTACGAGGTGTTACAATGAGAGTCAAACATGTCAAAATTCATGAAATTCAGGGGGAGACTGTGACCTTGAGCTAACTGTACCCAGCTAAACGTTATTTCAAACCTGTGATAAAAACAAAACTTTAAGGTTAAGCATTAGTGTAACAGGATTTTTTACTACAGACTTGCTCAATTGTAGTATCCCTTGTCTAGAAAACCTCAAGGTCAGCCATAATAGGATAAGTAACAGTCTGTCCTCCTTATCAGAGAGAGGGGGGGCCAGTTTTAGAGAAAAAACTCAGGTAAAGATAAACTTAAATTCACCAATAAATATGGCAACAGCAGTCTTTTCGATGCTTAAGGTTTGGATCTTTCTGGAACTATTTAACCGGGCCAGACCTATAACTTAGCTATGGTAACAGACTGAGAGGGGCAGATGGCCGAGTGGTTAAATTAAGGTACTGGGCTGCGTTCAGTATCGAAACAAGTTTGCAAACTTTCCAGAACAGTGGTATACTAGAGATAGGAAATTTTGTAAAACGTTTGCAAACGTTTCAATACTGAACGCAGCACTGGACTTTCAACCATGAGATCGTGGGTTGAGTCCTGCCATATCACTAGGCCTTCTGCACCTAAAAGTCCTTGGGCAAGATTTGTACCCCAAATGTGCCTTGAGGTGATCGTTAATATGCAATTGCTTGCTTGTCGAGAATCTCATGAAATAAAATCCAAGTTTAAAAAAAAAAAAAAAAAAAAAACAGAGTGAGAGGATAAGGGCATCAGTTCAGTTTGCACTGTACAATCTATAATCTATACCACTGAAATTCAGTGCAGCGATCCCGGTCTCTTAAAGGATGCTCTCACAAAGGACACCACTCTAATGAAGAGAGAATTATTTGGCAGCTAGTACCATGAACGCATTTAAAACTCCCTCTCATGGAAGTACACCTCTCTAACAAGGACAGAATTATTTATTTGACATAATTGGGATCACTGGGTTTTTAAAGCAAATTCAAACTTTTAATTACAAACATGTTGGTACAAAACAAAAGCACACATACTAAAGTCTAACATGTTTTGACGAACAGTCACATGGCAATGCAAAACAGTACAAAAATATTATTGAATTAAAATAAATTAAAATATACATAACAAATAAATCACTAATCTTTGAAAACATGCATAAAATAAACTTGAAATATTTGATAAAAGGTATCTATACATGTATGGTATCAACTGAAGCTCACCTCGATTTCTTTGTCTGTGAAAGTGGCCCCACTGTAAATAAGGAACACAAATACTGTTAAAATTTAGTTTTGGTATCGAGTTGACTTGAAGTGGCAATAAATCAGTGAGTGAGTGATATCAAAGTTTAACGGCACATCAACACCAAAAGGGTCGTACAGTGCCAGAACAGGTCTAAACTGTAAAGCCACATCTTGAAAAAAGTCCAGCAATGTAGAAGGTAATGTCCACTATGGTCCGCGGCCAGCTAAAGTAGCTGGCTAACCTTTAGCATAAAGGTCATTCCCCTATCCGCCACCAGTGGGTTGCGCCGGGGTTGCTCTGTGGGCTGAGCACCTCGGAAGATAGCCCAGGCTCCCCGGGGCAATAAATCAGTCATACAAAGTGTAACTGCGGTACATTTGAAAACAATTTTAGAGGAGTTTGAAAATGATGTTAAATTTGCATTGAAAGTTATTTTGTTAAAGTTTGTTCCCCATAAAAATCAACTAATACATAAATATCTGCAAAAAGAATTCCTGAAAAACCTATATGTTGCTATAAGTAGATCATCTAGATGACCATTAACTAGCTAGTATCTACATGTAGCTCAACTAGATAGCAACTACAGATTGCTAAGTTCATTCATCACTCTCTGACTTCGGTACGAGGGAAGATGAACAGTGACACCTGTATTTGTAGGTTGATGCACTCGGGGCAAATAACCTACAGAATAGGGAGTATTTTAAACCTCTTGGCGGGAAAATTTTCCGAAAATACCCGAAAGAAGGGTAGAGGCGCGAAAACAGGGGCATCTCACAATTGGCGAAGCTTTTATTTGTCACAACATGATTGGCTAAAGGGTAGTCATATGACCTAGGTAGTTTGGCTTCCGAATGAAACCGATTATTCATACTGCGAATTTGTGGCGCTAAATACTCCCTATTGTACAATGATAGATGGTCATGTGATCTAAGAGTTTGTGTCTGGTATCGCATATTGTCCAGCCTTTAAAGCTGTGTTACAGTTATCTGTAGCCACTTGTGGTAATGTCAGCCATTTTAGTATCAGTCCATGCAGCCATGGTAACCAAGCACTACAGAGTACAGTGGTCCCCCTCTTAAAGGACACACTCACCAATGGACACCTAGCTCTCTGCAGATGAGAACAAAACAAGCATTTGCCAGCAAGTACCATGAATGCATTTAATACTTTCTCTCTCACCAAGGACACCTCTTTAAGAAGGACATAAATATTTCAGAGAAGGGGCGTCTCTTTTAGAGGGGGACTACTGTACACAAATTGGTAGCAATTGAGATCAGGTCAAGGATAAACAGGTGAACTGAATGCAATATTTTTTTGTACTGCACAATGCAGCGGCCGGCATGTAACAAGATGCCACTTGAACAACACGCCTCAACTGACCCTCGTTTTTGGAAGTATGAAGTCATTGAAAAACACAAAATAATAAGTTTGCCACGGTTGATTGCATCTGCTTTAGTTTATATACCTAATAATGTCTGTTCATTATTTTATATTGATTCGTTTGTGTGTAATAAAATATTTACGTACAATGGATACAATAAGAGAGTTATTCCAGATGATTCGAAGGAGTAACTTATTATAGCACCGGAAATCCGTATTTTTACATGACACTGTTTGTTTATAGTATGACATTTTCATTTTAGTTTTATACGGGGGTAGGTGAACTTGGCATAAACTGGAACCAGACCATATAATAAAATATGTACCGGCAGTAACGCTGTACATTGTACATAGTTATAGCCTCCAATAAGAGGTTAAGGCAATTATTGTGCTTGTGGTAGCAATGAGGCACAGGGATCAATCCTCAAATGCCCCCAAGGAAAAAATAAATTCACACTTTACCCGATAAACATGATAAATGCGGCTGAACAAGCAGCCCGAAGACAGACATGATTCCTTTGCATGCATGACTCACCAGGGATATCGATTTGTTTTTGAAGAAATTGCAGGAGAGAATACCATTGACAGCGATACTTACCCAGCTCGACTGAGCCGCAGTGCTTCTCTCACCACTTTGTGGAAAGAGTCGGCCATATTGTTCCTGAATTCTGCTTTCTGCTTACAAATTCCTTTTTCGCTTCGTCCATAAAATTCACAGTAAATAAAACACAAGAAGAGCAGCAGACGCGATGTAGCTTCGTGACTCGCAGCTTACATGTAATATGCTCTCCCGTATTGAACAGGTGTCAGCGATTCCGCATCTGTAACATCACCAAGGTTACCAGTGTCTAGAATGATCTCCGAATGATCTTGCTGATCCAATGAGGTGTATTAAGACTGTCACATTCAGACTGTTCACAGATATGTGCTCCAATCAGTCCTGGAACATCCTGCAATATTAATCTGGCAATTAATCCATCCAAACCTCCAGTACATGCTCAGAAGAAACTGGTAGACTTAATAAGCTTAGTAATATGTAACAGAATTTCAAAGCATCAATTCCCAAACCATATACAGCATGTGTGATTAGACGAAATTAATCCAAAGCTGCCTTAAGACTATGTAATCCCACATCCCTGCAGTCAGGGAGTCAGCCGTATTGGTTCAAGCCAAGAAGCATGATAAAAATTTCATTGAATGTGGGTGTAGCACAGCATTAGCTGATTGGCAATGGCATCGCCCGTTTGAAGTACACTTCCACTTGAGAGTCACTCACAGTGGTATAAAAAAATATCCAACACCTGATTAAATTCCTCTTATGTGATCGGAGTCCATGCCAGTTATTCCAAGCGCGTTGGTTGCAGAACCTGGTTGGAAGTGCGTCAGTGGAACTTGAGATTAACTAAATCCAATTCTCTCAGGTCCTAAATATTTCCAAGGGATTCTTTTTTTTTTTTCAATCCAGATGCCTTTGTCCATTTAATCAGTCACAAATCAGTGTACTTAGACATAAAGGCTAGGGAAATTCACTGCCAGTGGTGACGGCTATCCTTTCCGAAAAAAAAAAATTATGAATAGCGCTGCCACCAGTTGTTCTGGAGGAAAGAAGCATCCTATATTTGGTCTGTAGACAATGACCACATCCTGCATGGCACACACGCAGAGTCAATCGCTGCGCTTTTGTTCTCTGACTGCTCTCTGTGGATCAGACAGGAGACCTGGAACTCTCCCAGCAATTACTGTAACTGTCTCCTGTCTCCGCTCCACTGGGGTCCTGTTTCTGGAAATTCTTAAGTATAACAACGAATCTTGATCATGCTGACCTTTGATAAAAATGACTTAAACTTAAATGTTGTCCCCGTGCTTTAAGGAGTAGTGTAGTGTACTTTAATGTGTTGAGACTGTGGAATATGTCCACCTGATACGGTATGTAGAACCTATCTTGAAAGACTGCCCCATTGCCCTTAAAAATGTCCCCTCTGAAGACCAGCCATCTTTGGTGACAGGTTCAATCACACTGAAATGTAGGACATACATGTGGCATCTTCCTATGTGGTCCTTCAAAGCAGGTGGTATTTCACAGCATTGGTCTCTCAAGACAGGTTTCGCTGTACTCTAAGCTTCAGTTGGGTGCAGAGATGTTGGGTGCCGTAAATCATTCCGATTGATGATTAGATCTAATTCTGATTGCAAGAATACGTGCAATCTACATCTCTAAATGTTACTATCAAAATATATGTGCATTCTTAATACTCCTGTCAGTGATATATGAAGATCACCGTCTGACCTGACAGCGCCGACTCATCCCTTCAGTAAAACTTCTTTTCCAATATGTGATCATGCAGAACTCGGGTCCTCGGATCCGCATGTGAAAAATATTCCAGAGTCTGTCACGCCCACGATGTAATAAGGAAGACGCTCTAAGAGAGAAGGCAGATGGTGATTCCTGACCACAAATCACATTCTAGTGCCAATAACGCCTAGCACAGTAGGAGGTCTATAAAACCCTTCCTCGGGCCAGAGGGGCAAAAGATAACAAGTGCCCCATCTCACTCTATGCCAGATCTTCCGATTGTCTTTATGACACCAGGAGTTTTTCTTATGGATGGTCATAGAGGCCAACTGTCATTCATCCTAAATTGTAACTTCCATCTTCAAATTCCCCTCCAAAAACTGGGCGTTTCGTTTCGCCATCAGGATATATCCCTTCCTCTAGGGTTGGAACAATATTGTTATTCCAAGAGAGGAGGCAAAACATTCCAGCAGCACAATGGAAAGATTGTCAGGTGTCTGTCGGCCAGATGATATGTTAGATAGACTCCATCCCCAAATAGGACTCTTCTTTGCTATTATTTCCTATATTTTTTTTTTTTCAGTTATTTTTGCTGCTCGCAAATTGGAAGCTGACAATATCCTGCCACTAAATGAGTAATTGCATTAAGTTTAGCAGGAGCAAGAATCAGCAGAAGACGCTGGAGGTTAACAGTCGATTTCCATCCATGACTGCATGGGAACAGGTTCTATACAACCTTGCCATAAGTGGCTGTGTAGTTTAGCTGCGCCCCTTTAAATTACAAGGGTTCAAGGGCATATGATCACTAAACATCATAATCACTCTTCCGGCTTCACGCATTGAAGGCACATTACATTTCAGCCAATTAATTTTCAATCATGCCAAGCTACAGTGTATTAAAGGTACTGATATATTCTTAACACCCAGGGCTGCAATTTGTTCTATGAATGTATCTAATTGTAATGTGGGTTGGACTGTAGGGTGTAAGTAAAGGAAAGGCAGGACCTGTCCAGGGCTAGAGCAGAGATAACATGGGATTCCCACTAGGGACCAGTCCTGCCAAACTGCTGATAAACCAGACACTGAGTGAGTGTGGGAACCATACACTGCAGAGCCACAGTCTGCACTATCAGTCTCCCAGTACCATTAAAGATTCGGGCTGGCATTCTCTAAAAGGCAAGACTTAAGTCTGAACTTATACTTTGGTTGATATTAAGAGCAACGCTTCTTGCTAAGAATTTCACACTGTCATTGCTCAAAAAAAAAAAAAAAAATAAATAAATAAATAAATAAATAAAATAAGGATCAGGAAAAACTGTTTTAAAAAATTTCACCCATAAATAATAAATAAATGAATAATAAATAAATAAATAAAAAATAAATAAATAAAATAAGGATCAGGAAAAACTATTTTCAAAAATTCACTCTAGTCAGTTTCTTGAAAAAAAAAACATTAATATAAAATAAATTTGACCGCAATAGTCACCTCAATGTTAATAACTTACTTAATGCTCACACGAACTTTCAACCGAAGACGTTTCAAGTTATGAAATATCTGTTACTTAGTTTCTTGCACACTTTTTGTATTAATAGAACTTTTTAGATAGGTCTAAAATGGGGGCGTGGGGGGTGGGGTATCCCATTTGATGTTTCCTACACAGACTTTTCTTGGCCCCGCCCCCAGAAAATTGGTGCTCACAACCTCCTCGCAGTAAATCAATAGTCAATCCCAAATCAGAGACTTTATCATAATTTATGTGCAAATGTAAATTTCTCCTTTCGTGGACTTTTTTTGCTGTATACATGTATTTCTACGGTACTGATTCTTCACAAGTGGAAAATCTCAATACAACAAGAATGGGTAACTCCTTCTGAAAAGCAAAATTCACACCCCATTTTAACCCTTAGAGAGCCACTGAAGTGGCTGCTAAGCGTTTTCTGCCCTGCATACGCATTGTTCCTTAAATTGGCACCACTCTCAAGCTCATGTGGTTTTACTCTGGTGCCAAAAACTGCAACAAGACCATGTCTGCCGATTCTGAGGCCATAGTATGTTGTGTGGTGATTAGCGAAATGAGAATGGCACTCGGGCACAGAATTGTGTCATTGTCATCAAAGCTTGGAGACTGAAAATGTCTAGCCAATGGAACCCTATAGTTGCTCAAGAAGCTTGGGTGTGGTCATGCAGAGGAGACAAAACTCTAAATAGGAAAGGATTCAAGGGACTATCTGGGGATGCGTTATAAGTTTCTTTTTTCAATAAGACTTTGCATTGAATCCCACTATATGAGAAAGCAAGGATGCAATAGCAGTTTTGCTTATACAAGGCAATCAACTGCTGGCTTTCTAATACCGTTCTCGTTGCTTTAATTTGTAAAATCCATTTAGGGTGATGTATAAAATCACACAGTAATTTCTCCATATTCGTAGTTATTTTGGTTTGCATAATAAAAACAGTTAAAAGTCAATCAGGTTCAATCATGAATTTAGCATTACTCTGCAGATGCTGAATTATAATATACTCTTTCCTTTATTGAAGATGAAAAATAATGATTGCAGACATATGTCATGACAGTGACCAACATTGAGATCTCCATTAACACTATAACCTCTTTCTGATTTCTATGGAAGCTACTCACACAACGGGTACACATGTACAGTGTTGGGTGTAATATGACGGTGCCACAGCATGATGTTTCACCATAGCTGAGACTGGATATTGGTACCTCTTCCCAAGCTTTTGGCCATCGCTGCTCTACTTCAGGGGTGATTATAAGCAATATTAGCACTTTTATCGCTGGTATCAATATACTGGGATCATTCAACTACATTACTACAGGACTTGTACATGCATATAGAATGAGATCAACAATATACCTAACTGACTAGCAAAAGGGAGAGATTGCTTAATTTGATCGGTTTGCAGGAATCACTTCTTTCAGTACTTCTAATATTTAATTTTTGTCCAACTGCAATTCACAATATGAAAGATGTTGCTCATGGTTCCAAGAACCCATATGGATAGTAAGGAATTTGCTTACTTTGGTACAAAAATTGAAAATACTGCGACGTTTCGACCTGTCTTCTGCAGGCCTTGGTCATGCAATGAGGTTGTCTTCACAAGTTAAACTTTGTGGTTCGAACAAGTTCAATGGTAAAGTCCTTTATGGTTTGTTTTTATTCTGTCTTCAATTGTGTTTCTAAGTGCCATTTTACTACTGTTTCACTTATCAGAGAATATGTCACTTAAATTCAGCCTAAAATCCCACAAATTACTTTTTGATTACAATTTGATAAGATATGTTACACTGCACATTGTTATTGCTGGAATGTAAGTGCATCCTTGAAAGAATGGAATAAAATACTATCGACTTGAGGTTTCCTTCATAAACGAATCACCAGTTTATCTAATAACAATGATGTTGGCTACTTTGTGCACAGTTTCAAGTACATGAGTACCAGGTACCTGATTGCCCCCCTCTCCCTCCCCTCACATATATTGCATTATAATTGTACAATAGAATTTTACCAATACCGTTTCATGTAAAAACATTCAGATTTCCTGCAACATTAAAATTATTTTACCTCATTTAACAAACAGTTTAACATATTATTTTTCCCAAAATATATATACCGGGTACTACTAAAAATAAGGAACACAAATATATTTATCACTGAACCAAAGTTTCAGCCAACAGGAACAGCTAAGACAAGTTTATTACCTGTTCTCTGATTGGCTGGATGTCCCGTACAGTCCCAGGCTGCATAGAAACGAAGTTGGAAGACTGGGAAAGACACTGGATTCGTCCCACTGGCTGCTGGCACCCTGGATCTCCCGACTCTTAGCAACTCTGGATTCTGTCTTGGAGACGACATCCAAAGATTTTTCTTCTTCTGGAGCAGCGACCACATCACCTGGTGGCTTGCCATCTGGATCGGCTTCCAAATCACTGGGATCTGGATTGTCCGTCATTTTGTTCTGCTTGGTGAGGCTTTTCCTTTTTGGCTGGGGGTCCTGATTGGTGGGAAAATAACATTTTGAGATAATCATTAGATTGTGCCGTCATTTTGTTCTGCTTGGTGAGGCTTTTCCTTTTTGGCTGGGGGTCCTGATTGGTGGGAAAATAACATTTTGAGATAATCATTAGATTGTGGTTGCATATTGATGCATGTAAAGTGCCCCACTGCAATTTAAAGACTCTTCCATTTTGAGACTTTCCTCTTGTTTTAAGACAACCCATCAGTGACAGCTCACACACTCTTTATTTTCAATAACAATATCCTTCCATTTTAAGACCACCTTCAAATGAAGACCACTTTCCTGGCTGGCTATATGGAAGGTCACAAATTGCAGGGACCAGTGTATAATGGTCCCTGTTTTATTTATTAAATTGTTCATTTTCATAACTCTCCAATCAGTACCTTCAACCATGTTAGGGTAAGTTGTTCGATCCGTCTTAATTTGAATAGGATCAACTTAGTATTCAATCAATACTTTGTCCCATGCGATTATTAAATGATTACGGTACTCAGTGTTACAAATACAGTGCTCCCTGCAATTTAAGACCTTCCATTTCATAATTCCCTCCATTTTAAGACCACTTTCAGTTTAAGACCACATATTTCTGGTTGAACCGGTTTTCTTAAAATGCAGGGATTAGAGTAGTGCTGCATATTAATTGTAGCAGCCATCACAGGATATTTATGTTATTATGCCTCATACAGCAAATAATATAATTTTTACTTTGAGGACCCACCATTATTAAATAGTCCAATTTTTTTTCTAGAATAAATGTTAATAATTCAGATGGTGCTGCGCTTCTCCAACCCGACCCCCCTCCCCTTCTATGGCTTCTGGCAAACAGTCTTACCTCGGAGGTGGTAGCGGATGACTCCATTGATACAAAGTTGATAGAGTAGTGCTGGATTTCCCATGGCATGATGATGTCGGTCTGTGTATATATGCTCTGGATACACTCAATCTCTTGCCCAAGAGAGCCACTGTATATCCCTTTACCAACAATAGCTGCTCATTAAAGACGTTGGGATAGCTTCTTCTGGCCACTTTGGGGGTTAGCCTGAGATCCAGCCAGAAAGAAGCGGATAGGGTCAGGATTGGGGTTTATCAGGATCAAGGACTCACCTCTCCAGATTGGAATCCTCTGGACACTCCGCCGCCACTTGACAAGGAGTTCGCCTCAGGGAATTCCACACCATTCTTCTGGAACAAAACAAATTGCTTTGGCAACAATTCTTCTCTCTCCTTTAGTACTGGGATGCATACATATATTCCTGGGCAGGGATGTGGGGTTGCAAGGCAACTGAACATTAACACCTGAATTAAAAGTATTACTCAAGGCAGAAAAAGCATTACATCAAGAAGCAGTGAGAAGTCCACAGCTGCAAAAGAAAAATGCTTTGATTCCTTTTTTTCATGCTGTTGGTTTTTCATGCTATTAGGTATACTGCGTTTGAAATCAATAAAATTTTACTTGAGCAACTCCTTACAACTTGAGCAAGTCTCCATATTGTTACATCAGATCCTGGAGGCTGCAAATATAAGTAGACAGATACTTTTTTGGCCTTGAGTATGGTTGTTACTCTATCAAAATTCATCTCCACCAAAAACACCACATCTTTTACTTCTTTGTTTGTTGAATATTATTTAACACTACCTATCTAGTCGTGCATGTCTTTGAGTGCATACAAGTGCACTGTAATGTTGTACGATATAAATTAGCCTAATAATAACTGTACAATAATTTAATAAATTTATTAGTAGTAGTAGCAGTAGTATTTTCATCACACGCAACACCGAATAGGAATATAGCGCGATTAACAAATGGCATAATTTTGCAGTATGCCATAAGCATTCAGGCATACAATGAAGCTACATTTATTTCTGCCTTACATAAATATTACATTAATATGCTTGACATGTTCCTTCTTTACAGCTCTAAATGCCTAATCATTCATAGCACTAAATGGCTAACCAGCTTCTCATACAAAACCTACAGTTACTTTAATTTTGAATAAAAGGGCAGGAAAGACACTTAGCAGATACAGCAAATTTGATCAAATTGATGTGATTAACAACCTGAGTGCATGTCTAGACACAATTTGTTTTTTGTAAAAGAAACCCGAGTCGTGGCAGTACATTTATTCATCAGTACCTTGATGGGGTCATCTGTCTCTGTGGGTCCCCCAGGACCCTGTATGGGTGCTGCTTGACTGCTGCTGGCTTCAAACACGTCATCCTCGCCTGCGCCCGGTTCAGCTTTCCCCGCCGCAGGGAAAGCTGCAGCTGGACCTTCTATTCCACCCACCACCCCTGCCTGGAGGGGGATAGTGGAACACAGCTGTCTGTCTGTTGTTGACTGGCGGGGTGAAGTTGATTTGGGAACTGTTGAACCAAAATCATCTTCTAACTGAAGATTTGAAAATGCAAGGAAAAAAAATTTTCTAAGCTTTGCTGTAAACTCAAGTTTTAGCATTCCTTGTAAAGAGGCAAAGCATAAACCAGAAAGACTTTCTCAGTTTATAATGAAGTAACATTTCATTTACCATACATTACTGCATGTAAAAGATGACCGTATGACAAAATGTATGATCCAAGAGAACTCATTTTGAAGGGTTTTGTAAGCCGAAAGTGACAATGTAAAGATATCCACATTGTAAGAAATACACGCACTGTTCAGTAAATTTGAATAATTGTAAAGAAAAGATTCATTCCAAACAGCTAATTCTATAACCTCATATTACCTTGGTAATGAACACACTGCTTCTCTTGCTTTTGCCCTATTCTCTTGCCCAAAGAATGTTACAGTGTACAGTGGAATTAAATTTAATTTACAAACACCTCCAAATAAATACCACTTCTCATCAAAACTATATATATTTTCATAGTTTAGTACAGTAGTCCGTCTCTAATAAGGCCACCTTTATCATGCTTATTGCCAAGAAATTGTGGCCACATTAGAGAGGTGGCTTTTGGTGAGAGGGAGAAGTAAATACATTCATAGCAGCAGCGCCAATAAATTGTGGCCACATTGGAGGGGTGGCCTCTGTTGAGAGTGACCACTAAGAGAGGGACCACTGTAGTCTCAGAAATAAAGAGCACTTCTTACAACTGACACCAGTTTCTTACAGTATTGGGGGTTGTTTTAATTCGGAGACTATACTCTATAATATTAGAAAGAGAAACCTACCGGGACAATGGATTGCTGCTTGGACTCCTGAAGAGATTTTCGCCTCACTTTGCCAACAGACGACAATGCTGGCCCTCCTTCCTCCCTGGATCCAGCTGGACCATCACCATGGCAACTGGGAACATGTCTATATTGCTTCTCATACGCTGGACTGGTTTGAGCTATTCCGCTGGCTACAACTTCTTGAACACTTTGTTGTTTTGCTTCAATATCGTTTCCACATTTAGCGTCCACAAAATTCACGACTTTCACATGCTGCGAAGGTTCGTTTTTCAGGGAACTTTGTTGTGGCTGTCCGACGTGGTGCGAGTAGTAGGCTATATCCACAGGTAGCTGGGCAGACTCGGGCTGCGACCAGCTGCGGTTGGCAGCTGCGAGACGTGGTCTGTGGTGCAGCTGTGGAGAACTGGGCATAGAGTGACTGTGGGGGATCCCGCCGGTTGCCGGGTGTGACGTAGAATTTCCTGGGTAGGGAGGAGGGTCACGGTATACATGGGGAGACAGGGAACGGGATCTCTCATAGGGTGGCATACGTAACCTGCAAAATACAATCAAACCTCCTTTAAAGACCACCTGTATATAAGACTACATGCTTATAAAGACCACATTTTACAGGTCCCCAGGGGTATACTTTCCATGCTATTGAACCTGCATATAAAGACCGCCTGTGTATAACATGTATAAGGACCACATTCTGTTGGTTTGTAGGGTGTGGTCTTTATATACAAGTTTTACTGTATTCCACATTTTCTAAATAGTCAATGGCATCTCACTTTGCTAACAACCTCAGAATTAAAACTTTGCAAGAGTTCTAAAAGTGCATTTTCAATGTTAAGAATCCTCACATTTGACACAACCTAACAGTATAGACCAGAGCATTTTTCAGTTCCCAGGTTGCCCTGTATATATACAGTGATCATGCACATTAAAACCTCTCTTGATAGACCAATTCCTGGTGCTATCAAAATGAGCTCTTCATTAATTTTTAAGCAGGTGGTCTCTGGCGGCAGTTACATTTAGTTATCATGACATGTAGGTTTCTGTCATGAATATTCTGGCCTTTTTAAGACGAGTAATCTCTTGGGGTGGTGTCTCTCAAGATGGCTTTCATTTGATAATTTAGTCCAAGCAGCTAAACCTGACCAAGTGAGTGTGCCAAGGAACATTTCGGACTACATACTCTCTCCCAAGTAAAATTTATATACACCGAATGTTTTTCCAATACATGTATGTTCCATATATTTACGAACAAAGCAGAAAGTGAAAGAATTTAACTTATATAATACAAACAATATTAATACACATACCTAAAAGAAAAAAGCTGGGGGGTTTCCACAATCATGGACGGGGTAGGGGGCTTTTATTTGTTACACTGCATGTGAGCTAAAGTAAAAGATGAAGACATTTCGACTGAGGCAGCAATGTTTCAGAAAGGGTGATTCTCAAGAAATGCAGATTTGCCATTTACACTGGGCACTATCTAGATTTTGAGGAAATTTAGATCCTGAAAACCATCTCTTTCAGCCGAATCTTTTACCCTGTTTACACTGGCGATTTATCCCGGGTTCGCCCCGCTTTTGCCCCACTTTTGCTGTTTACATTAGAGAAACTATCCCGGGTTAAAGAACTAACCTGCGTCAAAACTACCCCACATTTGCGGGTGGGGCGAACCCGGGTTAGTTTTTATCCCAGGTTAGTTTTGCCACTGTAAACAGAAACCAGGGTAGGTCCGGGGTAGTTTAGCATGGTTGCAAGTCTGTTTATACTCAAACATTCCCCTTTGTTACATTAACGTAATTTATGATAACAATCATAAATGAAAC
>JAAUYG010100483.1_pt1 | contig 18430 bp, 7 predicted proteins | sample 7278091 | NCBI WGS metagenome assembly JAAUYG01 (sample SAMN14350201, study PRJNA611818) | marine sediment metagenome | isolation source: surface marine sediment (0.6m) | place: French Polynesia: Moorea | collected 2018-08
CAGAGAGATTCTGCCGAAAATTCGGGAACTTTTTTCCAATACTACTGACTCTGTGTGTAGAATGTTTCGTCAGAAATTATGTTTCTAGAGTCCAAAAACATTCACTCCCAAGGAAAATCCAGTTTTTCGTTCCGGTGAGGTTTAGTTTTGAGGTGGCTGTAACAGCTAGGTTCCACCATATATAAGATACCAGTAGTCTTGTTTTATTAATAAATCAATAAACTGTAGTCAAAGTACAACAAGTCCCTTGTACACCAGCCTTACCGGTTCCAGATCGTCCTTTCCCTTTTGCCTGCGACTTGCCATTTGGCTTGTCACCGCGACCCTTCTTCTTGTTCCCGGAGTCCGTCTGGCTGGAGTAGGACTTGTTTTTCTGGGCTGTATGCTGTACTGGCTCATTGCTGATCTTCGGAAGCTTCGTGCTGCCATCCTTCTGGGATGATGCTGAAGATGATGGAGTTGAATGGTGGTCGCCATGGCCACTCTTCTTATTCCGGTGATTTCCCGCTGCAATGTATTACAGGCAGGTAAAAAGACAAATGTATTTGCATATTCAAATGAAGCAATTTTAGGTCATGTAACTGTGCGACTTCCCAAGACCCAGAGCCAAGCATGGCATCCGGATGGACACTTCTCACATTCCATCATTCTGTGTACCATATTCACATGGGAGTACATTATGTGTACACATGGTAAAAACTGAGCACATGGTAAAAACTGAGCAAAGCTTCAAGTTAATTTATGCAAACATGCCTTGCAGCACAATCAAACATACCCCAAGAACCAACAAAATGTGATCTCAATATACATGAAGTCTAGATCTCAAGTAAGTCTGATTGAATGGTGGGATAGATTTAGTACACGCTACTACCTTTTCACACTTTTGACTTTATCTCAAAAGTGTGAAAAGTGATCGCACTTTTGAGGTAAATTTGGTATTTATTACATGTGGTATCTGCAGAAGGATCATGGATCAAACTCAAGTCTCTTGAAAATAATTTTAGGTCTAATAATGAAACAAACTTCACCAATCTTCTTGGCAACCATTGTCTTTTTCATATTTAAGATCAATCCGGGGCTTAAGATTTTTAAAGAAACCTGAGACACAAGTTGACAGGTATACCTGATTTGGAGTGGGAGGAACTGGGTTCAGCTGGTGGCAGCTTGCTACTGTATACACGCTCCAGTTTCTTGTTTTTCTCTTCCTCTTGCTCCTTCATTTTCCTCTCCTCCTCCGTTATCCTGCGCCGTGGTGTTGTGGAGTGGCTGCAGCTGCGACTGCGACTGCGGCTGCGTGCCGTGCTCGGCGTCTCCGAGCGGGGAACACTCGAACGACGACTGGTGCTCCCTCCACCAGAATCGGACATGTATCCTGCACTCAGAACATTATAAAACTCTGGTGGTGGTTCAACGTCCTCCTAAAATATGCAAATGGTAAAAAATACAACAGCATGATCCTGTTTTAGACCAATGTAATCCTTATAAAAATCCCCATGTTTTGAATTATGTACATATTCATAATATATGACCAATTTCCTTCATACTTGTTACTCATCTTTAAATCACTTAACCTTTGTGAAATTGAGTTTACAATTAATCACTTTTAAAGTAATCAAAACTTAAGATAATTTAGGCTTGAACACTGCTAACAATTTGCCAAAAATATATACATGTAGTTTAATTTAATAAAGATATCAAATACATTTAAAATAACATGAGCATGAGATATAATGATTTATTCCACAAAAGTATCCAAAATGTACAACAACAAAAAAACATTGAACAGCAAAACTGACGTCTTAAGAGATATTGCCATAAACTATCAACCTAACCGGGTCTCATGAAAAACAATTTTCTATCAGAATATACAATGTACCTAAAATTTCAGTACACATATAGAACCTTACTACAAACCACCTATTTTTGAAAGATCATTCACTGCTGCCTTAAAAGGGCTTGCATTCTTCCAAACTGTTACCACTGTATTGAAAAGTTCTTTGAGGTACACACTGTTAGCTTTAGTATGTTTAAGGGCTTCCTTTATCTCTGCGCCTCATACATATACTGATAGCTATGTGTAAAAGTGTCCCTACTTTTCGACATATCTGCACCAGGAAACTTCTAAGGTCGCTAACATTATTTTCCTTCATTTAATATTCGCACATATTAAGTCCAGGCGATGCCAGGGTAAAATTCCCACAAGTAATTATGTTACCTTCTTTTTGTTCTTGATCACTTTCTCATCTGCCAACGCCTGCTGATATTCATCTGAAAAAAGAGCAACAGGCAAGTTATTTCTAATACAAAACATCAATTTTTTTAAGATTTGAAACAGAGTAAAAATCTTTGATGGTTATTCTGATCATAGCTAACTCTCAGAGTAGAATACGGAAGCATAGAAGTGTCATACAGAAAAAAAAAATTGTGAAATTTTGCATTAAGTCTTGATATTTTGCCAAAAAAACCTGGTTATTTCATGAAAAATAACTGGTTCATCTACCCATAGCAGCTTTTAAAGTGCTTAGCAAGCTTAATTTGCATCTGAAGTTACTTCTGGTAATGTTTAGTTAACAAGAACAATGAGATCAAGTTCAGTAACGAATAAATGTTAAAACACAAGCCTGGCAAAATAAACACAAACTATTCATATAACTTTGTTTGGAAAATTAAACATGCAATTCTTTGCATGTGATTCTTTGTATATCAGTCCCGGATATCAACTGTGTAACACAGATTTCATAATATAATATTAAGATAATAATACCAGTAGTATTCATAAAGAAAGTCCACAACAGTTCCGGCAAATGTAACAATCCGCCAACTGCTCTCTTTGATGAAGTAGACTGTTCATCTCATTCACATGATACCGGTATATTAGTTTTTAAGAAGGCTAGATCGCTGAAAATTGCAAAGTCAAAAGGTTTTGGTTACATGGTTTGGCTGTATTGAAAGACCTGTTTATAGGTTGGAAAATATCCACCGGAAAGTATGTTGTTACTGAACTGAATATGGAAAATCTTACCACTCAAGAATTCAATTCTGAAACAACAGATGTTTCGGCCATTCCAAGACCACTTATCAATGCTTTAAATTGGAGTCTTAGAGGCAAGATCTTTCTTTCCCACTATAAATAACTACATTGCTGCACAAAAAAGGCTCTAAAACAAACCGAGAAAACTATAATGACATAACAGTCTAACAAGTTGTACAATATTTACTGGGTAACCAAATAAATTGAACATGTGTCCAGTGAAACCTCCTTTTGTAGTCGCTTAATCATTAAAAATCCCTCAAACGGAAATCCAGCAGCCTAGATGATATACCAAATGAATTACACGTACATGTACATGCAGCATAGCCTATATTAATTCGAGGTCATAATACACAGTTGCAATAACAGACAAGAGGCTGTGGGCTAGCTGGTTATTTATCTCCGCACGTGAGATTTAGTGTGTGTGGAAAAAGTGACGAACTGTAACCTACATGGGAGTTGTTGTTTCCATGGTGACCCACAGTAGCCAAACACACGTACAGGTTTTAAAATGCCAAGCCCTCCCAAGGGAACATGCCAGCATGCAATTTACATGAATTGTTGTGGCTTCAAAGTAGAAAAGGTAAAATTTGCCTCAAAAATTCATGAGCAGGGTGATCGAATTTTTATTTCAAAGTCTTACCTTCACTGAAGCCTGTAATTGGTATAGCAACTGAAAAATATGTGGTTTACTTTTATGTATAATAATATGCCATGGAATGGGTTGGGTACCAAGTAATAAGTATTATTAGTATTGCTTTCCTTGTATAAACATTTAAATTCTCACTGTACCGTTTATTTTTATAACCTGAGGCTCTAAACAGATAGTAATAGCAGCTGCCTGGAACTTAAACTGTGTCAGTCCTTCTAGATAGATATTTTATTCACACTTCCATGGACAAGGACAATCACAGCCATGTCATTCGATTGATGGCATAAAAAGAAAAAATTCAAAGTATAAGTCCAATCAAGTTTTTAATATTTGGCAGATTATATTTCGCAAAAAAAAAATAGTAGCTAGTTTTTCACTATTACTTGAATATTTATAATACAGTTTGGGTGAAATCAGATGAAAAGTGTGAGGAGTAGCATTTTGAAATTGAATTGCCCAGAAAATCCAATGCAAACAAATTAAAAAAGAGAAAAATCGCTAAAATTCAAATATCTGTAGATGTGCTGGACTGCTACCCTTCCACAAATTTCTATCTTTCTTTGCCAGAGGATATCTCAGAAAATGAAAAAGTTATGGATGATGGAAGGATGGCCTAGTCATCTGCATGGCAATTATATGAAACTGCTGACTAGCTAAGTAACCATAGCTAAATAGTAACTATAAGCTTGTAGAGCTACTGATTGTAGCTAGTTCATGTGCATAATATTTTTCCAATATTTAGCTAATTAGCTAGGACCCGGTCAAGGTAATTTAGCACTGAGTTAATGCACGGAAGACAAATAAATTACACAGATTTGTATGTGACAGGTGTGACAGTAAATGTGTTATATAATAAACCAACATGTATCTTCAAGGTGGTTGATGTTAAAGTTACAGCTCAACAGGCTAATTCTCAATGGACCACCATCTTTTTCGTTTTCAATATTTATCATACTAGTAATTTATAGTTTCATTGTTTGCCTATATATGTATGTACAAATAACAAAGAAAACTTGTCTCCTATAGAAGGTACAGGTAACAAAAGTATGGAAATTTCACTCATAACTGTCATTTATGGCTATGTAATCATGGTAATAGCATACGAAAAAGATTTGCTGCAACCAAATAATAATAAGCACAAATACATACAATTAATAAGCACAATATATGTAAGCAAGGAAATATTTTTTAAGATTTGCTTAAAGAAATGATAAACTAAAGCTGCAAGTACCTGTAACCATGGTAACAACTCTTACATATTACGAACTATGATATATTTTTTGTTTAGATAGAGAATACTGCTTGTATATATATATGTATTTTTTTTTTTTTTTAAATATTTTTTTGAGGTGTCCAGCTTGATAACCCCTAGGCTTTCTGGACCACCGTAATTTTCATGCATATTACGTAAAAGCATTGAAGTTTGTACATGTATATATGTGTATATACAGTATACATGAAGATGAAAAGTAAATTATCTATCTATCTAACCGAGAGTCCCTGGATGCACGGGCATGTGTTTCTCCGCTAAAAAATTTGTTGACAGCATTGATGGAATTAAATTGATGGTGATTGTAACTTTGAGACAGACACAAATGGAGGTTCCACTGACTACATAGGCACAACATATGGCCTTTGTAATATGGCCATTGTCCTAGTACTAAGTACAGTGAAGCTTGTATATAAAGACTACTGTAGGGGCTTGACCCTTAAACACAGGTGGTCTTTATATGCAGGTTCAATAACATGTTAAATATAGCCCTGAGGACATGTAAAATGTGGTCTTCATAAGCAGGTGGTCTTTATATACAGGTGGCCTTTAGAGGAGGTTTGACTGTAGTGAAAAATGCATTTTTTTACCTTCACGGGAATTGAAGTTCACACTTGAACATAGAATAAATTTCCATGCAAGCATTTCTACTTTTTACAGTACCGGTATATATCAACAAGATACACATTCAGAGTTTTATTACAATTTTAAAAACAAGAGTATTGATGAGCATTGTTTTCTATTCACTTACCATAGAGATACTGTTCCCATTCTTCGCAGTTTTGAGCATCGGGCTTCGCCGGCTTGACCTTGTTTTTGTGCGCAGCATCCTTAAACTCGGTCGTAAGGATCTTTAGGGTCTTCTTTTCAGTGCTGTCCCCACGGTAGTTATTGTACAGCTGCATCTGTCGGGATTTCAGCAGCTGCTGTGACGTCAGCTTCTTCATTTCAAAAATTCTCACCAGTTCCTGGATATCATTTCTCAGCCTCTGCTGACCCACTTTTCTCTTGTTCGAAAGGGTTCCACCCTTTGATTTATTTTCATCGTTGTATGTCGTCTGCTCTCGACGCACGCCATAAATCTTGGTTTGCTGCTTCTCCTTCTTTTCGTTCTCTTCATGCTTGTCCTTGGCCTGCCGAGATTTGTGCTCATCATTTGAGTCCTTCTTGGCGCGCTCTTTCTGACCGGATCCAGATTTGCTCTTCTTTGATCCATCCTTGCGGCTCGGACTTTCATCTCTCTCCCGTTCTTTATCCCTGGAGGCCCGTACCCTTTCACCTTGCCCTTTTGTTGTCTTTTTCCCAGTTCTGCCTTGCCTTTGTTCTCCTTCCTCTGATGAAGAATCAGAGGCTGACTGACTGGACGATGCACTGCTACTGCTTGCATCATCTCTCTTCCGATAATGCATTCTAGGAGGTTTCTGCTGGTCATCACCAGTTTCCTCTTCTTGTGTTCGATCTCTCTTTTCTGAACTCTCTCCACTACTGCTTCTGCTCTTGTGCTTTCTTTTCTTCTTTACCGATTTTTTCTGCGCAGTGCTCGGTTTTTCATCATCTCCATCATATGACGTACTCTCATCTTCCTCGGTAGCCTTACCACTCTTAGCCTTCTTTTCTCTTTTCTTTCCTGATTCTCGTTTGGAAACAGTTTTCTTTTCCATTTCGGACTCCTCGGCATCCGACTGTGTGGATTTCTTCTTTTTCTTCTTTCCTCCTTTAGGAGACCTCTTACCAGATTCCGTGGAAGCTTCTCGGTCAGAGGTTTTCTTCTTCTTTCTGGATCTGCTCCGTGACCTTCTATGTGAAGGTTCTCCTTCCCGTTCTGTCTCGCTAGATGTGGGTCTCTTTGTCTTCTTCCTTCTACTGCTTCTAGCTGGAGACACATCATCAGTGTCAGACTCCATATCACTGGTTTTCTTCCTTCTTCCTCTCTTTGGAGAGCTTTTTCTTGAATGCTGTTCATCCTCAGTGTCTGTTCCCCTTCCTTTCCCTCTCGATGAAGATCTTGGCTTTTTCCTTTTTTCCCGTGCCTCTCCAGACGGGGACCCGTCATCCTTTTTCTTTTTCATTTGTTCCTTGCTGTGTCTCTTTGGAGATTTCCTACCCCTGGATGTAGTGTCTGTCTCAGTAGCACTGCTATCACTGTCATCTGACTCTGATGACTCACTGGAAGAGCTGTCTTTATCATCTCGAGATTTTGTCCTTCTCTTCCTTCTCCTCTTTGGTTTCCCATCTTTCGCCTCACTTTCACCCTCGTATTCACTTTCACTTTTGCTTCTGCTCCTTCTTGTTTTTTTCTTCTTTTTCCTCTTACTGTCATCATCACTCTCAGCCTCAGACCTATCAGTGCTCTGGCCACGTGACTTTTTCTTCTTCTTCTTCTCTTTCTTCTCACCCTCCGACTCCAGCTCAGACTCAGCTTTGCTTCTTTTACCTTTCTCCCTAGATCTGGATCTTTTCCGTTTCTTTTTCTCATCCTCTGTGTCATCATCCCTCTCTTTCCTGGATTTGCTTCTTTTTCTGTGCTTCTCCTTTGATCCAGACCTCTTTCTCTTTTCTCTGTCTTCTGCCTCAGACTCCACTTCAGAATCTTTTCTACCTTTGCTCTTTTTGCGACTGCCTCGAGATCCTGAACGCTTTCTTTTTTGTCCTCCATCTGTTTCAGCATCAGATGACTCTCTGCTGGAAGTTCTCTTACGTGATTTTTTCCGTTTTCCCTTTGATGATGATCGCTCTCTGCTCCCACTTTCATAGTCACTCTCATCGGAAGTATGCTTTCTCGCAGACCCCCTGGACTTTCTACGCTTGTCCTTTGATCCTGAACGCTTCTTCTTGCTTTTTCTCTCTCCAGCAGATGAAGCTTCTGTTTCTGATCCATCAGTATCTTCTTCAGAGCTCTCACTCTTTTTAGCTTTTTTCTCTTTGGACTTTTTTCTCTTTTTCTTTTTCTCCTTGCTCCTACTTCTGCTTCTCTTTCTAGATTTATCTGTGCCAGAATCATTGTCAGATCTTTCTGATGAGGAACCTCGCTTCTTCTTTTTCTTCCCCTTGCTGCTTTTCTTGGACTTTGGTTCCTCATCTTCATCCTCTGTGTCCCCTTTCTTCTTCTTTTTCTTTTTCTTCTTCTCACTCTCTGTAGTAGCTACAACTCCTGCTACACCAATAGCGGTCTGATCTTCTTCTTCTGACTCCTCATCTTCTTTAGTCTCTTTCTTTTCCTCCTCTTTCTCTTCCTCAACTGGTTTCTCTTCTGCAGGAATCTTGACATCTTCATCTTCTTCATCTCCATCTGAGGCCTCTTCCTCCTCCTCTTCCTCCTCTCCTCCTTTCTTCTTTTTGCCCCTCACTGACTCACCACCATGAGATTTCAGATACTCAGCCACTTCCTGATTCCCTTTCAGAAGGGCAGCATCATATGGTGTAAGGCGCATACCCTGAAGCCAAAATCCATCAAACATTTATGAAGTATTCGTCATAGTAGTATGTAATATTACATCAAGGCAAAAAATTCAAAATGGAAGATCTAACAACTAGTACAAAATGTACATCCATACTCATTCATGTATCCTAAGAGTAATTGCAAACACGACCATGCAACTGGGTTCCTAAAGTATTTTACAACAAAGCCATGTCAGTGTCTCCCATACATGTGTGTATGATTAGCAAAACTCTCTAGTGCATCTCAACCCTCAATTATGGCAGTCAGTTTGCTAATTTAATATCTTCATTTTGGGTGAATTAACACTGATCAAAATGCTATTGGTATATAATGAAACAAAAAAACAGTAATCATGGTAACTGGCTATGACAAGTAAGGTGTCACCTTGCTCTTCATGACGGGGTTGATCTGAGCCTTATGATCCAGCAGGGTCTTACACAGTGACAGGTTGTTGGTGAGGGCCGCAATGTGCAGACAGGTTCGCTTGTCTCGGTTCACGGCATTCACCGTGTCGCTCTTGTTACTGGCCTCCTCTAACAGATACTCCACGGTCTCTGGTAAAAGACAGAGGACACAGCCAGTGCATAAAGGATTACAGTAGACCTTTCTTGTAAGACCATCCCATTGGCCATAAAAGTGTCATCTTTCAAAACAGGTGGCCTTTGGTGACAGGTTCAATTACACTGAAATGTAGGACCTTCTGCCAGGAATATCTGGTCTTTCAAGTTAGGTGGTCTCTCATGGCAGTGGTCTCTCAAGACGTGTTTCACCGTATAGCTTACTACCGGGTAGTAATAAATGTACATGCATGTACACGTATGCTGGTTGGACCAATATTATATTTAAGGGTTATGCCATGAATTCAACGACTAAATTTTGCATGTACACATACTGACAGATGTATATTCTGAGAGCTTGCACTATTCCTATATATCTGCTGCTTTATTTTAAGAAAAAGTCACTGGTAAAGAATAGGGAGAATTTTCAGGCATATAATAATTTATCCCTGTCATTTTATCCCATTAATTTACCTAATATTGCACTATACTGTTCCAAATGAAGAATGGTTTGGGCTATAATCTGTGCTAAGGGTCGGATTCCACAGGAAATGTGCTGACAGAGAATTATATCCAAATTTTCCTCATGTGTCATTTTGTATTTAGACAATGGCAGAACTCAAAAAAATATCTAGACTTCAGGAGTATATAATCAAAGAATTGAAATGCAAACAGAGCAAGATCTTTAACACAAAGTATGTGACATTTGGATTGTCATAGCCTCTAGTGACAGCAATGCACTTTTTCATAAAATTTATACACTAAAACGGTATATTTACCGTTTTCTTTGGCCAGTGCTGCCTCGTGGACCGGGTGTTCCCCGCGGTTGTTCCTCAGGGCCAGATCTGCCTTCCGCTCTTTCAGCAGCTTCAGCGAGTCGATAGAACCTTTGGCTGCTGCACAGTGTGCTGGGCTGCAAGGAGACAGGCCTGTATACAATGTCAGGTATCACAGTGTGGGTATAGTTTACCAATAACATATCACTTTTTCAAACTAGCAAACTTGCTGAAAGTGAATGCATACAGTTCATTCCAAGCTAGAAAAAAACAGATATGGAAGTACTGGACTGAAGTTTCATGCATATGAACAGATGAAAGAATGATACACAATAAAATAATTGAATGTGTAAATTTAAAAAAGAACAGTATGACATTCATGTACTCAACTGGACTCCATATTAAGTTTTCATTCTATACAATGGTATTACATCAATGATCTCTTTGTAAAGTAATCCGTGAAAGGTACATGAACTGAATAGGGATTTTGGTACTTTTCATGAAAGCCTTGACTTTTAATGGGCGAGATGTTTGAAATATACTTTATATTTGTCTAATATGAGTACAGAAGTTTATTTCTGAATTGGGAGTACCGGTATTTTAAACCCCTTTGCCGGAAAATTTCCCAAAAGTACGCGAAAGAGGAGAGCAGGCGCGAAAACAAAGTAGGCCTATGATTGGCCGAAGCTTCATGAAGTAACAATCTGATTGGCTGAAGGGAACCACAAGACCACTTGTTTGGTGTCTGAATGAAACCAAACTGTATTCATGTTGCAATTTTGTGGTGCAAAATACTCCCTATTTTAGTTTATTCTATTAGAATGGAATTCTAACATTTATGGAATTTATTGAGAGTCCATATGTTTCTTTACTTGAGGATAATTCCCAGTAACCTGCCCAACATACCTCCGTCCTTTCTTGTCTTTGTGACTCGGGTTGCTGTTGTGTTTAAGCAGTAGCTTTGTGCACTCCGAGTGTCCCAATGTGATGGAATAAAATAATGGTGTGCAACCATTCCGGTCTGTGCTGTCGGGATTGGCCTCTTTGTCGACTAGAACCTCAACACAGTCTCTGTGACCCCGGGAAGCGGCACAGTGCAGGGCTAGCAGAGAAAAGCTGTATTAGTACAGAGCTCCCTACATTTTAAGTCCACCTGTTCAGCCTAAAAAATATGGTCTAAAATTGAAAGTGGTCTTAAAATGGAAGGATATTTATATTGAAAATATAAGCGTGGAGTCACCGATGGCTGGTCTTAAAATGGAGGGAATTGTTAAATGGAGGGGTCTTAAATCACAGGGACCACTGTAGATGATAGAGGAGTTAGAGATTTGTATTTCAGGTATTTAGATGTACATGTATACCTGAGGTAAACAAAGATTTAGATTATTAATGCCTTGTCACATGATCCAGATGGGTCACGTGACATCTGGGTCATGTGTCACCATGATGGCATATTTGCAGCAACAAGTTGTCATCTTTCACCCTCGTACAGATTGGAAGGACTCCATCGAAAAGTTAGGCTAAATCATATTAGACCATGTTTCTGTGACTTCATATTCATAGTATTTGTCATCTCATATGAAACATAGCCAAGTCCTCGAAACACAGCATCAGTCTCAGATTGTAGTTTTACTATGCAAGCGTAGGACTGTACTTGAATAAGCTCATGTGGAGTGCCTGTTGAGCAAAGCAAATTCCAGATGCACTGTTACAATTCACTGGTATTGTTTTCGATAAAACAGAGCCCAGACTTTCAACTTTTTTCATTCACTCAGCTGCATATACTGCAATCTGGAATCAGTTGTACCTGTAAGCCCGTCTTTGTCAGTGGCTTCCACCTTGACCCCGGCTTCCAGCAAAACTTCGCAAGCCTCTTGGCTTCCTGTAATCAAAATCAGTTTACACATGTACACATCCAGTCAGTTATATGCCATACATCAGTGTTCATATAGAGGTACTGATGGCCACTAAAAATGACAGATTTCACACAAGGACAAGATATTGGGAGAGCATATACTGTAAATTCATTAGTGTTCTGAGGGATTTATATGGCGAAATTTGCATCCATCTTTAAATCGTAAAAATAAATACCTGCAAACATAACTCATGTGTACCTAGATAATTAACAAGACCTGAGCTAACTGCAATTACATGTATTAATCCCTGTGAACATGGTTTTGTCTCAAAATGCAAACATTCATCCCGATGAACATCAATGAATTTACAGTATAGTTTTTGATCTTTTAATTAAAAAACACTTGACCTGTAGTGAAAAGTTCATTGGCAAGTTACTTTTAAACAGTTTTCTTAATATCAAATTTTCATATCATAGGCCCGAACCTGCTGGAGATAACCGTAATTTACATATGCTAAAGTGAATATCATGAAAATTGTATATACTTTAGTGTTATCGCAGCCTACAGATTAGCATGATTAGATAGATATATATTTTTTGTGCTCACATGTTTGTTTATTAAATTTAATTCTAAGAATATCAAAGGCTATTGAAGACTGTAATTGTAGGGACCGAAAAAATAAACAAAGACATATCACACCTGAGCTGGCAGCCCACAACAGCGGTGTTCTCTGGTCTTGATCCGGACAGTCAAAATCCAGTCTTTTCGTGAGCAGTTTTTTTAGGGTTTTGATCCCTAGTTTCGGGTCGGCCTCCTCCCCTGCTGGACCACACATCTGGGCGGCGTAGTGGAGGGGATAGGCCTCATTAACGTCTGCTCGGGAGAGCTCAGCACCATTGTTTTCTAGTAAGTCTATCAGATCAGTGTGACCACAGACTGAAGGCAAGAACAAGCAGGACATTTATAACATGCATCAAAATTAAAAGTGAAATTTCAAAGAAACTCAAAAGTTTCACTAGATTCATGCAGACCTTTATCACACATAGCAGAGATTAATTCAGATCATACAGTAGGCACTTCCTGAGCTCTTAAAGGACACTCCTGACAAAGGACACCTCTGTAATAAGGACATAATTACTTGGCAGCAATTAACTCTGAATGCCTTTAATCCTCCCCCTCACCAAACGACACCTCTCTAATAAGGACAGACTTATTTGCTTGTATGGGTGTACCTATTAGAGGAGGACTGTATTAAGTTACAATTTTATATCAAATATACAAAATTGGTATTAATCCAGCAAATGAATAGGTTTTTTTTGTCAGATAGATATTGATATGCAAAATGTAATTGTAATTGTCTAAAGCTTTTTATTTTGTGTTTGAAGTACTATTTTTCTTCTTTTTTTATCTGCTGTATGTGTACTTTTATGTACGAGGAAGATAACAAATGAAATGAAATGAATGTACCATCTATTTTTTAGTTTAATAAAACTACCGGTAATACTGTACATGGATCTGTCTTATCCAAGTTTTGGGGACTAACCTGTTGCCCAGTGCACAACAGTATGGCCTTCATTGTCTGTACTCTTAATGTCGGCTCCTTTCTTTAGTAGGAAATTCACCATGGAGGTATTGTTTGCTATAACAGCCAGCTGCAGGGGGGTGTAGCCTTCATTGTCTTTTTTCTCCAGAAGCGACGGCTCTTTTTCCAAGACGAAAGTGGCCACCTTCGTGGATTTGTTCTCCACGCAGTAGTGCAGGATAGTTTTCCCAGTATTATCCACAGCAGTAGTGGAAGCCTAAAAGGGAAAATATTCATTACATATCACATGTACAATTTTGTACATCATGAATTGTCCTGGCAAAAGTGGATACTATTTATGTATGCATATCTTCCCACTCGCTGGCACTGTTGCATAACTTCTGGCACAACCTGAACATGTAAAGTGAAACCTTTCTTGAGAGACCACTGCCATGAGAGACCACCTGTCTTGACAGACCACATATTTTTAGCAGAAGGACCTACATTACAATATAACTGAACCTGTCACTTAAGAGACCAGTCACATTTTTGTCGCCAATAGGGTGGTCTTTCAAAAAAGGTTTCACTGTACATGGCTATACATTTTACACAATGTTACTGTTAAAACTACAAATGTAAATATACATTGATTTTCTCTCTCTCTCTCTCTCTCTCTCTCTCTCTCTCTCTCTCTCTCTCTCTCTCTCTCTCTCTCTCTCTCTCTCTCTCTCTCTCATAAAAATGCATTATGCCATTTTACCACTGTTTGATTTACCCCCTGCTGCCACTACGATGCTAGAAGTATACTTTACTGGTAAATCTCTCCACCACCCTCCCCCCCCCCCCCAAAAAAAAAGCCCTGCAGTCAGACAATAGCTGTGGTACATGCAATAGGAAGCAGTTTCCATTGACAAGGGTGCTTCATGTGGCAATCAAACCATCTATGAAGCATTACGCTGATGTTCAATTAAGCTCCTAGCCAATAGATTTCCAATGATGCCAGCTACATACGGTGATGACATTGAAGGAATTCAGGATGCCACATTCAGGGAGGGGTGTAACATCTCCAATGGCAACCCCATACAGAGATGTAGATTTAGATACCTAGAGCTTAAATGAGACTGTAGATCGCTATGTCGACATTGCAGACCCTTTAGAATTCCACGCTCCGAAAAACGGAAATTCCGCACTCAGAAAATGCAAATTCTGTGCTAAAAAATCAGAAATCTGTGCTCAAAAATAGAAATTCTGTGCTCAGAAAATTTAAATTCTGGACTCAAAAAAGCTCTAAATAGACCATCTGGAATTTTAAGCACCGAAAATGCAAATTCTACTCTAAAGATTGAATTTCCACTCTCAGAAAATGCAAATTTTGCACTCAAAATAAAACTGCAATGGTACTGCTCTAAACAGACTGGACAGAATCCTGCGCTCAGAAAAAGGAAATTCTGCGTTCAAGAAATGGAAATTCTGTGCTCAGATAATGGAAAATTTCCCCTATGCCATGGAAAGTCGATTTTCTGCACTCGAGTCGAAATTCCGCGCTGAATTCCACGATTGCGGAATCCTGGAGGGACTGACATTAGATGCATGAACATATACCAAAAGTTCTTAAGTGACTAGTCCTGTTTCATTCAACATAAATACTGTATGCAGCTTTGGTTACTCGCTGAATACAAGATAATTGTGTTATGATGGTAACTGGTCTTAAAAATCACTACCGGTACTATAGAATCTGAAATAATAAATTGCAACTAGAAATACTTAGGAAACTGGGGTACCGGTAGCCTGCAATGGTTGAAGCTTTCTAAAGTATGTGGCTATAGAAAATCATTGCACTTCTTTTTTTACCCATGTGGAGCCCTATGTATATAAAAAAGCCTACACACTTTCACATGTATTGCAGCAATGTTACCAATAGAAATTTGGCATCTTTGCCATGAACACATGATGAAATGTGCTTGACATTTTATCTCGACACATTATTTTTTTGAATTAGTTTCCATTTAAGCCTTCACTCATACTTACCTCTTTGGCTACCAGTTCCTTCACATTGGACAGTTCCTCACTCTGGCAGGCCAGCATGAGAGGGGTGGCCCCTTCCTCATTCTGCAGGTCGCCGGATGACATGCTTCCAGGTCGCTTCAGTATGGCCTGGAGATACTCAATATCAGGCAGATAGGCTGCTTTGTGTAGGACACGTTTGCTATTTTCATCTGGTATGTCAACCCTCGCCCCATACCTGCAATAGAACATAAGAAACACTATAAAAAATTCTATGGGACCTGCCCATGCAGCCATTTTACAGCTAAGTGCTAAATGTTTCGTCTTTCAAGAATTCAAACATATCCTTTCAGTCTTATGCACCATTATATGTATGTTTGCTAATCGATCATATGTATTAGCTTGCTTTAAATGTCACATTTTTTTTTTACAAAGTATTATCCGAGTATATCAGTACAAGATAACTATTGTTCTTCACTTACTTTTGCACTTGAATTATTGTTTTTAAACAGAAATGTTGATTTTTATTTTAACAGGCAAAAATTCTAATCCAGCGCTTCCAACTGCCCATATACAGATTCTAGTGCCCTAGTGCTTTTCTAGTGTAAATTCTATCTTGTAGGGTTAAATATTAATATAGGTGTACCATGTGTTTACATCCCATTATTATATACAGTGGCACCCGAGATATATACAGATTTCAACTTGCCTTTGATTTACTTACATGTATATGGTATTGTCCAAGCATATTGGCACAAGATAACTACAGTCAAACCTGCTTTTAAAGGTCGCCTGTATATAAAGTCCACCTGCCTACAAAGACCACATTTTACAGGTCCCCAGGGGTATGCTTTCCATGTCATTGTACTTGCAATAAGGACACCTGTGTATAAGGACCATTATTTGTTGGTGGTGTTCTAAATAAGTTTCACTGTATTTTAAAATTCTACAAACTAATTTGTATTGCCCTTGCATTTAGGACCCTGAATCAACTACAACATGTGTTATACAATTTGTGGCAGTCTTGCTATGGAAACAGGGTTTGTTTTTTTTTCTTTTGGGGGGGAGGGATGATATACGAATGTTAGCTATAATGCCATTGTTACTGGTAGATCACTGTGCTCTTGAAATATAGGACAGTTTAAACTATAGGTTGTTTCCTAGGCTAAAGTGATCATTCCTGCATTATGCTCATTTGTCAATACACTTACATACATGGGACCAAGAAAATGTGGTCTTATATTGCAGGTGGTCTTAAAATAAAGGTCATTTAACAAAGAAGATTACCCTTTGGGACCAAATCAAGTGGTCTTATAATCAAGGGTGGTCTTAAAATAGAGGACTGTGAACTAGAGGACTGTATACCCAGTAGTACCACACAGACAGTATAGGTACAATATGCTACTGGTAGTCAATACCTGACATACACCCAGCCAGGCTCAAATTTGTCTGACCTTATACCCTAGATACCACAATGTATTTATATGTTTACCCTGTTTACCCACAATGGGTAGTTGTGTGATGCCAGACCATTATGACTTTCCAATTTGTGAGGTGGGGCGATAGGTGATGGATGACCCAACAGCTACTGCCTCAGAACACCTTTCACTGCCAGCTAGGCCAACAGAAAGGATCACAGCGTTTCGTGCCCATCAGGCTCCGATTCTTGCACTACCGGCAGCTTGATATTGTCATGCAAATTATTTATGGAGAAGCTATGAGGATCAATATACGCATAGACGTGAAGTCAGGATATCCCTGTCTAAATTATGTCGAGCTACATACAATGGTAATGGTCACATCATTATGGTTTGATTTAACCTACATGTAGCTTCAAAATGAGTAGCTTAATAACGAGTAGTTTTGCAAGGAGCTGTGTATTATTTTCCACATAGTAAAACTTGCGCAATTTGCTAATAAAAGGATTTCTGCGCCTTGCCACTGTATCGTGTGTTTATTTGTATTACAGAAGTTAAAATTGATTTCACAAATGGGACTGGTGAGTAAAATTGTGATTTTCAGTTACATGTACTACGGAATTCAATGAAATTAACACAGGTTTCCCACAGGGGTCAGTTTTAGGTCCCATTTTATCCCTAATTAATGTTAATGACATAGGAAATAGAAACTAATAAAAAAAATTATGCTCTTATATCCGCTACTTACATATTTTAAGAAAAGTAGCTGAATTTCAATGATCTATTTTTTTTATTTTATTGTTTATGGCATCAAGCTTGTTAGACAATTGTTCTATCTGGATTACTGACACTTTCAAGTTAAAATAATATCGATGTATATTTTTTATTATGTTAATATATTGAAAGTGTGAATAAACTTTCTATCTCTCTACATCACATAGGCTCATTGTAGTAGGTTAAAGCTTAAAACAAAAAGAATAGCAAAAAACTTTATCTGGAAAATATATGTTGCATTCCTGCTACAGTTGTTATTTTACAGCTAAGATTGGAAATGAATAGCATTTTCCTTTTCTACATGTATTGTGCATGTAATTTCAACCCTTCGTAGGTATTATAATACCCCTCACGCACACACAGACATACATGTACACACACACACACACACAAACCTCCATTAAGTACTCCCTTTTCTAAAAGGCCACCTCACTAATCTTGCCAAAATTGCTTGGCACTACAGTGTTCCCAGCATGTTAAGACCACCCCTAGCTTCAGCCAGAAAAAAGTGGAGTGGTCTTAAATTGAAGATGGTCTTAAAATGAAAGAATATTTTATCATGTGTCTATAGAAAACATTAAGTGGTGTCATTGATAGCTGGTCTTAAAATGGAGGGAATTGTTAAATGGAGTGGTCTTATATCGCAGGGACCGCTGTATATCATCACAAAAGGGGGCTCTGCGGCTGTTCAAGTTTAGATATCCTAATATCAGTATAATATGATATACATGATATAATCAGCATGAACATGAATTTTACATGATATAGAATTATACTTCTGCATAATGTAGAATTATACTTGCACATAATATAGAATTACATGTATACTTGTATATAATGTAGAATTATACTTGTACATAATGTGGAATTATACTTCTACATAATGTAGAATTATACTTCTACATATAAATGTAGAATTATACTTCTACATAATCATGATAATGTAGAATTATACTGTTCTTGCTGATTATTTCATGAGTCAGTCAATAAATGTGTATCTTTAGGTGCTATTATCTCTGCCGACATATACTTGCTATTTTCTTTCGACCAAAGCAGGAAGAATTTCAAAATCCAAAATGTACATAAGGCTTTGAAGCACTTTGTGGGTGGAAAGATTTTGCCTAGGGGTTA
>JAAUYG010105546.1_pt1 | contig 18399 bp, 11 predicted proteins | sample 7278091 | NCBI WGS metagenome assembly JAAUYG01 (sample SAMN14350201, study PRJNA611818) | marine sediment metagenome | isolation source: surface marine sediment (0.6m) | place: French Polynesia: Moorea | collected 2018-08
AAGGCCGCAGCGACTTGGCGCCCGCAGGCGTAGCCGAAGCTACGTCGAGAACCGACAAAGAGCGAGAACGCCGCCTGGGATCGAAAGATGCCCCCATTATGCATGCCCGAGGCCGTACTGAGGGGGTAGATTTCGGTTTCAGGCAAGGCCGCAGCGACTTGGCGCCCGCAGGCGTAGCTGATGCTACGTCGAGGACCGACAAAGAGCGAGAACGCCGCCTGGGATCGAAAGATGCCCCCATTGTGCATGCCCGAGGCCGTACTGAGGGGGTAGATTTCGGTTTCAGGCAAGGCCGCAGCGACTTAGCGCCCGCAGGCGTAGCTGATGCTACGTCGAGGACCGACAAAGAGCGAGAACGCCGCCTGGGATCGAAAGATGCCACCTCAGTACGGCCTCGGTTAGCGGGTGAAGCGGAGGGATGACACCCCCCCGTCCACTCCGATTACCTGGCCCGTGATCCAAGCCGCCGAGTCTCCCAGGAGAAAAACAGCCAGGTCCGCCGTTTCCACCGCCGAGCCGATGCGTTTGAGTGGATGGCGCTCGGCCGCGGCTTTGCGTTTGGCATCACCATCCAGAAGGCCGGCCGCCAGCGGGGTGTCCGTCAGCGAAGGGGCGATGCAGTTGACCCGTACACGCGGGGCCCACTCGGCCGCCAGGGAGCGCATGAGGCCTTCGACGGCGCCCTTGGCGGAGGCGATCGAAGCGTGGAAAGGCATGCCCGCGGCCACGGCCACCGTGCTGAAAAGAACCACCGAGGCGCCGCCGCGGGCCTTCTTCAGCCGGTTCTGGCAGGCTTGCAACACCCGCACGGCCCCCATCAGGTTGGTCTGCCAGTCCTCGAGGAAGTCGGCCTCGGTCAGGCGTGCCAGCGGCTTGAGCCGGATCGTTCCGGGACAGTATACCACCCCGTGGAGGTGGTCGGGAAGAAAATCGAATTGGCAGCCCTCGCCGGAAAGGTCGCAGGCGTGGTAGGTGACGTTTGGGCCGGCGGCATCGAATTCATCGGAACGCCCCAGGACATCCAGACGGCAATCCGTCGGCGCCAGTTTGTCGACGACAGCCCGTCCGATGCCCGACCGGCCGCCCACCACCAGAATCTGTCGATCTTTCATGTCGGTCTCCTTTCGGCCGCCTCGAGGCGGGCCGTGATGCTTTCCGCCGCCTCCCGGGCGGCCCGGTGCAGTTCGTCCCCGGCGCCGTCCAGCGTCAGGGTCTGGATTTGGGCCAGGGTCTGGTGATCGCCGGCCTCCCCCAGAATGTAGAGCGCGTCCCCCTTGGCCTGCTCGTCCAGTCCGTCGAAACGGCTCATTATCAGCGGTACGGCGGTCCGGGCCAGATCGGGATCGGACGCGATCAGTGCCTCCATGGCCACCATGGCCCCCAGACGGACCGGCCATTTGGCGTGGGTCAACAGCTCGATGAATGCCGGAAAGATAGTGCCGTGGGCCTGCATGGCTTCCGCCAGTTTCGAGGCCCGGCCCTCTTTGACAAGCCCCTCCAGGGCAGCGGCGCTGAGCAGGGAGGGGTCGCGATCCGCCAGCTGACGCAGAACGTCGTTCACCGGTATGTTGCCGGACCAGCGCCAGTCCCCGTTCATGACCAGGGTGGGTACAGCCTGGACGCCATCCCGGGCGGCCGCCTCCGGAAATAACGAGCCATCCACTATCCTGACCCGCAAATTAGGCCCGGCCAAGGCCAGAGCGGCCCACTGGCGAAAGGCCTTGGGACAGTGGGGGCAATGGGCGGCGACATAAAGCCGCAACTCCTCGCCGAGGGCCATGCGATTCAGGATCGCGCGCTGTTCCTCGGGCGGGGGGGGAACGTCGCCCGCCAGGATATCCAGAAACGGGGGCAGTTTGGTGTTTTCGGGCAGGCCCTGGAAGCGCAATCCTTCCCCCAGTGCCAGATAGGGCGGACCATCGTCGTCGGCCCGCGTGCGTTCGACAGCCAGCGCGGGCCAGCGGTCTTCGAGCACCTGGATAAAGGTTTCCAGTGTCGGGCTGCGTTCGTCGCGTGTCAGGATCAGGGTGAGGCTGATTCCCGCTGCGCGGCGTCCCGGATGGTTCTGGATGCATTCGAGATCTTCTTTTTTCATACGTCGTCCGCTAGCCTTGTGTGTTTGCGGCCGCCGCCGCGGTACCGCGCTACAATCGCGCTTTGGCAACCTGACAGGATCGGTTCATTGCGCTCATAGTTTTTACGCTTGTCATCCCTGGGGATATGTAAAGATTCGGTCGCCCCTTGGCAAGGGATTTACAATTGACAACCGAAATACGCTTATTTATTATTTTCGCTGCGTTACCCGTGCTTTTCCTTGCGATTCACTTCTTTCCGGCCCTGCAGTCATCACGTCCCAAGGCCACCGACGGAAATAAAGGATCGATGTCATGAACAGCTTTGAGACCTATCATGCCGACCTGATCGACGCGCAGTACCGGCGCTGGCAGCAGGACCCCTCGTCGGTATCCGACGATTGGCAGTATTTTTTCAGAGGCTTCGAGGCCGGCATGGGCGCTGACCGCGCGTCGACGGAAACGGCCGGGCCGTCTTCGGGCGCGACAGAGGCCATCGGCCCCGGCGACCTGTTGCGGCAGGCCAAGGTCGAGGCCCTCAAATACCGCTACCGCGACATGGGGCACCTGCTGGCCTGTATGGACCCCCTGGCCAGCTGCCCCACGGATCACCCGCTCCTGTCGCTGTCCGCCTTTGGTCTGACTACCGACGACCTGGGGGACACTTTCTACACGCGGGCCTTCGCCACCGAAGGCCAGTCGGCCACCCTCCACGAAATCGTCAAGACGCTCAAGGAAACCTACTGCCGGGCCATCGGTGTGGAGTACATGCACCTGCAGGACCCCGAGGAGCGCCGCTGGCTGCAGGGGCGCATGGAGCCCAACCGCAACCGGCCCGCGATCGACGACGAAGACCGGCGCCGGATCCTGGAGAAGCTGAACCGCTCGGCCCTTTTCGAGCAGTTTCTGAACCGTAAATACATTGGCGTGACGCGCTTTTCGCTGGAAGGCGGGGACGGCCTGATCCCGCTGCTGGATGAGATGACCCGTCGCGCCGCCGCGGGCGGTCTGAAAGAAATCATTCTGGGCATGGCCCACCGCGGGCGCCTCAACGTCCAGTCCCACATCCTGGGTAAATCCTACGCGGACATCTTCAGCGAGTTTGAGCACTGCTACGATCCGGACGCCCTGGTGGGCGCCGGTGACGTCAAGTACCACAACGGCTACCTCGCGGATCTTGACTTCGGCGACGCCGGCCGGCTGCAGATGTATCTGGTCAACAATCCCAGCCACTTGGAGGCGGTCGATCCGGTGGCCGAAGGGATCGCGCGCGCGCGTCAGGATCTGAACGGCGACCAGGCGCGCCGCAAGGTGCTGCCGCTTTTGATCCACGGAGACGCGGCCTTTGCCGGCCAGGGCGTGGTGGCCGAAACGCTGAACATGAGCCAGCTCGAAGGCTACCGCACCGGCGGCACCGTCCACATCATCATCAACAACCAGATCGGCTATACCACCCTGCCCGAAGACGCCCGCTCCACACGCTACTCCACCGATGTGGCCAAGATGCTGATGGTGCCCATCTTCCACGTCCACGGCGAGAACCCCGAAGCCCTGATCCAGGCCGGACGTCTGGCGCTGGACTACCGCAACCGCTTTGCCAAGGACGTGGTCATCGATCTGGTGTGCTACCGGCGCTACGGCCACAACGAGGGCGACGAGCCCTACTTTACCCAGCCTCAGATGTACGCCCGCATTCGCGAGCGGCCCCCGCTGAACCAGGTTTACGCCGAGGACCTGACGGCCCAGGGCAAGCTCACAACCGATGCGATCGAAGCGCAGCAGGCGGCCATCACCGCAGAGCTGACTGCGGCCTACGAACGCATCCACAAAAGCGAGTGCCTCTTTCCCGAAGACCGTTTCTACCCCAACTGGGAAGGCTACCACGGTCGTTTCGATCACGAAACCGTTTCCACCGGCGTACCCGTCGAAACCCTCGTGGCGCTGTCCCGGCAGCTGACGACCCCGCCGGAAGGCTTTAACCTCAACCCCAAACTCAAACGCCAGATGGACCGGCGGCACGCGGCGGTGGAGCAGAACAAGGGGATCGACTGGGCCAACGCCGAATCCCTGGCGTTCGCTACTTTGCTGACCGAGGGGTATTCCATCCGTCTGAGCGGTCAGGACTGCGCCCGCGGCACCTTCAGCCAGCGCCACAGTGTCTGGATGGACATTCAGACCGGCGCGCACCACACACCCCTCAACCACCTCGCTGCCGACCAGGCCCATTACGAAGTGCTCAACAGCCTGCTGGCGGAATACGCCGTCATGGGCTTCGAATACGGCTATTCGCTGATCCGCCCCGAAACCCTGACGATCTGGGAGGCGCAGTTCGGCGACTTCGCCAACAACGCCCAGACCGTGATCGACCTTTTTCTGGCCGGCGGCGAATCCAAGTGGCAGCGGCTTAGCGGGCTGACCCTGCTTTTGCCCCACGGCTACGAGGGCCAGGGGCCGGAGCACTCCAGCGCGCGGCTGGAGCGTTTTCTCCAGCTCTGCGCGGTGGACAACATGCAGGTCTGCTACCCCTCCACCCCCGCGCAGTACTTTCATCTCCTGCGCCGCCAGGTGGTCCAGCCGTGCCGCAAGCCGCTGGTGGTCATGACCCCCAAGAGCATGCTGCGCAATCCGCAGGTGGTCTCAACCTGCGACGACCTGGCCGCGGGCGGCTTCGAGGCCGTGATCGCCGACGGCGATGCCGGACGCAATCCCGGTCGCGTGCTTTTGTGCAGCGGCAAGATCTATTATGAACTGCTGCAGCGCAGCCGGGCGGTGGGTAAGCATGACGCCGCCATCGTGCGCCTCGAACAGTTCCACCCCTTCCCGAAGGCTGCCCTGAAGCAGATCGTCAAGCGCTACCACAAGGCCTGCGAATGGGTCTGGGTTCAGGAGGAACCGGAAAACATGGGCGGCTGGTCGTTCGTGCGGCCGCGCCTGGAAGCCGTGGTGGGCCGCCCATTGTCCTATATCGGCCGCACTGCCGCGGCCAGCCCGGCCACCGGCTTTCCCAAGATCTACCGGCGCCAGCAGGATGCCATTATCGACACCGCCGTGGGAACCGAAGACGCCGACCGCACCGCCAGCTCGGCGGCGAACTGATGTTCATCCCGAAATGCTGGACATGGATCGGGCCAAGCCCGCAGCAATTTGAAAACACGGGCGTGGTGAGGCGCCGTCGGAGATTTCAGACCGCGCGAATGCCGACCGCGGCCGAACGATGCCTTTCAGGGATGGCCACGCAATAGAGGAGACCCCGATGACTATCGAAATCAAAGTGCCCAGCGTGGGCGAGTCCGTAACCGAAGCCTTGCTGGCGGAATGGTACCCGTCCGACGGCGCTCAGGTTCAGAAGGGTGAGCTGATCTTCGTGATCGAAACCGACAAGGTCACCCTCGAAGTGGAGGCCGAAGCCGCCGGCCGCCTGGAAATTCTCGTGGCCGCCGGCGAGACCGTAGCCATCGGCACGGTGGTGGGCCGGATCGACACGGACGCGGTCGAAGCGGCAGCCCCGGCTCCGGAGCAACCGCCCGCGGCCGCTCCCGCTCCGGAAGCCACCCCGCCGACCCCGGCACCGGAACCGGCGCCGGCCCCCGCACCACCACCTGCGGCGGCTGAAGCGCCCGCGCCGACTCCCGCCGATCCGGCCGAAGTCCCCCCCATGGCGCCGTCCGTCCGCCGCCTGGCGGCCGAGCGGCAGATCGACCTCGCGCAGGTCCCGGGGTCAGGGCCGGGCGGCCGCATCACCAAGGGCGACGTCATTCTCTTCCTGGAGGGCCGCCCGGCGGGGGAAGCACCGCCGGTGCCGGCTCCCGCGGCCCCGCCGGCCGCGGCGTCCGACGGTGAACGCCGGGAGCCCATGAGCCCGATCCGCAAGCGCATTGCCCAGCACCTCCTGGCGGCCAAACAGAACACCGCCATGCTGACCACCTTCAACGAAATCGACATGGGCCGGGCCATGGATGTGCGCAAGACCTACAAGGACGCTTTCCAGAAGCGGCATGGGATTTCCCTGGGCTTCATGTCCTTCTTCGTGCGCGCCTGCGTCGAGGCGCTCAAGGAAGTGCCTGAGATCAACGCTTTCATCGAGGGCAACGACATCGTCTACCACGACCACTGCCACATTGGCATTGCCGTGGGCGGAAAAAAAGGCCTGGTGGTCCCGGTGCTGCGCCACGCCGAGCAGATGGGTTTCGCCGCCATCGAGCAGGGGATCGTCGACTACGTCACCAAAATCAAGGAAAACCGCCTGGCAATCGCCGACCTCGAGGGCGGCACCTTCACCATCAGCAACGGCGGGGTCTTCGGGTCGCTTCTAAGCACCCCGATTCTCAACATGCCCCAGAGCGGTATTCTGGGGATGCACAAGATCGAGAAGCGGCCGGTGGTGGTGGACGACCAGATCGTCATCCGGCCCATGATGTACGTGGCGCTGAGCTACGACCACCGCATCGTGGACGGTAAGGGCGCGGTGACCTTCCTGCGGCGCGTCAAGGAGTTTATCGAAACCCCCGAACGCATTCTCCTGGAGGTGTAACCATGGCGGCGACCGAGAGCTACGATCTGATCATCATCGGCAGCGGCCCCGGTGGTTATGTGGCGGCTGTGCGGGCCGCCCAGCTGGGCATGAAAACGGCTTGCGTGGAAAAGGCCGAACGCCTGGGCGGGGTCTGCCTGAACGTGGGCTGCATCCCCAGCAAGGCCCTGCTGGATTCCTCCGAATTCTACCACCTGGCCAAACACCGTTTTGCCGAGCACGGCATCAAGACCGGGCGTGTGACCCTCGACCTGGCCGCGATGATGGCCCGCAAAGACAGGGTCGTGGCGGATCTGACCGCCAACGTGAAACAGCTGCTGGAGGGCCACAGCGTCGCGATCCTGCAGGGGGAGGGGCGCCTGGCAGGCGCTGCGCAGGTGGAGGTCCGCAAGGGCAAGCAGAAAAAAACGTATGACGCCAAAAATATTCTCCTGGCCACGGGCAGCACGCCGGTGGCCGTGCCGGGCCTCGAATTCGACGGCGAGCGCATCGTGAGCTCCACCGGGGCGCTCGCATTCGACAGCGTGCCCAAGCACCTGGGGATCGTCGGCGGCGGCTATATCGGCCTCGAGCTCGGATCGGTCTGGATGCGCCTGGGCGCCAAGGTCACCGTGATCGAGATGCTGCCGCGGGTGGCCGGCCTGCTGGACGGGCAGGTGGGTCGGACCCTGGATCGCATCCTGCGCAAGCAGGGCATGGACATCCGCGTCAACACCCGGGTCCTGGAGGCCAAAGCCATGGCCCGCAAGGTGCGGGTTACCGTGGAGAGCAAGGAAGCCAAAGAAAATCTGGACTTCGACCGCCTGCTGGTCAGTGTGGGCCGACGGCCCCTGACCGACGGTCTGAACCTCGACGGCGTCGGCGTCGCGACCGAGACGCGCAGCGGCCTGGTGAAAGTGGACGCGGCCTACCGCACCAATGTCCCTGGGGTCTATGCCATCGGCGACCTCGTGGCCGGACCCGCCCTGGCTCACAAGGCCTCGGCCGAAGGCATCGCCGCGGTGGAGGCCATGGCCGGACAGTCCGCCGAGGTCAATTACGACGCCGTCCCGGCCATCATCTACACGGCCCCCGAGGTGGCCAGTGTGGGGCTGACCGAAGAAGATATCCGGCAGCGCGGCATCCCCTACTGCACCGGGAGCTACCCGTTCACCGGCGCCGGCCGGGCGCGCTGCATGGGCGAGACCGACGGTTTCGTCAAGCTGCTCTCCCACCAGCGCACCGACCGTATTCTGGGGGTGCACATCATCGGTGCCCGGGCCGCCGACATGATCGCCGAATGCGTCCTGGCCGTGGAGTTCGGGGCCAGCGCCGAAGACCTGGCCCGCACGATTCACGGCCATCCGACGTTTTCCGAGGCTCTGATGGAGGCGGCCATGGGCGCGCGCCAGTGCTCGATTTACGCTTCCTGACGGGGCGCCGCCAGGGCAATTCGGCCAAGGCGGGCTTGGGCCGTCTTCGGTTTAGCCCCCCATCGCGTGATTTCGACATCCAATGGTTGCTTGCGTCCGGGAGAAGGTTGCCCGCTGCCGCACAGGCGATGGATGAACCACGCGCTATCCCGGAGCCACGACCTTGACGCTCCGACAAACGGGCCCAATATTCCCACCAACGATCCGGCTGCGAATGACTCACCGGGAGCTCGCTGACAGCGGAACATCTCTCGAAAGGCCTCCCCGAATATTACGCGTCGCCTGACTGGAAGTAATACGGCTAGTCATTTGGTTAGTCATCAGAATGTGCGAGGCGCCCGATCACATGACCGTCGGGTCAACCCAACGGCAGGGCGCAACGATCGCGACCCAACCTGTAGGGCAAGGAGGTGCCCATGCCGCGCACCCGCATTGAAACGGATATGCACATCGAGCGTCTGTCCATTTTAGACGAAACAGGACGTGTGGATGCCAAGCTCGATCCCGACCTGCCCCACGATCTGCTGATGAAACTCTACCGCGCCATGATTATGGGGCGGCGCTTCGACGAGCGCCTCCTGGCGCTCCAGCGCCAGGGTCGCATCGGCACCTTCCCGCCCACCAGCGGTCAGGAGGCGGCCCACCTGGGGGCCGTGGCCGTGCTGAACGAAGACGACTGGATGGTACCGGCCTTCCGCGAAACCGCGGCCGAAATCTGGCGGGGCCGCAGCCTGGAAAGCGTGATTGTGGCCAACGCCGGGTTCAGCGAGGCCGCGGCCCTGGATGTGCCCGGCCCGACCCTGCCGATCGCCGTGCCGGTGGGCTCCCAGATGCTGCATGCCGTGGGCATCGGCTGGGCGGCCCACTATCGCGAGCAGGACCAGGTGGTGCTGACCTTCTTTGGCGACGGGGCCACGTCCGAGGGCGATTTTCACGAAGCCATGAATTTTGCCGGCGTCTTCCGGGTCCCGGTGGTATTTGTTTGTCAGAACAACCAGTGGGCCATCTCGATCCCCCGTACCCGGCAGACCCGCTCGGCGACCATCGCCCAGAAGGCGCTGGCCTACGGAATGCCGGGCATCCAGGTGGACGGCAACGACGTTCTGGCGGTCTACGCGGCGGTGGCTGAGGCGGCGGCGCGGGCCCGCGCCGGCAACGGACCCACCCTGGTGGAGTGCGAAACCTACCGCCTGACGATGCACACCACGGCCGACGACCCCAAACGCTACCGCACCGACGATGAAGTGGAACGCTGGCGCCGCAAGGATCCCATCACCCGTTTTGAAACTTATCTCAAACGCCGCCGGCTGCTCAGCAAGGCCAAGATCGAGGCCATCGCGGCCGAAGTCCTGGAAGATATCCAGGCCGCCGTGGACGCCGCCGAAGCGCGGATGAAGACCCTGGGCGACCCCGTCGACATGTTCGACCATCTCTACGCCGAGCCGACGCCCGCGATTCAGGCCCACCGCGAAGAGTTCCTGGCCGAGACGGCCGCGGCCGCCGGGGAGGACGCCGATGCCTAAACTCACCATGGTCCAGGCGCTCAATCTGGCGCTCAACCAGGAGATGGCGGCCGACGACCGCGTGATCGTCCTGGGCGAGGATGTGGGCGTGGACGGGGGCGTTTTCCGGGTCACGGACGGCCTGTACGAAAACCACGGCCCGGATCGGGTGCTGGACACCCCGCTGGCCGAATCCGGCATCGTGGGGATGTCGATCGGTATGGCCCTCTACGGCCTCCGGCCGGTGTGCGAGATGCAGTTCTCGGGCTTTGCCTATCAGGCGTTTCACCAGCTTGAGGGCCACGCCGCCCGCATGCGCTGGCGCACCCAGGGGCGTCGACATGTCCCCATGGTCCTACGCGCGCCATACGGGGGCGGGGTGCGGGCACTCGAACACCACTCCGAGAGCCGGGAGGTGTATTACGCCCACACACCGGGTCTGAAAATGGTGATACCGTCCGGCCCGCGGAACGCCCGCGCCCTGCTCGTGGCAGCGATTCGCGACCCCGATCCGGTGATTTTCTTCGAACCCAAGGCGCTTTATCGCGCCTACCGCGAGGATGTGCCGGAAGCCGAGGAGGTGCTGCCCATCGGTGTTTCGCAGATCGCGCGCGAGGGCCGCGATCTGACCATCGTGACCTACGGCGCCATGCTGCGGCCCGTGCTCGCGGCGGCCGAAAAACTCCAGCAGCAGACCGGGGCGGCGGCCGAAGTCATCGACCTGCAGACCATTGCCCCGTTGGACGACAGCCTGTTCGTGGCCTCGGTCCGGCGGACCGGGCGCGCGATGATCGTCCACGAAGCCCCGCGCAGTTTCGGCTCCGGGGCCGAGGTGGTCTCGCGGCTGGTGGAGAAAGCCTTTTACTACCTCGAGCAGCCCATCGTGCGGGTGACCGGCTACGATGTGATCATTCCGGCTTTTGCCCGCGAGAAGAACTATCTGCCCAACGCCGACCGGATTTTACGTGCCGCCCGGCGCATGCTGGCCATTTGATGGAGGCAATCGCGTATGACCCGTGAATTCAAATTGCCGGATCTCGGCGAGGGCATCCACGAGGGAGAGATCGTGGAGGTCTTTGTCCAACCGGGTGATGCGGTCAGGGAGGGCGATCCGCTGCTGGAGGTGGAAACCGACAAGGCGGTCACCGCGATTCCATCGCCTTTCACCGGTCAGGTCAGCGCCGTGCGTGTCCGTCCCGGCGACGTCGTCACCGTAGGCGACGTTCTCGTGGTCTTCGACGGTGCTGACGAGGCCGTGGCCGCGCCGGCGTTCGGGCCAACCGCGGCAACGCCCAGCGGCGGCGAAGCACCACCCGCCGCGGCAGCGGCCCCGGCGGACAAACCGGGTCTGCGAAAGCGCCCGCCGGTGCCGGCCGCACCGTCCACGCGGCGGCTGGCGCGCAAGTTGGGCGTGGATCTGGACGCGGTCGCCGCCACCGGGCCCGAAGGACTCGTCACGGCCGAGGATGTCCAGCGCCATGCCGGCGAGATCCCCTCCGCGCCGACTGCTGAAGCCGATGGCGACCGGGTCCCGGTGCCGGCCATTCCGGCGCTCGCTGTTCCGGAGCTGCCGGATTTTTGGCGCTGGGGGTCGGTGACGGCGGAGCCGCTGCGCTCGGTGCGGCGGGCCACCGCCCGTCAAATGGCCCTGGCCTGGTCTCAGATCCCCCACGTGGCCAACCAGGACGAAGCCGACGTGACCCGGCTGGAGGCCTGGCGCCAAGATCACGCCGCCACGATCGCCGCAGAAGGCGGAAGACTGACCATGACCGTGCTGGCGGCCAAAGCCGCCGTGGCGGCCCTCAAACGGTTTCCGCGCTTCAACGCCAGCCTCGACATGACCGGCGCGCAGATCATCTACAAGCATTACCACCACGTGGGTGTAGCCGTCGATTCGAAACGCGGCCTGATCGTACCCACCCTGAAAGACGTGGACCGCCGCAGCATCCGGGAGCTGGCGCAAGATTTCAAAGCCCTGGTGGACCGGGCGCGGGAGGGGAAGACCACGCTGGAAGAAATCCAGGGGGGCACGTTCACCATCACCAATGCCGGAGCCGTGGGCGGCGGACATTTTGCACCCATCATCAACTATCCCCAGGTGGCCATCCTGGGGCTGGGCCGCGCACGTCTCAAGCCGGTGGTCCACAGCGATGGCGGGGGCGAGCCCCGGGTCGTTCCCCGCCTGATGATGCCGCTGGTTTTGAGCTTCGATCACCGCATCGCCGACGGGGCCGACGCCATCCGCTTCATGCAGGCGATCATCGCCATGCTCGAGGATCCGGAGCAGTTCCTCCTCGATATCTGATTGACGATTTTGTGAAAAGCCCGATATCGGCGTTACGCGTAGCCCTCGTCATTGCAGCGTACGCGAAGTACGCCTCATTCCTCGGGCTTCGACGCCGTATCTCGAACTTTTACAAAACCGTCCGGAGCAGGACCTCTAACGCGTTCATCTTGATTGCAACGTCTCAGGATCAAACCCAACCGCATAAATTGGGAGAACTTCAGCATTATGGTCATGGGAGAATTCACACAGGAGACGGATCTGGTGGTGATCGGTGGCGGGCCGGGTGGTTATGCCGCCGCGTTCCGGGCCGCTGACCTGGGGATGGATGTGATGCTGGTGGATATCGCCGAGCGGCCGGGGGGGGTCTGCCTCTACCGGGGTTGCATTCCCTCCAAGACCTACCTGCACCTGGCCGAGGTGATTCACGACGCCCGCCGCTCGGCTGAAATGGGCGTCACCTTCGGCACGCCGCAGGTCGATCTCGCGGCCCTGCGGACCTGGAAACAGAAGGTGATCGACCGGATGGCCGCCGGGCTGGTGACGCTCACCGACAAGCGCGGCATCGCCTACATCCAGGGGCGGGCCGTGTTCGAGGACGACCGGCACGTGCGTATCAAAGGGCGCGAGGCCCTGCGGGTGAAGTTTGGCCACGCCATCATCGCGGCCGGCTCCCACGCGACGGCCCTGCCGGGAACCCCTTTCGGGCTGGACGGGCGCATCATGAGCTCCACCGGCGCCCTCAACCTGCCGGACATTCCCGCAGACCTCCTGGTGGTGGGGGGCGGCTACGTGGGGCTCGAGCTGGGGATGGTCTACGCTGCGCTGGGCAGCCGGATCACGCTGGTCGAGCTGGGCGGCCACCTGCTGCCCGGGGTGGATCGGGATCTGGTGGCCCCCCTGGCCAAACGCTTGCAGACGACCTTCGCCGCCCAGTATTTCCATACGCGCGTCAGACGGGCTGCCGCGGCCGGTGACCGGGTGGCCGTGACCCTGGAGACCGAAGACGGCACCACGCAGACGCATTTCGATCGGGTGCTGGTGGCCATCGGCCGGCAGCCCAACAGCGCGGATCTGGGGCTTGCGAATGCGGGAGTGCAACTGGACACGCAGGGCTTTGTCGCGGTGGACGCGCACCAGCGCACGAGCGTTCAACACATCTTCGCCATCGGCGACATCGTCGGCGGGGTCATGCTGGCCCACAAGGCCATGGTCGAGGGTAAAATCGCGGCCGAGGTCATCGCCGGCCGGCCTTCGGCCTTCGACGCCCGTGCCATCCCGGCCGTGGTCTACACCGATCCCCAGATCGCCTGGGCCGGTCTGAGCGAAGCAGACGCTCGCCGGCTGGGCGTCGACGTGGCTGTGGAACGCTTCCCGTGGAAATTTTCCGGGCGGGCCGCCACCACCGGCACCGCTCAGGGGCTGACCAAAATGATCGTCGATCCCGGCACCCAGCGCGTGCTGGGGATCGGCATCACCGGGCGCGGCGCCGAAGGCCTGATCGCCGAAGGGGTTCTGGCCATCGAGATGGGCGCCCTGGTGGAGGACGTGGCCCTGAGCATCCACGCCCACCCGACCCTGGCCGAAACCGAGGGCGAAACGGCGGAGATCTTCCTGGGCGCGGCCACGCACATCCTGCCCCGCGGATAGCCTCCATCGACACCGGATACCTTTTTGATCATCCGCCTTATCGTCCAGCCTGCGAACCATCCCTGTGGCCTGCCCCATCGCCGCCTTTTCATAATTGGCGCCTGAATGAACAGGTCATCGATGCCGGTACGCCGTCCACGCGGTTTGGAAACGGTTACACGCCTGTTTTTTCCGAGACGGTATCTTGACACTCGAGAATGATTCCTGTATAGATTCGGCCTAATTGACCACGTTGTAACCCCCCCGTTACACAGGCTTCAGATGCGTTTGACCGGATCGCTGGGTTCGATCCCATTCAATAACCGCGGTTGTACCTGCCAAGGGCTCAATTCTAATTATGGATCGTCGAACTTTTCTTAAGATCGCCGGGATGGGCAGCGTCGCCTTTGCCGCCGGTTGCTCCCCCGACCCCGATCGTAAACTTTTCTCCCTGGTGCACGCCCCCGACAACATGGTGACCGGCCAGCCCCAATGGTACGCCTCCACCTGCCGGGAGTGTCCGGCCGGATGCGGCGTGATTGCCAAAAATCGTGAAGGGCGTGTCATCAAGCTCGAAGGCAACCCGGCCCATCCGGTCAACCGGGGCAAGCTGTGCATGCGCGGTCAGGCCGCGCTGCAGGGTATTTACGACCCGGACCGCATCCGCACGCCGCGCATCAAGGAAAACGGCCATTGGCGTGAGATCAGCTACGCTGAGGCCGAAGATATCCTGCGGCTCAAGACCGCCGCCGCCGCTAACCGGGGGGCCGACCGCGTCCGCTTCGTAAGCGACGTGATGGGGGCCACGCTGCAGGAGCTGACCACGGCGGCCCTTTCCAAATGGAATGCCTCCGGTCCGCTCATTTTCGAACCCTTTGCCTACGAATCGCTGAAGACAGCCAACCAGGCGGTCTTCGGCATCGACGGTCTTTTTGCCTATCGCATCGAGGACGCCGACGTTCTGGTTTCCCTGGGGGCCGACTTCCTGGAGACCTGGCTCTCGCCGGTGGCCCAGGCCCGGGAGTTCAAGGCCATGCACGGCCTGCGGCGCAACCGCAAGGGCCTTTTTCTCGCGATCGGACCGTTCCAGTCCCTGACCGCCGCCAACGGCGACGCCTGGCTGGCCTGCCGGGCCGGCGCCGAAGCCGTCGTGGCCCTGGGGATGATCCAGGTGGCCCTGGACGTGGGGCGCGCCGATCATCTCCCCTACAACCTGCGCAGCCGGCTGGAAGCCATTGTCAATCCGTATACGAAGGCGCACGTGCTCGAACGCAGCGGCCTCACGGCCGTCCACTACGACCGCCTGGCCAGCCGCCTTTTCCAGGCCGAAAACCCGCTCGTGCTGGGCACGGGGGCCGCGGCTGCGGGTGCCAACAGTCTGGCGGCCGACCTGGCGGCCAACCTTTTGAACCTGATCCTCAAACCGGAAATGCCGCTGCTGGATTTCGGGCGCCGCCAGCGAGTGGAAACCGCCGCCCGCCGCTCCGAAATCCTCGGCCTCCTGGCGGAAATGCAGGCCGGGCAGGCGGACGTGGTCCTGGTGCACAACGCCAACCCCGTCTACGCGCTTCCAGCCGCCAGCAACGCTGCCGCGGCCTTTGCGCAGCCCAATTCCTTCGTCGTCAGCCTGAGCAGCTTCATGGACGAAACCACGGCCGCCGCCGATCTGATCCTGCCGGTGCGCCTGCCCTTGGAAAACTGGGACGAATACGGGGCCAGCACAGGCGCCACCGGTCTGCTGCAGCCGACCATGGGAGCGCTGACCGAAGCGCCCGCCTTAGGCGACCTCCTGCTGCGGACGGCCTACACGGACGAGGCGCCGGCCAAGGACTACAAAGCCTATCTGGCCCAGGCGCTCCAGGATCAGCACGGTGTCATCGCCGCCGCGGACTGGGTGGCGGCCTACCAGAACGGAGGCCTTTTCACGGACCGTGGGCCAGACGCGCCATCGGTCGGTCCGACCAACGTCGACGTGAATCTGATCGAGCAGGTCTTCGGACAGTTGAAGCCCTTAACCCACGAGACCGTGTTCGTCGCCGCCCCGTCCATCCGGCTCCTGGACGGGCGGGGGGCCAACCGCGCCTGGCTGAATGAAATTCCCGACAGCCTGACCCAGGTCACCTGGCAGTCGCCCGTGGTCATGCACCCTGAAACCGCCATTGACCTGGGCACCGCCCAGGGCCGCCTGCTGGCGCTCGAAAACGGGGCCGCCCGGCTCGAGGCCCCGGTCTACACCTGGGCGGGGGTCGCCCCCGGCGTGATGATGATGGCCGCCGGTATGGGGCACACGGACTACGGCCGCTTCGCCCGCAACCAGGGGAGCAACCCCTTCGCGCTTCTTCCAGAGGACACCGCCCCCCTCGACGGCGGGCCCTTGAACAGTGTCGTCGCCGCGACGGTCGAGGACACCGGGCGATCCATGCCCCTGGCCCATATCGACGGCAGCCGCAGCCAGCACGACCGCAAAATCGCCCCGTCCGTTGCCTTGAAAGACCTCCGCGCGGGGTTGAAGCCGACCAAGCCCGGCCTGACCATGTGGGATTTCCCACTGACCCTGCCGATTCCCGAGGGCTACGACCCCAAACGGGATTTCTACCCGCCCATCGAGTATGAGAGCTACCGCTGGGCCATGGTGGTGGACCTGGACCGCTGTATCGGGTGCAACGCCTGCGCGACGGCCTGCTACGCCGAAAACAACATCGGGGTGGTGCACAAGAAGCATATCCTGGAGGGCCGCGAGATGGCCTGGCTCCAGGTCCAGCGCTACCTGGACGACGACACCGGGACCCGCGTGAGCTTCCTGCCGATGATGTGCCAGCAGTGCGACAACGCGCCCTGCGAAGCGGTCTGCCCGGTCTACGCCCCCCACCACAACAAGGAGGGGATCAACAACCAGATCTACAACCGCTGCATCGGCACCCGGTTCTGCTCCCAGAACTGTCCTTACCATGTGCGCCGCTTCAACTGGTACACGTGGCAGTTTCCCAAGCCGCTCAATCTGCAGTTGAACCCTGATGTCACCACGCGGGCCAAGGGGGTCATGGAGAAGTGCTCCTTCTGCATCCAGCGCATCAAGGCGGCCCACAACGTGGCCAAAAACGAGAAGCGGACCATCCGGGACGGCGAGGTGGTGACCGCCTGCATGCAGACCTGCCCCACCGACGCCATCAGCTTCGGGAGTCTCATGGACGCTGAAAGCCGGGTGCGCAAGCTGGTGGACGACCCGCGGGCCTATCAGGTGATGGGCTACCTCAACGCGAAACCGGCCGTGATCTATCTCAAAAAAGTGGTTCAGGAGGTTTGACGCCCATGTCCGAGCTGACCTTCAACCAGGTCGACCAGACCGTACTCAACAGCCTGAAGCCCCCCGGCAAGAGCTACTGGGCCCTGATCGCCCTGCTGTTTGCCGGGGTTCTCATGGGGGCCTCCTGCTGGCTCTATCAGATCTTCGTGGGCGTCGGGGTCGCCGGCATGAACAACCCGGTGGCCTGGGGCACCTACTTGATCAACTTCGTCTTCTGGGTCGGGATCGCGCACTCGGGCACGCTGATCTCCGCCATCCTGCACCTCTTCCGGGCCGGCTGGCGCAACCCCATCGCCCGGGCGGCCGAGACCATGACCGTTTTCGCGGTCTGCACGGCGGGGCTGTTCCCCTTCATCCACCTGGGACGCGCCTGGATGGTCTACTACATGTTGCCCTTTCCCAACCAGCGCAACCTGTGGCCCAACTTCCAGTCGCCGCTCATGTTCGACGTGGTGGCCATCAGCACCTATTTAACCGTCAGCTCGCTTTTCTGGTACACGGGCATGCTGCCCGACCTGGCCATCGTGCGCGACAATGCCACCGGTTTCCGCAAGAAGATCTTCACCGTGCTCTCCATGGGCTGGACTGGCCGGTTCGAGCAATGGCGCCACTACACCCGGGGCTATCTTTTCTTTGCGGCCCTGGCCACCCCCCTGGTCATCTCGGTGCACAGCGTGGTGTCCTGGGACTTCGCCCTGGGCGTCGTTCCGGGCTGGCACACCACGATCTTCGCGCCCTATTTCGTGGCCGGCGCGATCCATTCGGGGCTGGCCATGGTGATCACGCTGATGATCCCGCTGCGCCAGATCTTCGGCTACCAGCAGATCATCACTGACCACGTGCTCGAAGCCGTGGCCAAAACCATCGTCTTCACCGGGCTGATCGTGGGCTTCGCCTACGCCACCGAGTTCTTCATCGCCTGGTACAGCCACAACCCGCTGGAGCAGTACATCTTCGCCTGGCGTCCCACCGGCGAATATGCCGTGGGCTTCTGGATCATGGCCGTCTGCAACACCGTCATCCCGCTGTTGTTGCTCTTCAAAAAGGTGCGCACCAGCATCCCGGCCCTGTTCGTGATCTCGCTGCTGGTCAACGTGGGCATGTGGTACGAGCGCTTCGTGATCATCATCACCAGCGTGGCCCGGGACTTTTTACCGCACAATTGGGGGGCGTTCTCCCCGTCCCTGGTCGAATACGGCATCATGATCGGCAGCTTCAGCCTGTTTTTCTTTCTGTTCTGCCTCTTCGTCAAACACATGCCCGCCGTCTCCATGACGGAGGTCAAGGAAATGCTGGAATAGGGAGGGCGCATGTCGGCCGAAAAACGATTGATGGGGCTTTTCAAGGATCCGGACCAGGTGATCGAAGCGCTCGAGGCATTCAAGGCATCGACCTGGTCGGTCGTCCGGGTTCACGGCCCGATCCCCAACCACAAGATCGCCCACGCCCTGGACCTGCCCAAAAGCAAGGTAGGCTATTTCACCCTGGCCGGCGGCATCATCGGCTTTTTTTTCGGCTTCTTTTTTGCGGCCTACAATTCGCTTCAGTGGGAGTTGATCGTCAGCGGCAAGCCGGTGGTGGCCCTGGTGCCCTTTTTCATCGTGGGCTTCGAGTTCACGATCCTGTTTTCGGTTTTCGGCAACGTCATCGGGCTGATCAACGTCG
>JAAUYG010047699.1_pt1 | contig 18396 bp, 10 predicted proteins | sample 7278091 | NCBI WGS metagenome assembly JAAUYG01 (sample SAMN14350201, study PRJNA611818) | marine sediment metagenome | isolation source: surface marine sediment (0.6m) | place: French Polynesia: Moorea | collected 2018-08
ACCCAGTACTAGGGCTCTACATGGGTCCAAATAATTCATGCTGTGTCACACCTCACTTTTTATTGTTTTATCTGTGTCTCATGTCATTTTTTATATTAAATTTACTTCGTCACGTCACCTTTTATAAATATTTTATATATATATTTATATCATAATTATATGCTATAAGACTGTCATGTCGATCTTCATTTTCTATAAAATTTCAGCGTTGATTCTACAATTGGTATAAGATTTTTACGTCATTTTCTACAATTTTTATCAAGGGTCACGTTCAGCGTGTCCGTGAACGACCTTTATGACCGATGGGGATTGCTCAACTAAAGGTGTCTAGTAGTACGGTAGTATAAGGTACACAGTCCTGCAAGCCAAGTTTGTTGACGCAATTTGACAGATACAGTCGTTCAGTGACCGGCTGCATCCATCAGGAAAACAGCTAGAGCATCAGCAATATTTAGGGCAGTACATCACTTCCTGCAATATCAAAATTTGACCGTACGTGTATATAATGGGGTGTGCACCGTATGGAAAATGAAATGATCATCTTTAAATCGCAAAAATAAATACAGCAAACATAATTCATGTCGAGCCCCGATATAATGCGCCTCGTTAGTCCGCGCAGTCGGATATAACGCGGTCACACCTTGGATCCCGAATTTTACGTAACAGCTGTCAGTAGTCCACGATCTCACAAGTCACCTGCAGGTACACCTCGGGATAGTCCCGGCCGACCGCGAAACGTCAACTGTAATAATATAAGACCCCGGCATAAGACGACACAGCGATCGGGTCCGCTGCACAATTACCCAGCGGTGACAAAGTAAAAGGTGTTGTTATTGTTGATGCCCAGTGTGACATGAGTTGATTAGGCCTTCACACTGTTCCTCTTTGACATCCCCCCCACACACACACACACACAATTAAAACAAAAAGATACTGCACTCTGCTGCCCTGCCACACTATTCAAAGGCCAGTTTCACAGTGGGAGTTGATCAGACAGGCAAATAGGCTTCCCACCCCCCCCCACCCCACCCACCCCCCCGATTTCAGCCACGGAAGACAAAACAGCCCATGATTTTTTATCACATTATGGAAATCTCACTGGATATATTGATTCTGGGGTGTGTATACATTATTTCATTTGGAGTTTCTTTTTTGTTTTACAATGATTACCAGATGAAATTAATGATAAATGCGCGCGTATAGAATCTACAGAGTGATTTGCCACCGTCAGCTGGTTATATCGCGGAGCTTCGTGGTCGCCGTTGCATCTGACTGAAGCTGTGGTCAGGCCTCATAACCATCCCCCACCCCCACCGCCACCCCCGATGTGGAGCTCTAACGCGCCCTTCAGTCCACTATGTATGGCTCACAACAACCGCAGTATAACAGGGCTCAACTGTAGGCCTACCTAGATAATTAAATCGCAAATATTAATCCCTCCGAACATGGTTTTGTCTCAAAAACAGAAACATTAATCCCCGCACACATTAATGAATTTACAGTAATTGAGCACGTATTTTGCGTGGTGAATATCTGTGGAAAATCCTTGCTAAGAATATAAAATTTATTTCGCAGAACTGTGTCTTCGCAGAGTTTTGCCACATTGAACATGTTGAAAATGGAATTTCGCATGGCACAACCGAAAGATATCACACTGTAGCACCAGTTTTTTGTTTGAAACACCCTGTAGTTACTTCATTGGTGTGTTTGGGGTTTTTTTCAATGGATATTCATGAGCTGTATATCAGAAGAGAATACTAGTATATAAATTCGTTTGAATTTATTAATATGCTGCCAAATTCTGTTTGTGAACATTATTAAAATCCAGCATGTCCAGGGGAAAGGTTGAAAAATAACCTTGATTTCCTTTGAAGTGTCACTAAAATGGATTCTAATTAGCTTAGGAAATATTTGTAAGCATGATTCGACAGATTCAAAAGGCAGCTTTTGAAATAATCTGTTAGACTAACAGATGAAGTGAATGCCATAGACCTGCAGCCCGAAACTGAAATGTGCCAAAGCACGAAAGAGAGGATATTTACATTTTTGCATTTATCAAAATATTTGGCAACACAGTTTAGATTAATTTGTTTAATTAATATTTCATTAAAGCTGTTGCCCATTGCACCGACTTCATTACCACTAATTTCATTTCTTCGCTCACACAGTTTAATATTGGGAATGTAACTCCCAGACATAGTGTTGAAAATTGTTGACTATCACTGACTGCTTAATTTTACAGAGCTGGGAGTTCGATTTCAAGGAAAGGGGGATACATCACTGACCCTAGGTCATGGTGGAACCCTAGACAGTGAAGCTTCCGGCGTGCTGGCACTGGGAATTGGCAAAGGAAGCAAGCTACTGAGTACCTTCCTCAAAGGAAACAAGGCAAATGTAGCAAAATGTAGCAAGTGCTGGTAAAACATTTACAAGTAGTAAATTGTGTAAAAGTACTAGTTAATACTCTCTCTGTGGACCTTCTATTTTCTTTTAATTGAAAATATTTCATTTATTTGTCCTACATGTAGACCAGTATATTTTGCACATGATGCAAGCATTTGTTAGTTTTCCAAGTGCATGTACCAGGTAAATGTGTGCACCTTGAATTGAGTAGTATATATGTATGGCTGATTGTAAAACATGTAAAGCCACCCCTGTTTATAGTACCGAGTAATAATCTGGCATACTATAGCCAGACATTTTCCGAAGCAGATAAACTGATTCAGAAAGAGTACCGGTACAGGCAAATAATGGTCCCTGTAAGTCAATAATTGACAACCCTTTATTTTAAGATCACACTTTGTTTATAAGACCTTAATTTGTTTTTAATGTGCAAATTTTGTGTAGTGTACTGTTGAAACTTTACTTTGAAACCATCTGCAACATATAACAGCAAATTTTCAAGATCCGACATTTGGTCACAAAATAGAGGGACTGCTGTACATGATGTGCTGCACTTAAAAATAGAATGTCAAAAAAAAAATATATATATATAAAAAGGCCAGGAAAGATAGTGCTTGCTGGTAGTTTATAAAACAATTTAACTAAACATGCTACAGGAGAAATTTTTGTGCTATCTTTGTTCAATATTTGCTGTTCGACTGTTGCATTTCAGAGCTATGTATGTGTGGTGAAATTGGGAGAGCAGAGAGATACAGATGATGCCTCAGGCCTCGTTATACAGCAAATGGGCTATGGTATGCATGTAGGGTAGTGTATATACGATAATGTTGCTAGTATACATTCTTTCTTTGAAGTATTAAATTTACAGAAATTGTCAGAAAATTAGAGCACACTGGAAACCACTGCTGTCAGACCACTCCAGAAATGAGACTGTCCCAGAATTAAGACTGCAATGTAGTAAATGTACTAAGTGTATGCAGTCAGTATTAAATGTAATTTTGTTTTAGTATTTAGAAGGTTCCCCTGTGCTGTCCATTTGTTTACCCTGGCTGAAGATAAAGATTACATGGGAAAGAAAGTGTAATAGAAGGGCTTGTCATGTTAATGCTATTGGACTTCTCACTTATTATGTTATGTAAAGGGTTTGGGTTGTTGTCACAGTCTTATACAAGATATCTTCTTGTTACTATAACATGGTACAGTCGTCCCTGCATTTCAAGACCGCCCATTCAGCCATAAAATTTTGGTCTTAAATTGGAGGTGGTCTTAAAAGAGAGGGATATTTACGTTGAAAATATAAGAATTTTATCACTGATAGCAGGTCTTAAAATGGAGGGAATTGTTTAAACTGAACCAACCCAGTGAAAAGCGAATGAGATACTGTAAAACTAGAAATATTATTGCATGGAAGTTTGTTCCGCTAAGTTTCATTGCCAGCACTGTTTGGCAGCGAAATTAAAATCCTGTGAACATGTCCATTGTCCATGCTACAAAACATGAACATTACCGGTAGTTCCCGCAAATATTTCTACTTTTACAGTAATGAAATTGATCCATACTGATTGTGTACTCTTTAGCGATCTATCTGCTGTTGAATACAGGCAGCTAATATGCTATCAGTAGTTATTACAGATGCAGATCGAAAGTGTAATTGTCTCTAAAATAGAAGACAATGCATGCATACCGATAACCATGTTTTGTTTTCCCATTTCTGTTTCTCAATAAATCTATAACTTTAGCAAACAGCATTTAGTTAACATGAAATTTTACCATTGCTGAGACTGGATATTATAGCTTTTCCAGAGCTTTCGGGCATTACTGGCCTTCTTCAGCAAAGAAGAAGACAAAAAGGCAGAGATCAGGCATGTAAGATCAAGCCTACCGGTACGTATAAACGGTTGTCAAGAATGGATGTTCAAAAGAAAGACAAAGAAGAAAGACGGCACACCGAACACCATCATCAGCAAGACTAGAACACCGAGTATTAGCCTCCCATACTCAGGGGACTGTCCGACGAGAAGCTAACACCAATATTCAAACAGTACAGAACAGGAACGTTCCACAAGCTCTTTAACACCCTAAGACCATTGCTTGTGCAACCTAAGGACAAAACCAAGAACCACCAGAAATGTGGAGTAGTGTACAAGATATCGTGCTCAGACTGTGATGAAACTTACATAGGTGAAACAGGAAGAACACTCAGTTACAGGATGAGGCAACACGCGAGTCAGAGAGAACCAACAACAGCAGTGGGAGAACACATAGGTAGAGAAAATCACAAGATCAAAGATGAAGAAGTGAAAGTTCTAGCGAGAGAGTCTAACACATGGCAGAGGAAGATTAGAGAGGCAGTGGAAATAAGAACGCACAAACCAGAAATGAACAAGGACAATGGTTATGACCTCCCAGCTATATACAACAACATTCTACAGCAACACCCCCAGGGCGTCGGGGGCGCGCATGCTGAAGGCCTGACGTCGCCACCCTTGAAGAAGGCCAGTGATGGCCAAAAGCTCAGGAAGAGCTATAATATCCAGTCTCAGCAACGGTAAAATTTCATGTTATTTGACATGACTGAGACCAAAAACAACATCCATACAAGCATTTAGTTATTGTTTATTGGTGAAAATGTCGTAGAACAAACATGATGATCAGTGTGTAATTTTGTCTTTTTCGCTTTCTATCGCACTAGAACACATCACACAGAAAATGTTGAACGATACACTGAAGTTGTTCAAAGGAACAATTCAGCAGGTTCCTCCAAAGTAAGTTGATTTCATCTGAGATTTTATAGATATGCTAAACTACATAACATGAACTAATAATTACTCTAAAACACAGATATTGATATACAGTATCTATGAATTATATTAATGTCATAGACTTTATGTCATAGATCAAGTTGCTCAGGCACATGGGACAACTACCAATAGATATGACCAGTAAGTTTTGAGGCCCTGTGAGTGTATTCCAAATACAAGTACATTTAGACCTTTTTCTGTTTACAGTAGTCCCTCTATTTTACAACCCTCTATTTTAAGACCCACCCTTGATTATAAGACTGCTTGATTTGCTCCAAAAGGGCAAATTTTCTGTGTCAAATGACCTTTATTTTAAGAACACCTGCAATATAAGACCACATTTTCTTGGTCCCATGGGTGGTCTTAAAATAGAGGGACCACTGTACTGGCATTCTGAGTTCCCTGTTCAGGTTTTTACATAGTTTAGATAATTTTAAAATTCTGATGGTTTGCGTTATTGTGAAGTAAAATACCACCAATACTAAATGAATCTATAAAGTTGAGAGGTACTTCTTACAAAACTGTTGCACTTTCATACATCTTAAAGGTTCTTGGAGGTTTAAAAATTTCCTCTAGGTTCTTCAGATTTCATACCAGCTATGGTGTATAGGAGAGAAAATTTTCATTATTGTGTTTGAAGTGTCCTCTTCTGAATGGGGGTCATTATATTTGTTCTACATGCTGGGCTAGCGTGGCCTATTGTCCACATAACCAAATGCTAAAAGAATTCCTTTGTGGCTAAAAGAATTGGGTTGCTTTTAGCCACAATGGTTAAACCTTGACTTCTATCTCATACACTGTATGTAGAATAGATCAATCAACGCTACATACTTAGTACATAATATATATACATGTATATGATATGATAGCTGTCATTTAAGTTATTTGAATACGTAACAGAGACCTAATCAAATAGATAACATGGATCTTAATTTAGAATCTCTGGATCCAAATTTACTACTGTCAAATTATTAATGCCTTTTACAAACATGTTTTGTAGCTCCACAGACTCATTTGTGGCTAAAAGAAAAGGTATCTTTTAGCCACAGTGACTAACCAGGAAAATTTCCTAGAGCTAGTCCAGACCTGTATAAAGTCTGACACAACTGTGATTACATTCCCTTATCACCGATATTTCTGTTGTGTTAGGTACTCGGCGGTCAAGTATGGTGGTGTACGTCTGTCTGACCGAGCGAGATCAGGTCTCCCACTGCCAAAGCTTCCTCGGACTGTAACCGTACATAAACTGGACTGCAGACACTTCAGTCTACCATTGCTTACCTTAGGTTTGTAGCTAATAACTACCGATGAGAAACAAAATGCAAATTCCAGATCTTAATTCTGGAAAAACAAATAGATAACATGAATCTTAATGTGTGTGTAACTTTTGGTCAGCAGGTGGTCTTATTCTGTCATGGTCTTAAGAAGGGCACAGCTAAATATACAGATGTGTTCCATGATAATAGTAAGTGGTGGCCGCCAGAGAATTTCAGTAGCGGCCACCAGATAATTTTAAGTGGCAGCCACGAGATAATTTTAAGTGGTCCTGCCAGGTAACTGTGGCAGCCGCCAGATAACTTTACATCGCGGCTGCCACATAACTTTAAGTGGTAGCCACCAGATAACTTTATATGGCAATCTCCAGATAAATTTAAGGGGTGGCCATCGGCTAACTGGCAGCCGTCAGATAGCTTTACATGGGTGCTGCCAGATAACTTTATGCAGTGGCCACTGGATAACTTTATGACACAGCCGTCAGATAAGTTTTATATAACCCCTGATACCAATGGGATTCCATAGATTTGCTTTAAAGCGTGAAGAAATAAGAAAAGGATGTGTTAAGCATAAGATATTAGCTGGCAATCACAAAAGTATACAGTGGAACCTCAGAAAGAGTGGTCTTAATGGTGAGGTGGTCTTATTTGTGAGACTGCTATACACGGAAATGCAGTTTGGGTACTGCTAGTAAGTGGTTCCAATTCTGAGGTGGTCTTAATTCTGAGTTGGTTGAATTTAGTGACATATGTCAGTTGTGATACATTGGAAAGGGGACCCACATCAAAAGAAAAATTGACACTTGTTTAACACATTAATCTTTTGAAATTGATATAATCAGTGAAGATGTACAGCGGCCCCTTTATTTTAACAATAATATTATAATATGCTGAATGGTCTTATCAAAGCTGGTCTTAAAATAAAAGGTTGTAAAATAGACGGACCATGGTTTTTAATTATATTTTTGTTTCAGACATATCATGTGGTTCTGGTTTCTATGTTCGCAGTTTGGCCCGAGATCTAGGTGAAGGTGAGTGTGGGCTATGTCGTTTTGTGTACCTATTTCCCTTGATGGTTTGTTTGAGAGACTGCTAAAGAACAATTAATGGCTCACTCAGTTTAATGACATAAGTGCTTGAAATAGAGCATATAGAAGCAGGCGACCTGAGCAAAAATTCAGACAAAAGTGTGGCTTTAACTGGCAGTGGTACATTTGAATACGTTAGAAATTTAATTTTTTTTTTACGAAACTTTAAAATTTTACGTTAACATCTGTGGGTGCATGTCATATATAGCTTATATTTCCTAAAGCAGCTGAGTTAGATGATGCATTACTGTTAAACACTGACAGAAAGTCATGTATGGGAAGTTCAAATGTGTTGTTATATTTGACCTTGAGTGAGATTGCCTTGAAAGGTCAAATGTAAGGTCACACATTTCAAAGCTTTATATCTCAGAAAGGAGTAGTAGGCACATGTTCCTACTGAACACCAATAGGAAGTCATGCTGGGCATCCATCTGCCCTATTACACTTACCCTGGATCGACCTTGAAAAGTTAAATTGAAGGTCGCCCATATCTTAAACCCTTGTATGTATGTTATATCTGCAGAAAGGAGTAGAGTTAGGAAATATTTTATTATTTACCACTAACAGCTGCAGCGTTAGATTTGACCTCAAGAGAGCTTGACAGGTCAAGTTCAAGGTCACTCATTTCAAAAGCTTTAACATTTAATGGTAATTATAAGTATCGTATACAAATATATGTTACCATTGAAGACTGATAGGAAGTCATATGGAGCGTCTAGCCACAGCATCAGATTTCACTTAGAGAGACCTTAAATCGTCAATTTTTTTGTTAACACTCGGGTCATTTCTTGGAGGAAACTGTTACCCGTAGACTGGAATAGTTGAAAATTTGGGCTTTAGGGACAGGTATACATTGTGTATCTGTTATGTTTGGGTTTTGGGATGTCAGGGAGGTCATTCTGTACCCTTTTCACCTTAGATCGTAACTCGGAACTGTTGCCCATAGAGCCATATATGGGTCAAAAATTTTAGCTTTAGGGTCAGGCGTGCAGTGTATGCTATATATTTTGGTACATTTGACTTTCAAGGTCTCGAGGTTGATTTGGGGTTATTTGGTGCACATTTCAAAATATTCTTGTATCAGATCAAAAACATCAACTACATTCTCATGAGGTGTGAACCTAAAGCCTGGTCATATCTGGCAAATGGTCAAGTAGAGTGTCATGGTCATTGGACCTCTTTGGTTTTGCTTTTCTTTTTATCTCAGCCCTGGAAACATGCGCTCATGTCAGATGTCTGGAAAGAACTCAACATGGTCCACTTAAAATAGAGGATGCACTTTTACTGGACCAGATTACTGTGAGCAGTGTTGTACGTGCAATACAGAACACTTCAGAAAAACACCCGGAGTTATTCGTACACACTCATTCTTTTTGACACTGCTACATCAAGGAATGAAACGTTGATTTTATGGCATCAAGTGAAGATGCATCAATTTGCATGTGCATTTATATATTCTTATATAAATTACAGTGGTCCCTCTATTTTAAGACCACCCATGGGACCAAGAAAATGTGGTCTTATATTGCAGATGGTCTTAAAATAAAGGTCATTTAACACAGAAAATTGCCCCTTGGGATGAAATCAAGCGGTCTTATAATCAAGGGTGATCTTAAAATAGAGGGTTGTAAAATAGAGGGACTACTGTATATGTAAAGGGCCATAATGTTTAATTGCATACTAATGTTTCATTAAGAGAATAACACATGGACTGGTCACTTCATACTTATATAGAGTGACAGAATTACCACAGATCTACATTTGTGTATTTGTTATGTATATATATGGTTAAAAAGTTATCTTTCTAGTTCTTTAGTATTTTTCAATGAGTTGAGGTAATGGAAGTTAATTAAGAGTATATGAAATAATAAAACAACAATGAAGGAACAATCATCAGCAATTTAAATATATAAACATCTTTAATGTATCAATCAGAATTTGAAACCTTTTTTTTACCAAAAGAAGTTTTACTAGACAATATGTTGGAGTTAAATGCTTTAAAATTCTACACAGATATATAGCAATAAATAGCCTTTATTCAAAATGAATAGCATTAAAGGTAAACCTTGTATCTTCTATAAACCAGAAGGTGAAGCAATAGAACATATCAACATATCATTTATAAGTGTAATACAGCAGCGTCATTCTGGTTAGGCTTTTAATATTGCTACAGAGATGAATGTACAAATGATCCTGTAAATAGGAAAGATGTAATTTTAGTCTATCATAGTAATAAAAGTTATATAAATAATAACCACAATATAATTTATGCCGAATATGACCTATATTTACCGGTATATTTAATGAAGTTAAGATAAGAATTGCAAAATTTTAAAGTGTTTCTTGGAATGAAGAAACTCATAATGATCAATTGGTAGGGTTTTGTGTAATGTGCATTTGTATGTGATGCATATTACTTGTATTGGTTATGTTCGTCTCATCAGGTTTATACATGTCCCATGACTCTTTTTGTGCAATGTAATTATACTTGTGACTTTCTCTGAATAAAGATAAAAATCAAGTGTGTCCCATAGTGATGGACTAAGTGTTTGCTTCAGCCTGCCCGTTTAATATCCAGTCAAAAGAAAAAGAGTGTCAAATGGGGCAACCAGGGACTCCATGCATGATTTTCTGATCCTTATATACTAGTCACATTTATTTTGCACCTTTTAGAAATCTCAGAGACCTAAAATTAAAGAATTTGACCTGAAGTGACGCGGAACTTTAAGCCTAATATGATGCAGTTAACACTCAACAAATAACCAGAAGGTTAAGGAGAGACTCAAACATCATGCATGGACACTGCCCTTTATATAGGGGAACCAGTATCCCCTCATCTGGTCATATATTGCTGAAGGATGACTGCAGATTCTTAAAGGTTATAACACTCATTCTATGAAATATTTTTGTATGGATTAACCACTGCACCACTGGTAAGTCTACAAAAAATACACACTTTTAGTTCATAGCAATGCCCCCCAGCATTGGGCGTGCAGTAGAATTTAAGCAGCAATGAATCATCGGTGACAAAGTGCCACACTCAGTTAAATATACCGGTATTCATGCAGTTCTGTTCTTTTGTTAAATGTTTTGTGGGTCGTTTGTTTATAGTTGTGTTACGGCAATATGAAAAGGTATGATATGCAATTAAAGGAAAAATTGCATGCTTTGTTAAATGGTAAAGGTTAGGGATATTTTTAGTTGATATCAGAATTACCTCATTATGATATCATGTATGTTCATCTATTTTAGCAATAATAGGGATTGAAGGGAAAACTGATGCCTGATTTTGTATCCCTTTATTTGCTTCACAGGTATCAACTACCCCATCATTTTCCTTACACCATAATGCCCGATATTATGTAAATATTATATTGGCTTTCACTCTTATTCTGTAGCAATATGGAATTGTACCAAAAATATGCAGTTTGTACACTGGTTAAAATATAATTCTTATGCATTAATATCTGCTATGGAAGAATTACATTATGATCGTATAGCCTAACATTAGAATCTCCATCCTGACTGGGACGTCCTACTGCAGCGCATATGTCATTCAAACTTGATGTAGGCCAGCTGAGTTCTGTCAGATTGTATTACTGATTGATCAGAAAGATTTCACAAGCGAATATATTGGGCAATATGAATACACAGACATCGAAGAATAAAACTGTGCAGAGACGCTATCCACATCGTCTGTATGCGCTTATTGCGATTTTACGATAATAGTCACTTGTGGCACTCTGCAGAATATTGTTGGCAACGACAAGAAACAAAAGTTGTGGAAGGAGTGCGCTGTTGCATTATTTACTATTAATATTTGTCAGCATCAAAAATGACATGTTCTGATTTTCTGTTAAGGTAAATTAAAATCATGTGCTGTTGTGTTAATCTATATGAAAAGTTTTGAAAGGTACCCTAACTGCATACATACGCTGGATTCCTTAATATCGCCCATATGTCTTGACCGTTTCAAATTGAGTTAATGCACGATCTGCGCCAGTTTTAAATGTCTCATAGTAACTGTATGCAGTAGAGTCGTGTGCATCTCATTTTGACCCAGAGTCGTGTGCATCTCATTTTGACCCAGACATGTCCCGAACTTTCCTCCATATCTTTTTGTTCACTGCTGCCCAATACAAATTACAACATTTGTGGTGAGACTGCATATGTGTACGATAAAACTGTACATATAGGTCTTAACTGAGACTGTTACTGAGCAAAGTGATCGGGTGGTTACTGCTGGTACCTGGCCAGAGGACTATCCCCCCCCCCTTGCCCTTTGTTCTAGCAAGCCTTGGAACCAGCATTTCTTCCTATAACCAGTGATAACCCTGTAACACTTAGTTACCAGCAGTAAAGTGATGCCATATTTATAAGCAGTTTTAATACCATGGAACCCCCCCCCCCAAATAACCCCTAATACTGATATGGAAAATTGCTCATGCTGATAATAAGAGTACAAAGATAAATTAGCTGGTACCGGTATTATGGGTTGGATAGCACAGAGAACTGGCGTAATTATTTACGCAGTCCAATATGCGCACAGAAAAGTATATACCTATATACTTGACTGAATGATATATGGAAGAAGACATATAACAGTTTGTTCATTTATTTATCATTCTTTTTTTCAGTAAAAGGGATGTCTGACCACGTGCTTGGTCCACTCCTATACCCTTGTGCAAACAGGGTCCAGATTCCACAGGTTGGTTGCGACGATGTTGGCCAGAAACAACAACAACCCGGGAACCAGAAACTTCTTTCGGCATCCTTAGATAGATCGGGCTCGGCTAGTAAAGACCTCATTCGTAATGTCAGTGTCGGGTTGAGTTTCTCCGAGGATGTTGTTCGTGATCGGTGTTTTCATACGCTACCGTTCAGCAACAAATATTTTCATGAGGCATTGGATGTTTCTGAGCTGATCCCAGATGCCCGTCCGCCGGGAAAGAGACTGTCGGGAGGAAGACACAATGCAAGTGGTACTGATCGTCGTCATATGCCATGCATTGAAAAACCAGGATCACATCGGTTAGCGCCCCTTAAAGGACCAGTAGCGAAAAAAGCATCGCAGCTACACCAGGAAGCTGTGGACAGTGGGAGAAAGGCTGATATAAAGGTTATTCTTCAACTTATTAATTACTCTTTACTAAGAAATATTTTATGTCCAGATGTTTTGATATGCCATATGATTGTTCTTTTCATATCTTTATTTAACATGAAAAATTATGTGTTGTTCAACTTTGAAAAAGAAGTTTTTGAAAGGAAATTTATGTCATAATTGAGTTACCTTCCCATTTGATGGGACCGCATTTGTTGTGTTTCATGAAAGGAGACTTTCAGGAAGATTTTACTCAGTTGATCGAGAGTCAAAACACAGTGGTACTCACTAGTTTCTTGCTAACATAGCCGTCCACATGCGAAGATACATGTAGCACAAAACCATCACCCAAATATTGAAGATCTTCATTACTTTCTACACCATCATCCTGTCGTGTCTTTAGTGTTTGACAGATGCTTCCAACGCTCAGGATGCGATCAGTAAGCATCCAGGTGAAGAGATGTCGGAGCCGGTGGCTCCAGCCTTTCTCACCGAAGCTCCTGCAGGGTGTAGGAGTCCCAGGGAAGAAGAGCAGACACCTTTTGTAGAGACAAGAAAGAAGTCTGACTGGGACACCTACCTCCTGTCCGAACTCAGTGAAAGGACAGCTCAGTGGCTTGTGAAAACTAAAACAGCACCAGGTAAATGCAAAAAGTGTTAATACCTGCACACCTACTGTACTGGTACATGCATAGATTCAGTGCCTCAAAAATACTTAGTCAGAGTTTTGACTCAGGTCACCAATCTGAGCAGTACAATTGTATGACTCAAGTATGTTTGAGAACTCTGTCCGTGGTATACAACTCTGGCTGTTCTTCTTCTGGTGTCTGCTGTGCTTTTCTAATCCTAAAAACTGTTAACAAAGAAACTTTTAGCTGAAAAAAAATAATATGAATCCCCGTTGACGTATGCTCAGAGTCAGGTTAGCCAATTTGACAATAAGTGGCTTCAGAAGCTGATACACATGTAGCAGAGCTTTGGTAACAGAATTTTGTATTAGCTGGAATTAGCATTTTTCAGGTGTAATTTTCAATTGCCGGAACTGTGTGCAACAAATTCCATACATACATTATGATTTTTAATAATCATGCAGTCAATATGAAGGTACTTCTGTTATAAATGAACAAATGCCGAATCACGAAACATATTCTACATGTTCATAAATTGCTCTGGATTTGTTACAAAACTAAAGGTGTTTAACAATGTCCCATTACAAACGAAATCTTCACAATTCATTGCTGTAATTCATTATCTTTATTCAGTTTGAAATGGGAACATTTTGAAATATTTATACACAATATGTAGAAAATGCTTGTAAGAGTTTCAGCTAAACTGTGCTATTCAGCTATATTTGCAAATTAAGTAGAATTTAAGGGGTTTTTTTCTAATATTTAACGTGCAGTGAGTAGTCACATGTCCTGTTTGCTCTACTAGGTCAGCAGCAGGAAGACCTGGTAAAATTTGTGGAGGGCTATTTTGGACCAATAGAGGAAGAGGAACCTGAGTTGATACGGGATACTGTCAGCGAGGTCAACTTTTCTACTGCCAGCAAGGAAAAGCCACCAGAGATGACGCAAAAATGGAAAAAGGATGATGAAACGTAGGAAAGACGTCATAATATCACTTATATTACTGTTCTGTATTTTCACTGTCGTATGTAAACATGTCTTTATTTATAGCATTTATGTTTATAAATTTATCAATGCTGTATTACTGATAACATTAGTTGTTCCTTTATGCTACACATCTATGCCAATTACAGAGGAGCACATATGTGTCATGTAAGATTAATTTACTAGATTTTGTTTTATGATGCATATATACATGATATGTAAGGATATAAGTAGTGATCATTATTCTAGTTTGGTAGTTTAAATTTCTTAAAACAATTGACCAGTTGGCTGTCAGATATACAGAGTCAACTGTGTCAATATATGTAAATAGCCAACTATGTCAGATATACAAGTACCCTTGACTGTGTCCAGATGTGTACTCAACTGTGTCCAGATAGAAAAAGCAGTCAGCAGCGTCATATGTAGAAAACAGTTGTGTCAGATAGACTCAACTGTGTCCAGGCATACAAACAGTCAACTGTGTCCAGGCATACAAACAGTCAACTGTATCCAGGCATACAAACAGTCAACTGTGTCCAGGCATACAAACAGCCAACTGTGTCCAGGCACACAAACAGCCAACTGTGTCCAGATATACAATCAGCTGTGTTCAGATGTACAAACAGTTTGTATTCCACATAAATTTGGATAGAATAGAATAGGATCTTTGTATACTACTAGCTCCATTGACTGGTTTGAATTTAGTTGAATTTTGTCCCCCATTCGGCAAACCCTACTTTAACATATAAAAAAAAATAATGTATCCAATTTGCATGCAGCATGTGTAGTGAATTAATAAACATTGACATAGTTTTATCATTCATACACGGGATAACTATGTGAGGTATATGAGGTTCACATGTGCTGGTCTGTCACGTACCGGTACATGTGTACATTAGTTTTGTGTATCTCTCTCCTGGAATGCTAGGTTGCTGGACAAAGTTCGCGACAAAATTCAAGCAGCGGGAAAAGCAACTGACCCTTATAGTGATGACAACATGGCTGCCTTCTATCGTCTGCCCGCGGGTTTCCGAAAGGCCAAAAGAATAAAGGAGAAAGAGGAGGCTGGTATGTCTCGGGCTTTAGTAGCCAATTAAGGTTCTATAGTTTAATTTGGATCAACTGTCCATACATTTGTAAGACTAGACAGAACATATTTCACTGAAATAAATGTTACATATTCTATAGACTATAACTCCTTACTTCCATTAAGTCATAGTATTACAGCCAGGCCAAGGAACTGCCAAACTGCAAAATGAAGTCTTGGCTCGTGCGAGTCATTTTTAAATGGTAACAGTACAGACACATGTATATTATATTTTGTTAGTTTATTACTTCATTTATGTGTATAGATATTTATTGTAGCCTCATATACATGATTTATTTGATGTTTGCACAGATCCCAAAAACATACAAGGTAGGTCTTTTGCGTGGGTAGTAACATTTATCAAGAAACAATGTGTGTGCGTTTGTGTGATAATGACAGTTTTAGATAAGATGCCTAACATCTTGTTTGTCAACATTTGCTAAGTCATTTACCATTTTAATACTATTATTTCAAATGTATAGTATTTTCCATTGATTATAGCGCTTGCCTTTAAAATATTCATCGTTTGAATGAGAAGACTTAAATATTGGCCTACTGTATGATTTTAGTGTGATGTTCCCCTGTTCAAAATTACTATGGCAGGACAGTATTCTGCAAGAATTGGTCAGATTTTCACCCTATAGAAATTTATTATTTTGAAAATTCAAATTATACTGAACGTTTTGACATTATAAGGTAAGCATTTCATGTAGTTAAACTGAGTGAATAACAGTACTAACAGTTTTAATTGTTTGAGTTTCTAAAAATAGACAAGTTGGTTTATTTCTGGTAGAAACTTTGCTGTCATAGATAAGTTTTTAGGACTGAAACTGTAACTACCATGTACTAGTATATGGATTTGAGGACTGTGTCAAATAGTTACTATATTTAGGATGCAAGGTATTTGACAGGTCTTTAATTATTGCTGGATACTGTTGCCACGATACCAATATTTGTTGTGTTTCTAATTATTCTACTTCTACGAAATGTCTACTCCACTTAGATATACTTTTAGCATATAGGTACAGGGTTTAATCAAGTAAATTTAATAAATAAGATGAATGCTTAAAAAATAGACCAAGCTAAAACAAGTAGATTGATCGAGCAGAATTAATATTCCACAACAAGTGGATATGTAGATGTAGCAGTATATAATAAAGGAATCCTGATCGGAGTGGACTGGTTTGAGTTTCCAAGGTAATTACTATGGTTAAGCTGTGGTTAAGTTCTTAATATGCTAAATAATGCAAATTTGTAAGTAACAGATTTTATAGGCAGCTTAGTTTTTCATCATAACATCTTGCTGAAGCATGATAAAAAAATCACTAACAAAAGTACACTCAGGTGTATTGGTTAAACATGGCATAAAGAAAACATTACAAATGTCTTACCATGGTGTCTGTGATTTGTCTGAAGTTTTTCCCGTGTTCACTGGAAATGATTAGTCAGATTGGGTGCAAATAAATTCTTTTAGCCGAAGTTTGTTCCAGTGAGCATTTTATCAGAAATGTTGACAGAAGGATTAGTATTCTGGTCGTGAAAACTACCTAGCTTAATAAGTATCCAGTAAATACTGTAAATTAATTAATGTTCGCGATTTAAAGATGGTCGTGAAATTCACCAAATAAATCCCTCGCAAACATTTAATGAATTTACAGTATGGGGTTATTTATTTTACAGCTATCTAGTTATACAGGCAGAACCTTTGTAAATACCAGGTATTCCCTTGCTTAAATTTTTAAGCAGCCAATATGATTATTTAACTCTTATATTTACTAAAAAAACAAAACACACAAAAACTTGAGATAGTTTTAGCCTATATGATAAATTTAGTGCTCTATAGCAGAAGAATGATGTCAACTGTGCTCTTACTCAAGGCTCAATCAACAAGACGGCACACGCTATCGAGATTCAACCATATGTGCCCCCTCCGTTGCCTACTTTGAGGGACTACATGAACCCTCGTGTTGGGGACAAGATGCATGACACTGACAATAAGTTTGAACAGGAGTGGCTCAGAGGTATGTCTGCGATAACTCTCTATCCAAAAATTATAAGATATACCGATATACAGTGGTCCCTCTCTTAAAGGACACCCTTGCCAAAGGACACCCCTCTAGTAAGGACAGAATTGTTTGCCAGCAAGTACTATGAATGCCTTTTATCCTCCCTCTCACCGAAAGACCTCTCTAATGAGGACAGAATTATTTGGTTGAAGAGGTGTCCCAATTAGAGGGGGGTTACTGTATAGATATATGCGTCCCAAAACTGTTTAAAATGTTTCTACAGTACCGGTAAGTCTCCAAAATTTTCCACTTCTTTATTCCGGTTTTATTACCAGTGGTGAATTTAGTACCATTAGGTATATTTCTGAACAAATAGAATACATGTCTATGATCTGACGTGCAGTGAACTTCTAAGCTGAGCATTGGCAAAGCAGCAGGATGTTTAGCTTTGTATTGATGAGTTGTGGTTCTAATCCAATCTGGGACAGTTTTTATCTTTCACTTCATTGTCCACATGCTGCTTGGCCCAGTTTATCCAGGCATCACTGATGTAGAAAAAGAGCCTAACGCAGATCTTTTTGTTTTCATTCACAACAGCTTGTGAAAATTAAAGCCATAGTTTTTGCTGCAAACTTTCGGTGTCAAAAACACAATCATTAAAATTAAATAGATTGGCCAATTCCAATTTCAGCTGGTTTTACTGTCTTCTGTCTACTGAATTTTTATTACTCAATATTCCATCATTGGGATTTACTATTAAAGACTAGTGATACCTTATGCACATTCGGTGTGAAGATTATCGTGATTATAGTGTAAAGACTATTAATATAAAAAAATGGAGTAAGTTTACCGTGTGGTGTCAGAAATTCTGTTAGAAATTTTTTTCTGAGTAACTATGTGATTTTCTGAATTATAAATTCATCACCTAAATCGGTGTCAAACCATAACTCTCTGCCGTGGCTCCCGGCCACGGATCCCTAGCCGTCTGAAAAACGAAATGACCCGGCCAACCACCGGTCATGA
>JAAUYG010052887.1_pt1 | contig 18394 bp, 9 predicted proteins | sample 7278091 | NCBI WGS metagenome assembly JAAUYG01 (sample SAMN14350201, study PRJNA611818) | marine sediment metagenome | isolation source: surface marine sediment (0.6m) | place: French Polynesia: Moorea | collected 2018-08
GCGTGGACAACTGAGAAGAAATTTTAGAAAAAGTTTGAAAAGAGTCAAACGTAATTTGAGGGAGGCGTAGCGTTTTGAAATTTTGGCTCACATAGGATCCCATGTTAACGAAAATGAAAAAGAATCGTGAAAAATCATAAACTCAAAATTTCAACAAACCAAGACAATACTTTTGCGTGGACAACTGAGAAGAAATTTTAGAAAAAGTTTGAAAAGAGTCAAACGTAATTTGAGGGAGGCGTAGTGTTTTGAAATTTTTTGCTCCCATAGGGTCCCATGTTAACGACAACAAAAAATATTCGTAAAATATCCAAAAATCATTTTTTTCAAAAATTCAAAAAGCGTCTGGATACATGGGCCAGGGAAACTAAGAAACAAAATTTGAAAGAAATCCATGCAATAGGTTCGAATTCAGAGATAATTGATGCAACAGACTGGCGACACACAGTGGACGGACGGATTTCGATTTCATGAGCTCTGCTGACACAGACAAGCAGAGCTAAAAGCGGATGGTAATATGGCCCTCTGGGGGTAAGTCGTAGTATATATAGGGCATTTTGACAGTTAAGTGTTCAGGTCATTTTAGGTCATCTGTGCATTTCCGATTTTTTCAGAAGTTTGGCATGCTTAAGGGTGGGCCCAGCTTGGGTCAGACAGGAAACTACAATGGTCCCTCTCACAAAGGACATTATAGACAAGATGCCCATCAGGAGAGACATTCTTGGCAGCAAGTACTGAGACTACATGTAACGTTTGCTCTCACCAAAGGACACTCTGTACCAAGGACATAATTGTTTCATAGAACGGGTGTCCTTATTAGAGGGGGATACAGCAATAGAAGCTGTTGATCCTTCAGAATAATCCATACTATCAGTTTCACACACCTCTCTTGTGTTAGACCGAGCAGCTTCTAGGGTGTTGCAACAGTCCAGCTAATAATCCCGTGTCCAACTGACACAAGCATTCTATTGTGTATCGTGTCCACATGGCCAAATGTACTGGTTGAGATGTACTTTACAGATGAATTTAATACCATATCAATGGGCCAATGGGACAATGTACTAAAATTGCTCAGCAATATTTCCATAGTAAATCGGTGAACCTTGTAAACAATATTCAGTGTCAACTGATATAATACCAGTAACGGATTTACCAGGAAGCCAGAACAGTGACATATTTATTCTTATCTGTCCTTTACTTTCTCAACTGGTAACTTCATACATGTATAATGTACACATATGCGTGAGGATTTACCCTTAAAATTAGGTATGTAGTCAACTGCACGTTGACAAAAGGGTCATGATGGGTCAAGAGGAAATAGGGCAAAAGTATTAAAGGCAACACAGTGAAATTTTGTGCTGGACTTCCGGTTCTGCTTATTCATCACTGCAAAGGTAAACCTCCACGTGCATCTGCTCGGTCTGCCAGGCCAGGCCGGCCACCATGACTAACCCATCATTGGCAGCACACCTTCTGTCTGTCTGCCAGGCTCTAGACTTTCGACCCTGGCTCTAGCCTGTTATTGGTGGCACACCTTCTACTTGGTTAGCTAGGCCAGGCCGGCCACCCTGACTCTAGTCTGGCATCAACAGCAAAACTTTTGTCTGGTCTGCCAGGCCAGCCGTACCACCTTACCTCTAGTCCACCTTCAGCGGCACAACTTCTGTCTGGTCTGCCACACTAAACTCGCCTATGGCTGATCAGGGTAATATGGACGACCTTCAGGTAGACTTTTAGGGAGTCTTTATAGTGCTGGCGCGGTCCTCTCACTTTCCTTCTGCCGTGATGTAGTTCACTGTAGAAAAGCTGCTTGGGGATTCGTGAGTCAGCCATTCGAGACACATGACCTGCCCAGCGGATTTGTACCTTACACATGGTGGTGACGATGCTCGGGACCCCGCCCTCTCTAGCACTCCAGTGTCAGGAATCTTGTCTTGCCAGCGGATGTTGGGTATACTGCGAAGACCTGTGATGGAACTGCTGGACTTATTTTCCATGTCCCCTGTAGGTTTCACATCCATACAAAAAAGTGTGGTCAAGATGACCGCCATGTATATTTTTATTCTGGTGGACTGTGAGATTCTCCTTCATTCTGAGACAGTACAGTCTTCCTCAATCTACCAAAGGCGCCGCTGACCTTGGTGCAGCAGCTGTTGGTTTCAGCATCAATGTTAGCAGAGCGGGGGAGTGTGCTACCAAGTTAGGTAATATGTTCCACGCCCTGCAGTCTCTATCCCTTCACTATGATGTTAGGTTTTTGGTATGGGTTTCCTGGTGCTGACTGGCACATCACTTGCGTCTTCTTTGTGCTCATGGTAAGACCATGATTGTTGCAAGCGGAGGAGACCCCGTCCATCTCCTGCTACCCTTCTGGTGCATCTCCTGTTCTTTGGTGGCATTAAGTGCAGTCATCAGCAAAGAGGGGGGGGGGGGTCTCTGATAACACCTCTACCGGATGGAAATGTTGGAGGTAGTTTTCCTGAAGGCATCTGGCATCATCACCAAGAACATCAAACTGAATAGTGTTGGGTCGAGGACACAGCCCTGCTTCACTCCATTTGTCACCCGAAACGGGGCCAATACATTTCCATCATCAAGCGCTAGGGTCATCATGCCATCGTGAAATTGTCTGATGATCTTCATGGACCTGTGCTGGGAGGCAGCCAAACTTCGACATGATCTTCCACAGTCCCTCTCTGCTTATGGTGTCCAATGCTTTACTGAGACCAACAAATATCCTGTTGCCATGACGCACGCTGGAATTGGATTTAAATGGGGGAGGTTTACACAGCACCAGCCTCACTCTCTCGTCCCAATGAGCCCAAGCCAGAAACAAGACTCTAGCATGGCATCGGCAGTACAACTTCTGCCTGGTCTGCCAGTCAGGGCTTAAGCCACCCTAACCATAGCCTGGTGTTGGAGGCACAACTTCTGCCTGGTCTTGCAGACCAGGGCAGCTACCCTGTCTCAGGCCTGGCATTGGGAACACTTTCTACCTTGCCTGCCAGTCAGGGCCAGTTCACCCTGACTCTATATCCCAGCATCGGCAGTGTAACTACTGCTTGGTCTGCCAGGCCAGGCCAGCCACCCTGATTCTAAACCTGGCATCGGCAGAACAACCTCTGTCTGGTCTGCCAGACTAAACTGGTCACATCTGACTCTAGCCTGGCATCGGTGGCACAACTTCTGCCTGGCCTCTCTGGTGTTAAAGGCACAACTTTTGCCTGGTCTTGCAGATCAGGGCAGCCACCCTGACTCTACCCTGGCATCGGTAACACAAGTTCTACCTTGCCTGCCAGTCAGGGTCAGTCACCCTGACTCTATATCCCAGCAATGACAGTGCAACTACTGCCCGGTCTGCTAGGCCAGGGCAGCCACCCTGACTTTAACCTGTCATCGCCAGTACAACGTCTGCCTGGTCTGGCAGACTTAACTGGCCACATCTGACTCTAGCTTAGCGTCGGTGGCACAACTTTTGCCTGGTCTCTCTGCTGGCCACCCTGACTCTAGCCAGGCATTGGGGGCACAACTTTTGGCTGTCTGTCAGTACAGACCAATATTTTGTTGTATCAGTGGCACAACCTCTGGCTGGTGTGCCAGACCGGGCTGCCCACTCAAGCCGGGTGTCAGGAGCCCATTTTTTGCCCAGTCTGCCAGGCTAAGTAGGATTGGCTTTCTTCTACATGGGATGCTAGACAAATTACGTGCTGCTTAACAACTGATTACCCAGATAAGAGCGCCCATTCAACCTACTAATAACTGCATGTCAACCTACAGAAGCAGTGATGAGGGGACATCGACCTAACCCACTGGCAAAACCATCTTACATCCCTCAATCCACCCCCCACCCCCCTCCTGCCAAGCCCCACAAACCTGAACTAGGGTGATGAGGCAGAGGAAACCGTGTTTTCCATCTACAAACTCTGTCCCACCCATGGAAGGGGGATCTGTAACATCATCATCAGTAGGAAACCTAAATGGGGGTAAAGGAACGAGGCAACAGTGTTTTCACTATTGGTTCTGGCTGGGGCATCTAGCCATAACAACACTCAAGAGATCTTAGTTATTACTGTAATGTCCACCTCTGTAAACCGCCTTCGTCAATGCATACACACCAGATTAATGCACCTGTGTATTTAGCTAGCCAAACGATACTTGTTTAGTATTCCATGGCTTTCGGTGTAAAACGGTCAATTATCACAAACCCTACTAAGTATTTGTCGTGCTGGACAGAGGTACAGCACCATCTGAGATGGGAGCATCAACCAAGATGGGTGATGAAAGCAAAATGGAGGCATCATGGAGCGTGATGAAAATAATCCTGCAATAAAGCTTCTTCCTAAACTTATACAAGAACTCTACCACTTTCACACTGTGAGCACACTTATATCAGTCAAAACAGACCATTTATTCAATATTTTTTTATTGACAGTGGGTACATATGTAACAAGAATGTTCTTTTCACATAACATACAAAAGGGTGCTTGATAAAAAGCACAGAGGAAAACGTAGAAAAGCAGGTTGAGAAATGAAAAACATTTACCTGTAATTACATTTACCTGTAATTACCTGTAATGATAGTGACTTTTTGTCCTCGGGGGTTCATCCTCCCTGCAAGCCACTGGAACATGTGGAACCTATAATAAAACTTGCCTTCCCAGTCATCTTACAGAAAATGTTTTTTTTTTTGCCACCATCCGAAAACAACAAATACACATTTTTAAACAATCTCAAGCAACGAGCCACAAATAAGTCGGAGTGTTTTTATTCCAGAATGGTATTGTACTCAGTGTATCGATGTAAAGAGATATTTAGCATTTGTATTAAACACCCTCGATCCCATTACAGAGAAATTGTATAATATTATCCAATCACAGTGTTCAGACTTAAGCCACAATGTAAGACTTACGTATTTTCCAGAATTTCAGTCCAGATCCTAGTAACATACTGGGATCATGCCTAATTAAACAGATGTCTCGCACGTAGGAACTACAGACATGTAAGAATTGTCGCACAATAGGAAAATATCAGAATGGCAGCCAAGATAATTACTTGCTCAACATTTAGCACGTAATTTGGTTATAAATTAAATTCATCAACAGCAATGAAACATTTTTGTTTTGTGTTAATTCCCCAGTATACACACACTATGCGATTTTTGTTATAACACAAGAATATACAATACACAATAAGTTTTAATAAATCTTCTTTAACATTTGTCTGAATTTTTTACTCTGGAAAGACAACGCTTGTAAAATAATCCCAAATTTTGTGGCGATTAGTCAGGAGAGAAGTTCCTTACCAGAAGGCCGACATACATCAGTTTTTTATATAATAGTTTTACCTGACCAAGAACATGATGTAGCGATGGTTGCATGCACAGCATGAAATGGAAGATAAGCAAGTTCAACAACACAGCAACTATGTGACAGGTAAACATATCAACGTCTGCTAGGAATATAAAACATTCACAACTACTGGCACAATTTCAAAACAGGATATCCTGTGTAAGTCTGTGGCATGAACGCCCAATTCAAGACTGAACCCATGCAGCTTGTCTGGTAGTCTCTTTATTTTTTATTCAAATTTGTAAGTCAAGTGATAATACAAGTATTAAAGAACCGATAATTGCTTAGAGGGCTGGTGCCCCTTGATCACATTCTACTGGCTCGAGAAGTATTTGCTAACTTTATGTCCGAGTCAACCTTTCAAAATTATATACCTGACAAGCAGAAACCCATAACTAGAGAGATTCCCCTACTCTTTTTAACAATACCATGGTGTCTATCGAACAGTTCTGTAATACACACATCCTCATCGTTACCTATATTTGTATATGCCGACCATGAAATTATCGTGCTTCTTGAATACAGTGGGTAAGTCTGTTAGCACTTAAGAGGGCAAAACATGCAAGATTTTGGAGTGGCTAGGTTTTATCCATAACACTGCAAGAATGGAACAATAGTCATACATGTATTTTATAGCCATGACATGCATTCACATATTTACTGCGTTACAACAAATGAGTAGTTAACAAAAATCATTGTGTTGTTTCTCGTACTAAAATAAAGAATACTATATTTCACCGAACATTGCTGAACCTAACTGAATTGAGTCGGAGTTCTCGAAAATACCTAAGTCAAAGTTCTGACTTAAGTCGCAAATCGCAGCAATGTGATTGGCTAGGAATCTAAGTAAAAACTTAAGGTTTAAGTATTTCCGAGAACTCCGGCCCTGAAATCTTAACCACCTGGCAGGTAATGTCAATTCTGCGTTATTTTGTCACTTGAACCGCCTGCATTAACAGAACATTTGGTATCAAGGGGTTTGAAATTTATCTTGGAATTTTCCATTACCTGGCAATGGAGGTTTTATTTACGGTGGCCATCATCAAGTTAATAATATTTGATTGAACTGAAACGCAGGGCTTGTCATGAACAAAGGATGAAAAACAACGGTTTTAAAAGCCACTAAATGCATGGCACCTGACAAAAACTGATTGAAACACTGGTTGAAACTTCCAGAAACTGCAAACAGAAACTTAGGGTGCTATATTTAGAAGGATGACATAAACAAGTGTGCAAATATTACATGTATTCAGTGCCAGATATCTTGTCTACTATAAACAAGTAAAACCAAGATGTGCACTATGCAAAAACAGCATGCATCTGTTTGTGAGGTGATAATGAATACAATACGGTACTGTGTGAGTGGAGACTCAGTTTTTCCCCTGCATTTAAGGCCGTTTAGCAGTGTGATTATTCCTAAATTATCAATATAAATATCCATTTATTTTTTAATCCACCTTTAGGTAAAAACTCCATTTTTATGGTTGCTTGGGTGGTCTTAAAATGCATGGACCACTGTTGCCACAAAATCATTTTGTAACTTGGCTAATATTTTGGTATTTTCTTGATAGCTGTGACCATTATGTTCTAATCAAGTTTGACTTCATCAGCCAAACACCCAAAGATTCTACAGAAACACAACAACACCCGTGACGTATTTCTTGAGGGTATTCAGAATAAATGATGTAGAAAATAATACATGCGTAACAAAAACGAGAAAAGCATCTGTCAAAAAGGCCAGACAGTTAGTCCCCAGGGTTTAATTTCTCAAAAGACACCTATTATTAAGCTTTGACAGGTTTCCAATCAGAGCAATGTGATGGCCTAAGATTCAAACTTATGTCAAACCTAAAGACTGAAACTACCCGATTACTAAGATTTTTTTTCTTTCAAAATTCTGGCCCAGGAGTGGTTTTTAAATAACTATTTTACCCGCCACTCAATGGCTATCACATATAAGATACTTCCAACCTCCCCTGGCACTTAATATATTTTGCATAACATCCAACTGCTTGAACACCGACAGATTTATGAGGTAAACCTGGGATGTGCATTTCTAACAGCAGGCGATCCACTACCAAAGTAAAAAAAAATTTTTTTCCTTGTCTCCATTTTACTGGAATTCTGCATAGTGCAGAAAAACATTTGCTTCCATTTTAATGCACAGCACAAAGTTAATTAGCAGAAACCAGTTATGAAAAAAACAAAACAAAACAAAACAAGGAAGAGTCTCGACAAAATCTGAGGAATTCGCATGAATTCGTATTTTCTCACCGTGAGCTTTCAAATGATAATTGTTTGTCATGGGGCTGCAGACTCACGGCAAAGAATTATGGTTTGAAACTGAGTTCAGGTGAGAAATACTTTTTTTCCCCACCGCTTCTGAAACCTGCGCAGCGTGCTTACTGGCTCAAATGCTGCAGCTGTTATGTGATATGATGGACAATGGTTTACACCTCGCATCAACCATGAAGTGCAAGCCATTACCTTGTATAACCATGCGTTTCATAACAGCGACTATGAGATTAGCACTGGCAACATCAGTTCAACTTGGCTTTAAAGCAAAATGCTTTCGACAGATCCCAATTTCGTAAACTCTGGGTTGCTGTCTCCCAAAGATATTTGACATGTTTTTGGTAAAAATCGTTTGTTAAATTCAGCAGCTTATGTACAGCAAACACTGGAATATGGATATCACACTGGTGAAAGACATTACTGACCGCAGTCAAAACCAAGAGAAGTACACCATTTGCAGAGGTTTGTTCGAGAAGCTGAAGCCGAGTGGTCAGTCTACTCTAGAGGATTACATGTATTCCACTTCTATGGTAACTTGGGGCCATATCTGGACACCCATGACCAGTAACTTCTGTATCACATACAAATCAAAAACAATCCACTCTGGGCACCAGAGCTTACTATGAATATAGTGCAATTGTCCCTCTGTAATAAAGCCACCCTATTTGCCAAGTAAGTGGCCACATTAGAGAGGTGGCCTTTGGTGAGAGGGGGAACTGTATTTACAGTAGTAGTGGCATAGATTTTGGGCCACATTGGAGGATCTGTCGATCTGAGGATCTCGACAGATCTCACTAGGATCTGTTGAGAGTGGCTACTACCAGTAAGTCTCTTAGTGACCGCTCTCTACTGTGGCCGCCTCCTCTAATGTGGCCACAATTTCATGGCAAACAGGGTGGCCTTATTAGAGAGCGACTACTGCACCCACAAATAGCTCCGGCTTTCCGCGCCCTAAGTATTATGTGCAATGACTTAAATTGCTTGTGCAGGCAGCATAGCTCTCCATGGGCCCTCTAAACCAGACGACACTCGGTAGGCTATATAGGGCATGGAACTATTTATGGAACAAACTACTCGCTATGTCAGTCTCAGTTTGTGTAACAAGACTCTAGACTACAACAGACTAGCCAGAACAAAACAAGAGGCCCATGGGCCTTGATCCTCTGCTTGACAGCCACAATTGGTACATTGAAGTGCACTGAATGACCCCATAATTATGAAAATGATGTTAAACACTATGAGGTCAAAGGTTTCTCATTTTTGTGTTACTAGGTAGTACCCCAGAGTTGCAAATATCTGTATGCTTTACTGGACATCCAGCCATTCTTGAATTACAAGCCATCTTGATATAAGAACACTTAATGACCCTAATTTGACCTTGAACACCAAGGTCAAAGGTATCCCGCATATTTCCTATTACATCCCCACGACCAACATCTTAGCTTGTTATGCTCTACAATCAGCTGTTTTTGAGTTTCAGGCCATTTTGCAACAAGTACACTAAGTCACCCCTAAATGACCTTAAACAATAAAAGTTCAAAGGCACCTTATGCATCTTCAACTAGGACCACAGAGTCCCAAATATGACCTGAAACACCATGAGGTCAAAGGTATGCCTTACAACCCACCCACCCCCTTTGAGTCAGTTTTACCTTACAGCCACCCATTTTTATGTTACAGGCCATTTTGAGACAAGTGCACAGAATGAGCCCAAAATGTCCTTGAGGTCAAGGTACCTCGTACATGTTTCTGCTACCCCCATCCCTCCCTGGGCAGATTCCCAAATTTTAATCCATTTTGCCTTATGGCCAGCTGTTTTCGAGTTACAAGCAACTTTGATATGTTTGAGACAAGTTCACCGAATGATCCTAAAATGACCTTGAACCTAGGTACGGACATTATCACATATTTAGTAAACAGCTACCTTTCGACAAAATTTGGTGTTAATTCACTACAGATTCCGACGGACACTCGCACCATGACGTTAACTCTGCCAACAGTCAATCAGAGCTAATCCCCAGAAAAACCTATATCACACCAAAATATGGTGAAGATGCAATAACAATCAAGAGCTATATATTTTTAATTGTGATACCATAATTAGCAAAAATTCAGCAAATTTGTTCTCGAAATGTACAATCTGATTAACTTTCCATTGCTTTTATACAGCTTCTACGGTTGTTTTTTAAAAACAAATTATGTTAATTTCATTTTCTTCAGAGCAATCAAGCTTTCTTCCTGATTTATACAGCGTAAAAAATTCGCATGTCGACCTAAGTAAGTCAACTTGTTTCAGGTTATCAATTCGTCATCATGGCACTCTTTCACTATACCGGTATGCCTATTTACTACGTGCCTACACCAACTAAAATCTACGCTCTGCACTGCTGAATGTTCTCTGTGTTGTATTAATTGATTTACAAATCTTCTTCCAACAACACATTATATTATATATATCAAATCTACAACAAAAAAATTGACTGTGTTTCACACAAGGTTTACGCGTAAGCCTTACTGACATGAAGCACCTTCACAAATGGAGCACACCAACCACACAGTTAGGAAGAAGAAGTGGAATAATCAAGGTAAAAATAATCTCGGAGCTAGTAATTTAGGACACACTGCAGAATGGCGATGATAGAATCACAGAATGAAAAAAATTTCCCCAATCTTTTTAAATAAACACAAAAGGTTGTCTACATGTACATGCCACACCCATAGAGTTCCACAGCTATCAGCACGACGCAGTTTTAACCACCATGACAAGGCAGCCCTTTAATACATAGTCACTTATTTAGGGGTACTAACTGTGCCCAACAACGCTTAATACCATGTCTTTGTCATTGATCCAAACCAAAACGAAGATCACAATACATTGTACTAAAGGCAGCCACTCGAAGCCCAATTACAAGCAGGACTCCTGGCAGTGATAATAAAGCGGTCTTGTCAGATCTACTGCCTAACAAAGAAATACAGATAGAACAGTGCTAGCTTACTACTTGATAAACCCAAGTTCACCGCCAACACAGAAAAATAGATACTTTAAAATGAACACCATTCTTGAGTGATTTCAAAGACGTCTTCATTTCACATGAAACCAAGTTTTCGGAGACCGTTTCTCGTGTGAAAATAACGTGATATCCGTCATACTGTAACATTTGATTTAACTGCTTTCCTTTACAACCACATCAATGTTTCTGTCAATTTATGCATGCATTGTGGCACTTCCATGATTTCAGTTCATTATGGCACTGTGAGACAGATATCTTTGAGAATCAATTTTCATAAACACATCAAAATCATCCCCCACTAAATACATTTTTCAATAACCCCAGCATTAAAGAATTCTACAGTGAAATTGCTCTCTCACATTCATTTGCAAAGTAGTATTGCTATACGTCTTCATATCGTCCTTTATTCGCGTTACACGTGTTACACGGTACACAAACCAATGTTTAAATCCCCTCAGTCATTCAGCAACACCAAGTTTCCTCCAGCCCTTTAATAACGACTCCACAATCGTCCCATAATAACATGTTAAATGACAGGTATAAAAAGACACTGCATACAAACTTCACTCTTTCAGCAGCTTGGGGAATACTTAATGCCACTCATCACACAAATCCGAGCAGAGTACATAACCATTACATTGTGTAGCTCTGCTTAGTCAAAAAAGTACACTTCCTTCCGCATAAACAGCAACTAATATCTAAATTTGGTCTAGACTTCTTATATCAAGAAGATGTTAAATCTAGAATGTGCAAGTGTGTTTTTTGTCACAGTCATATGTGACGAACTAGTAATGTCAATCTGTAAGTCTTGAATAAATAACGCATCCAACACATGACCACCAGGGGGTATGTTTCAGGAAATGTAACAAACTATTTTAAGCACAAAACAACAGTGGTAGTAAAGTCTGAGTTCTTTAAATACAAAATGTGTTTCTTTTCATGCCAACTTGAATCTGCTCCAGACATGGAGTTTTCAACAGTATTTTAAGACTCAAGTTTTGATTAAGTTATTCCTAGATGATCAGTTCGCAGACTTAAGTCAAAACTTAGATTTATTATTATTCAGAGGTGTCTGGCCCCAATCGAGAACTCTGTGATCTTGACAAGGCTTGCCAGATACAATGAGGTATAAAGCCTGGTTGCAAATTTTCTGATTAGAATATTTTTTTTAAAGAAATGTCACCATGACCTGCTGAAGATTATTGCCTTTGGCAAGCAGAGTTTAATGGGAAGCCTAGCACAATAAAAACCTCTCTTGTGACACCACTGCTATGAGAAAACCTATGTTGATAAAGCCATCCATCTTGTTTTTGCCAGAGGATTCTATGTAATACTATCACAATAACTGCTAGTCACTGTGCCCGGAGACCCGGTGTTTTCAAAGGTCATAACCTTATTGCAGAAGGCTGCATTGTACAGCCACGTATTATAGTTACACCCTAAGAAAACCTGGTTGTCTCAAAGACATTTAGTGCCTAGCAACATTTCAACGTGAAACACACCCTAACACATTTAATATCAGCGGTCCAATTTCCATGTCATCATGTTATAAATAAGCACTTCACTTCAGGTTGAAACACAAACCGTCTCTTGACACAACTGGCTTTACAAGCTGGGAAATAAACCGGTTAACAAACATAAACACAAAAAAACAAAACTCCAAATGAAGCTTCCCTTCAACTGGCTTTGAACTGTGGTGATATATTTTTGGCCTTGCAAGTTTTGTCGAGTGTGGGTTCCTCTTTGACAGTGTGGCATTACTGTAACTTATTCTGTTGAACCCAACTGTTCTCTTTGGCAAACAGGACGGATCTGAAAGCAAGAAAAGGTCAGGGTTAACTGAAACAGAAGCGTTCAAGTCCCCAAAGGTAACCGCAACCAACAAAACTACCTATTTAGCCAGATTTTACAATACAATGTATGACCCCACGTCTATCCTTATACTAAGCCCTTTATCTCTGGTTACTGGGATCTTGTATAAGACATGTAATCCCCCTCTTTATAAGGACACCCCTTCTGCCAAAAATTCGGTCCTTATTAGAGGGGTGTCCTTTGGTGAGGGGGAGCACCACATGCATTCACAGTGCTTGCTGCTAAAATATTGTGTCCTTTATAGAGGGGCGTCCTTTCTAGAGTCAACCTTTAGAGAGGGACCGGTGTAGTAGTGAGAGAACACTTTTTGGTACCGTATTGGTGCCCTAATCTCTCCTTACCTAGCCTTGTCTCTCTCTTCTTTCTTCTTCAGCAGACTGCTCTCCATCTCCTGGAGCTGGCGCCGAGTGGTGCGCGACAGCGTGTCATTTCCAGACTCCTGTAAGTCATCGGCGCGCTGTCGCAGTTCGTCCAGTTGATCCTCCAGTTCCTGTATGGAGCTGTACGTCTCGTCTCCTTCTTCCTACAAAGCAGAAACATTTACCGATAGCTTGTAATTTTGTACAGTGAAACTCCACCTTGAGACCCTCTCAGAAATACAGTGAAAGCTATATATAAAGACTACCCTATGGACCAACAAAATGTGGTCCTTACAGTACACACATTTGGTCTTAATATGCAGGTTCAATAACATAGAAAGCATATCCCTGAGGACTTGCAAAATGTGGTCTTTATAAGCATGTGGTCTTTATATACAGTTGGTCTTTACAGTAGGTTTGACTATAACACTAGTCCAGAATAAGAAGCAATTATGGGACAACCAAAACTTAGGTTTAGGTCAAGGGTCAGTTTCCTGAAAACCTCTTATAGGTACATTTAGTGATCCTAAGCATCAGAGAAACAATTGAGTCAAGGGTCAATTTCTTGAAAAAACACCAGTAGCGTTAGTCATCCTGAGCATGGAAAAGACAATCATTGCAAAGGTGACTTATGAAGTTAATTTCTTCACTTTTGTTAAAGATTTTTTTTTTGTTAAAGAGTGACCAAAAGGGCTATATATTTTCACAATTAAAGACCACCTCAGAATTAAGACCACTTTGGCCTCGACCACAAGTGGTCCTTAATTCAAGGGTTTCACTGTATTATAATGAAACCATCGGTCTTTTCCATGCTTAAGACCCTTACTGAACTTAAATTCTTTAAAGAACCCAGCCCCAATAATCTTTATCTCTACTAAGTCTTTGGTGATAAGTAAAGATCCATTAAAAGTCAAACTTTGAAGTAAATTTTTAGCATAGTTGAGCTTCAAAAGCTATTTGGTGTGGCTGAAGTGGGATGGACATTTACTGTAGCAGTATTATCCCACTAAATGGTTTATTGAATCAGGGACCACATTCAGGGTCACATCAAATGTATATAGACCTTGATGTTATACTTGCAACACTATAGCCATGTACTAAATGCTTTATTTGGCTTTTGTTTGTGACAAGCAAAGCTAAAACAACTTACCCTTGGATTTCGCAGCTTAATGTCAACGAGTAATGACGCTAGCTCCAGTTCTTCACTGCAGCCATTTTTTAATGGAATGGAACGGATACCTAGTGATGAAAAGAGACAAAAACACATTAACACATATAATACAGTCAAACCTGCTCTAAAGACCATCTGTATATAAAGACCATCTGCTTTGCAAGTCCTGAGGGGTATGTATACATTCCATGTGATTGAACCAGCCTATAAGGACCAAATGTGTATAAGGACCACATCTTGTTGGTCCCTTGGGTGGTCTTTATATACAAGTTGCACTGTATACAATATTAGCATTGGAGGATGCTTTCAGAAATATGTTAGAGCACAGAACTGATTTTATACATGGACAAAAAGGGAATAGCAATTGAGCTTGGTAGTTCTGTTGGTAGTTTCCCGTGGTATGAGTACTTTCCTATAAAACACCGTTGTTTTTATTCTTTCTTGATTTTTTCCAAACAGGCAAGGTTCAACCTGAGTCTGTCCATTGCTCTACATCAGGGGGAATAATCCGCTTCTCTCACTACAAGGATTGTGATCATCCTTTCAGAAACCCAGTACTGGACGCAAATACCCCTCCAGCAACAAACATACCCCCAAGCTATAGGATCTAATTCATACAAAATGCCTCCTCAAATATCAGAAGATCTTCAACATGGTCAAGAAACGGTAAAATCCGAGTGATATTCACGCCCATTTGGCCGCCACACACATGCAAATTGCTGCTTGCTTTTAAACAAAAAGGTTCACATGGCTCATGTCCTGTAATATCTGAGTAAATATCAATATGTTGTAGGCACCAGCAGGCAGGTTTTGTTGCTGAAATTATGAGATGCGCAACGAAGACCTTGCACTCATGCATTGCACAACTATCAGGATGAACACATCAACTCTTTGCATTTAAATAGAATGCTACTGTTCTATTCATAAACTGTAGAAGGTACTATGTAATTTGATATCTATCTCCTTTATGGCAAATACTGATTATACGAGTGCATGTATCAGACTTCTTAATGTACTATCCCCAAAAAAGAATTTTTCACACACAAAAATGTTTAGTTTCTTGCCATAGTACCCCATTTCAGGGTGTTTGCACACACACACACACATCTTTAGAATTTACAATACTTTAAATTAAAACTTATTTTAAAATTCTCGTAAGTTCATGTTGCATGTCTTGTGCCAAACAAACACAGTTGCCATGATTACCTGGCTTGAGGCATTTGACTGGGTACGTGGCCTGGCCGAGGAAATTGGGATCTCCGAACATGTCTTCATCGTTGACGGCAAACCTCAGCAGCGCCATCTGGGGGTTGATAATGTCGAACGTACATGTCTCCAGCCAGAGGGGATTCAAGCCGTTATCCACTGAATAAAAGAGAAGAGAGACAAATTTTATGTGTATAATGGCCACACTTGTACAGTGTCCCACCCACCCCAACCCCCCTCCCTTAATGCCACAATGGAAATAAGACCATTCACATGAAAACCAACAGTTACACAGTATTATTTTATTTAAGAACTTTAAGACCACTCCAGAAGTAAGACCACTTTGGTCTCGACCATGGGTAGTCTTAATTCTCTGTGACACTGTATAGTGTCCAGCAGTGGTGATTAACCCAGGTACAAATCAACTGTCAATAAATGAAAAGAATTTAGTCATGAATACACATACTGCAATTTACCGGTATATTATAACCATTGCATTGTATGGAAAATATCAGTCTGTGTCGTATCACTTCTTTGTGATATGTGTTTAGAACATCAATGAACTGATCATGTTTTTTTCACCAGATAATTATGCTCTGTGATGTGAGGCAAAGTTGCTTTAACTTCATTATCTGCTTTGGAAGGTTCCTGTTCCAATCGACTATTACAAACTACTACAATTATCGGAAACAACTATTAGTCTAAGAATATTTACTGGTTATGCATAATACCAGGATCACAAGACAAAAAGTAGCTCTAGCATGATGGTGAACAAAAAAGTAGTCCCACATATACTTGATTTATTTTTAGCTTTTCCTTACCAGCTGGACTTGTTTTGTACTTGTTCATACTGTCGTACTGAGCTCCAGCAACTTCCACCTCTACGAACGGACTTGCAATGCCTCGACCAAGCTTCTTGAGATGCCTTGCACCAATTATCTATACAGACAAAATCAGAATTATATTGAGGTCCCATATTACTACAACTGTTCAATACACACCTAATTTAAAAGCACAAAATACGGTAACATGAAGGGGCAAGATTCAACCAGGGCTGGAGTTCCTGAAAACACTTACCGGGTACCAGTAAGTAACGTTTGACGCAAGTCAAGAATCTGAGCAATGTAATTGGCTAAGGATACGACTTAAATAAAAACTTAAGACTCGATATGTTCAAGAACTCCAGTCTAATTTCCCAGCAAGTTCTTCAGAATCTGTAGATACTTAAAGTTTAAATTATTCCAAGACTTCCTCCTCACGGCTTTCTCTTAATAAAGGTCACCATGCCAATATAAGTAACAGTTTCAAGCGATACAAATCGAGGTATTGTTTTGCAGTGTATCATTTGAAAAAGTAGGCTTGAATCAATCATTCATATGAGAAGACCTAAGGAACTAAGAATAAGATTTCTATTCTACAAACTGTACACAGAAGTGGTGTTTTATCCAGGAAAAAGATGCTAGATTTTAGATTTTTTCTGTAACCCATGGTGCTATTAAATACAAATAATTTAAGTGCATCACACAGAAGCACGCAGCCAAAGCCAACACAAACCATTAGGCAGACACTGAGGGGTTCTACTGTGGTTGCGGTGTGTTTATCAAACGGGTCGTAGTCGCCCAGGCGCATAAACTCTGGCTGCAGTACGTAGCCACACCGACCGTTCTGTGTAAACAAACCCTCGTTAAGTTGCATAGATCGATCTAGGAGGAAGCAAAAGATTAATACAGTCAAACCTGCTCTAAAGACCACCTGTATATAAAGACCATCTGCCTACAAAGACCACATTTCACTGGTCCCCAGGGATATACTTTCCATAGTATTCAACCTGCATATAAAGACCACCTATGTATAAGGATCACATTTTCTTAGTCCCTAGGGTGGTATTTATACACAAGTTTCACTGTAACAATATTAGGAGAAAAGATTACACAAGGATGGAAAATCATTATTCAGGAATGGAAGCCTAAAAGTTGTTGTAGGCATTTTCGTTTTTTTTTTTTTCTGTCTTTGAATCACTTTTTTTTACCAACAAGATTTATTTAGATCAAATGATCATTAAAACTGTAGGAGACTGCAGCAAAAAACTGCAGCAAAAATCCACATTGCTCTTTTTAAACTCTTGCTTAATATGATCCAAATTCTGACAACTAGGTCAAGTATACAAATGTACATATGGATGTCTAGCACTGCTAAAAGTTAACACCTTTACGATGCAAGCTGACTGCGTCATTCTTGAGACTGCATCCATTCCATTCAGACATAAAATTCAATGATGCAATGTTTCATAGAAATTTCAAATCTAGAAATGCTCTACACCTCAGAAAACACCTGCAGTGGATGCCTCATGCTTAAGATAATTTTTTATAGATACTGTATGCATATACCAGGAGTTTGATAATTCAAGGCGGCTAAGTGTACTCCGGCGCTCCACATCGGCATTGGGTCGTAGTTGGAGGAGTCAATTCTCTGGCCTTTAGGATAGACACGACTCAGCTGAATTCGGTTGAAGTTGAGAAGTGTGCGACACTGTCTTTTCTTTATGAGATTATCGACTTTCGTCTCCGGGAAGGAACACATTTCACAATGGTTGGCTGGCATTTCTTTAGTAACTGAAAGACAAAACGAAGAAATCAACTGAAGGGGACTTGTTGATACTAACTATTTAGTCAAGATATACCAATTTGAAATCAATTAAAATCAAACCTTTTACACATAAATTCAACATAATTTTTATCTTTAATGTGGAATTCACAAAGTTTGAAATTTTAATGCCATTAAATCAACATACTTTACTTTCATCAACACTGTTTAGATTTATTTTACTCTCATATATTCATATATATCTAATATTAAAAAGAGTTTTATTTTAATTTGATTTGAACACTGTAGCAAATATTTTTTTCCATTTGTCATGCTGGTCACAACAAACTTCCATAGCACTTCGCTCAACAGAGACCTGCATGTTATGTAATATTTTTTAATGCTTTTGCAACTTGTTTAGTGCCTTACACGAGTGTTTGTGCGCCCCCCCCCAACAAGGATTTTGTTTGTTTTGTTTTTTGTATTTGGTGGGGAATGAATAGAAATATGACAGAGAGCGGGGGGTGGGCATGTGGAGTAGGAATCAGA
>JAAUYG010164875.1_pt1 | contig 18381 bp, 9 predicted proteins | sample 7278091 | NCBI WGS metagenome assembly JAAUYG01 (sample SAMN14350201, study PRJNA611818) | marine sediment metagenome | isolation source: surface marine sediment (0.6m) | place: French Polynesia: Moorea | collected 2018-08
GAGGTGGCCTAGGCATTTTCGTGAACAATACTGTAGTCTGTTATATATGTCGTTCTTGTTATTCCACTTCTTATATGTGTGTCTGTTTAATCCACACCTGGGCTACCTGCAGTCCGAAGTGAACGAGAGCTTTCGGGCATCATGCTCATATTGGAACACGAGGTATTGTTCGAAAACGCACTTCAGGTTTCACTATACCACTGTAAGCCTGCATTTGCATACTCGTAGTGATATGAAAGCAGATTAGAAACCTTATATTATACCTGATCACATTCCCTGGGTTTATCTTTTTATATTTTCTTCTTTCTTGACGAATTATAAGATGACATGCACTTTTTCTTCCAGAGACCTTGTCTGGGATGAGGATGGTTGTGTAACTCTGACTCACCCCAATGGCACTGTTACCTGCCTCTGTAACCACACCACAAGTTTCGGGATTATAATGAGGCCTGACGTAAGTTTTCATGTATGAAATTGCCATATAGATATACATATTAATACTGAAACGTTTACCTGATTGTCGACTACTACATGTACTACCTCTATCTTCGTTATCTTTCCACCACGAACGTCCATAGGTGTTTGTGTATGTGTGTGTATGGGCATGAAGGGGAAAACCCCAATTTTTAAGGGGCACTCTAGCACTGGACCCCATTACACTACGTACTAGTCGATATCAAACCGAGAGGCTGAACGGTAACCGTGAACTCCACCACAACTACCTACAGCAGTTTGAACTTTTGTATTTTCGTCAAACAATGTGCTCCTTTCCAGTTTAAACCATCTGGAGTACACGACCTGGTCCTCACCATAATGACCGTCGTTTTCCTAACGATCTCTGTGGTGGGAATGCTGCTCACGATTATCATCTACGCCACGTTTTGGAGGTACACTAGCATGACATAGTGACATTCTATGGGCGCGACAAAACATGTAGTGGGGCATGAATGCTATCGAAATGAATGAAGCAACAGACAACTAAGCAAGGATAGAAAGAATAGAAAGGGAGAAACATATCATTAAAAAAGGAAGAAGGCAATGGACAGCAAAGCAATGCGCGATAAACATGATAAAACACGACTGTTCGGTTGAAGGTATCTTCCCTGCTATGTAACTTGATGTAACTGCTCAAAGTTCGCCAAGATTATTTATTTTGTACTTGTTTTCTATCTCAAATTTGATAACACACTTTTCCTGCAGGAAAGTTCGATCTCATCATGGTGTGCTTCTGCTGAATTTGTGCACATCCCTCATTATCGCTCACATTTTCTTCTTCCTGGGAAATTATGTCGAAGGATGGTCAGAAAACGAGGTAATAGAATTAAACAAATTATAGCGTTATTGGTTAAACATATTTGCTGAGATACCGAACCAAGATTAAAGGTATTCGCTTAGCATCATAAATGTCTACCGAACGAGTATACTCGTCCTGGGCCAGCTAGCTCACACTTTTCTAGGGTTTTGTACACGCTGTAGAGAATATTTTATAGTACTCAATATCTTTTTGTTTTTTCTTGTTCTCCCAGACCTTCTGTACGGCCATGGCTGCCTTGACTCACTTTTTCTACCTAGCTGCCTTCTGTCTGATGTTGGTTGAGGGGATCCAGATCCTCGTCTCCGTCACGTACGTGTTCAGGGAGAGGAGATACAGGGACACCTACCTACTGGTCGCCGCTGCCTGGGGTAATAGCGTGTTAACAGCCTCTTAAATACTGCGGTTGTATTTAGCCAAATAAACAATTTGCTTATTATCTGATAGACTTAACAATACAGTACTAGGCTTCCTTTACACTACACCTCCAAATACCAGGCCATCCTATTAAAATGCGCTCAAATATGTTGTGCAGAATCAATAGTTTATATAATGATGCTGTAAAATGTTGACATTTGTGTTATCCGTTGGTTTCTTATACACTCCCATGCTTCTTAGGCCATTTGTAGCTATACTATGTGTCAGAAATGCCAATCATGTGGTGTGATCAAGAAATACCCCCTTTGATGATATAAACACTTCTAATTTGCATGTACTTGTTTCTTTCAAATCCGTCTGTTGCAGTGACGTCAGGTATCGTTGTTGGTACAACAGTAGGGGTGACTGGAGGTGACGGTTACGGTACTGAATCACAGTATGTGGCAATACCTTACCTGTATATCTACTAGAACCGAATATTACTAAATTAATAAAGAAAAGATGTCGAAAATATCGAACTTGGGGATTATTAAAGGATTGTTTCCGAATACAAAGTACTATCATGTCAGTTTCAAGATAAACTTCCCTGCTCGGCTTATCCTGTTATTTAAACTTTCAGTTTTCCGAAACCAAATATTGGTCCGTATCTTTACTAGTATATCAAAGTGATATGCGTCCCTTGCCAGGGTTTAGGAGTTCTATTTGTACCTCTCCCTTCGTATAAAAGCGTAAGCTTGGTTATAACCAAATGCATCCCCAAATGCTTGCATGACTAGTCACGAGGCATCGCACTGAATTAAATATCTTCGTCAACTACTTTCACTTGGATATCCAAGTTCTCATTTTTATGTATTTTTGTCTAGCTGTTGGCTGATCTACGATCCGGACACAGGGCAGGGCACACTCTGGGCTTTCTTGGGTCCTGTTATCGCCGTTGTCCTGGTAAGAGTTATCCTACATTTGCATCCATCCACTGGGTGGATCAAGAAATTTAAAGTTCTTTACCAAAACTAAGGACATTTACCCCACTATAGGGGGTGTACATACCGAATTTATCGATTTTGGAACTTTTGCCATTTTAACAAGCATTCTGCTTTTCTCGCGTTTTCTCAGCCGGGAAAGGCTGGTAAAAAAAGAATGGTTGGATGGACTCACTCTTCTGGCGCGTGAGTCCGGAGAAAATGGAGTGAATTTAGAACAGGAGCCAAATAATGTGCATTACAATTTTAAGTACGCTGGGCTCCACTATGAAGACATGCTCGATAACCGAACTGTGTGCTTATTCATTTTCTCAAATCACAGATATAGAATGAAATATTATTTTTCCTTCAGGGTGATATTAAGCCATAATGTGGTGGTCTTGATGGGGTGGAGGTGGTAAATTTCCATAGGGCGCCATGTTAATTGGCTCGCGTTGCTGATACATGTCCGTCTACTTTTGAATATGTACCTTCTGTGACCGCTAGTCTGTGTTTACATTTTGTAACTTTACATAAAATATTTGTTTCTGGAAAATACATCACTGAGGCTTGCTTAATTAATTGGTATAGTGTGATGAGCCTCAAAGTAAACACACATGGCAGGCGGGACAGGTCGTAGGTCATGTTGGTAGCATAGCTTATATATACCTTTCCAGATCAATATTGTACTCGCCAGCATCGTGCAAGCGAAAACGAAACGCAGCATTTTGGTGAACACAATAACCGATATCGAATCGATCAGGTAATTTGTATCTCCAGTTTTCTGAGATATATTACCACAGTGACTGTAATCCCCATCCGATGCCGAGCCTAAATAAAAGTACTAGCGAACCAGGGTAACCTTGCCAGAATTACTAAAAATAGGTACCAACGAACCAGAGCGTAACCTTGCCAGAATTACTAAAACAAAACGATTCTTATTAATGAAGGCGTGTCGATGGCTATTTGTACTCGGTTTTAAAGCGCTGACGTTGACTTTATCCAGTGGTAACTGTTAGTATTCCCAAAACTTGCGTGGCATTGTACGGCGTATTTCTTTCTTTTCCAGACGAAGTGCTCGGAACCTGTTGGTTCTCACACCAATTCTGGGTCTGGACTGGATTTTCGGGATTTTGAGTTTGATACCGCAAACTGATGCCGCCATTTTAGCGTTCCTGTATCTGTTTGTGACCTTCGCCGGATTGCAGGTACTATTTGAAAACAAAAGGTATCAATGACCCCCATCAGCCTCAATCACACAATATGAGGGTTCTATTGAAAGCCCACAACTGTTTACATCGATATGAGCATGCATTAGTAGAGATAACGCACCGGTTGCCAAGTGAAACTAAATACTTTGAAATAGGATCATTGCTAAGTAGTAGAAACATGTGTAAGACCATATAATCTGATGTAATCCACATATAATATAAATCAAGCCATCATTTTTTATATTTGAAGTAATTGCGAAACGTGTATCGGCAGATATTTATTTGCATTTATTCGTAGATTAGGTCCGTTCATATCAAATTACAGTAGCTCTTATAAGTATCGTCCTGGAAAAATGGGAAATGTTAGACTTTGTTGTTTCAGGGGCTCTTCATTTTCCTTCTCCATTGCATATTCAACAAGAAGGTATGATGTTAACAGAATAATGATGCAGATATGAAAATAGTACATTAAATTGTTCGAGTTTAAAATTGAAGTTGTTTCCTAAGCGAACTAGGCCTATGCAACTGGTAATTTATGCAGACTTTTATGTTTTTTCATAAGTTTCGCGACTTCCTGTTTTTGCAGAATTTTCTACCCAACACAGTTTCACCCCTCACTGACAATATACAATATCCCATTGATATTATGTATTTATGTCAATATGTTTATACTGGATAGGTCAGTTACAGAACAACGACTAGATACAATGTACATGTTGTGGAGCAATAATGTAACAAATTACAAAATTTACACCTTTCTTTAAAACTTCCCAAGCCAGGTAACACATTTAATGAGTCGGTTAAGCATTCAACAGGCGACGTGACCTATTATGCGCTATTCTCGAAAATGGTTGCCACATAAATTTTTAATGTATAATTAGCATAGAAAGATTATTACAGTTCAGTTGGCTGGCTGAACAACAACTCAAATACTGCTAATTAAGGATTCACAAACATGTTTACATGCTGTGCTAGTATTAAAATGTGATTAAGGCAGTCTGAGACATCGCCGCTTCTTCATTTATCCATGTAAGTCGCATAATTATAATATGATCCCACATTCGAGTAAAACGTTGTATGCAATATATTCCATGTCTATTCAGGTGAGAGATTTGTTTTTGCGGAAAGAAGTTACCAGCACAAAGGACTCGACCGACAGAAAAATGGTAAGCAATTGTCACACGGAGTTTGCTTGTTGGGAACGCAGTATATGTTAGCGGATATATTGTTCTATTGTCCATGGGACCTTGGCACTCTGTGCGTTTACTTATTATTAGACAATGACTTGTTCTATTCCACCAATACGTATTTCCGACATATCTGCAGGCATTTACAGTATTTTAAGGTGGGACGACGTTGATCATCACGGGTCAAAGGACACGTAACATTATAGAACCTCATATGCAACTATATGTATACCTACCAGTGCTCTATAGTATGCGAAGGCTCAATATACAGTTATGGTGGTGACAGTTGCATGACCTTCATTTTCTCAATGATGGCTACCCATGGTCGAATGGCACATTACATTCTAAAAATACAAAATCATATTAATATTGTTTTAGGGTAACGAAAATCAAGAAGATATATGTACCGAAAATATCCAAAAGTTAAGTTTAAATTCAGCATACAAGTACACTATTTGTAGAGGCTGTTCTCATGAATGAACTCCCTTTTTAAACCCCCTTGTCCGCGGTATTTATTGTGATGTTCATGTGTTCGTCTGTGCATGTGTGTTTGTGAACTCAAACATAGACGTGGAAGTTTCACCTCTGACCCAAGAGGCAGATGATTCCATTTTGAAAAAATAGTCGGCCTATGGTAAGGCTGGCAGCGGGGGCTGTAAAGTTTTGTCCCAGTTATATTAGTGCGAGAAGAGACATTTCAAGGGACTATAACAACTAATTAAGGGCAAGAAATGATCATAAGGTTATCATTAAATACTAACAGGAAGTCATATATCTTGAATCCAACTTCACCATGATATTTAACATTGAATGGCTTTAAAAGATCAAATTCAAGGTCACGCATTTTTGAAACAACATATGCCTTAATGGTGGCTGTGTGGGGTCTGTAATTTTGGTTCTATAATACGAGATACAATGTAGGAGGGAAATTTTCAAGTGGCTATCAGATCTAAGCGTCGAGAGATAAACATGTGGGTACTATTAAGCACTAATAAGAAGTCATATATGGGGAGTCCAACTTCACCATTATGTTTGACCTTGAGTAACATGGCAAGGTCAAATTGAGGGCCACGCGTTCTGGAGCCTCATATCTCGTAACAGGAGTAAAGTTACGGCATACTATTTAACACCCAATAGAAAGTCACATATGGGAAGTCCAACAGCACCATTTAGATTTAACACTGGCCAACATTGCAAGGTTAAATGTCACTCAAATTTTGAAGAACGATAGTGAGGGAGCTGAGTTGGGTATTATGTTCCCTAATGTAACATTACTGTATGTTACCTAATACGTAATGCATGAGGGGTCAACTGTGTCATTAGATTGACACTGGTCACTCATCTTCTAAACCCTTCTATCTCAGAAATGAATAGAATTAGAGCTTATGTTTCTATTGAATACTAATGGGAAGTCATATATATGGAACCATCAGATTTGAGCTTGACTGAGATAGAACGGTCAACATCAAGGCTTCAGGTTTTGAAACACAGATCTGTGTGCCATACATGCACATGTCCGGTATCACATAAGCATGATAAGAGAATGTGTGAGTGGGTGGGGTTTTTTTCCGCGGTACCAGTGGTCTTTCTTTAGTTGACTACATTTGTTTGGTAGTTTCATAGAAGTAATTTGAAATTCCTTCACCCATATTGTCCTGCATTAAATTAATGTAACATATGATAATTTGGAAATTTGTAGAAATTCCCCCTTGGAGTATTAGTATTTTTTAGTATTTTTCTTGTGTGTGTGGAGGGGAGGGGGGATTGGTGGATTGGTAAGGTTTACCACCAATATTTTAAATGGTTGACGTAACGATTTTTATACAAATGCATTTAACGGTGTGAGGACGCACGCTACATGTACATAGCTCTGCTGAAGTACAAATCAGGATTTAACTTTTAGCTACTTTTAGTGGCAATCTCCCTAAAATATTGACTGGTGCCAGCAACCTGATGACGAGAAGATCGAGCTTACTGGTATCCCCGCTCTTTTCCAGTTGTCGAACACTCCCTCTGCCTCCGCTGGGGCTGTAGACATTTCTGAGGCATCTAGAGTATCTAGCACTAGTCAAGGTGTGGAACAAGCCGTATCCATAGAGGATATTCATCTGGAACAAACCGAGGGACCCCAGCCGAGTTTTCTCGAGCACAGATACACAGAACCGAGGTATGACGTGACAGTACCTCACACGTCACAGCATCAGGGCTACAGTGAGTCGCGGTTGCCGCCACAGGATTTGAACGAGCAAGATCGTCCCTCAGTGCCACTGATGTCAGAGATTAGCCGCATCGACTCTGTCCATGGACTGCTAAAAATGAGGAAATTTGAGGGAATAGACACAGATAAACCACTGCGCCTGTTGGAATTTCAGCATGAAAGCTTTTAATAGAGTTCGAATGTACTCTTTTTGGCGGGATATATAGATGGCACATATATTTTAATGTCTATAAGTTTATATTCATGCATACAGTGGTAAGCAATTTACCTGTATTTTATTGTCAACATGGTGTGCGATGACTAGACCATTTTTTGCCCCACGTTGAGAAAATATCGTCGACAGCACCAAAATTGCGGATAATAGTACGCAGTAGTATATAAGAATAATTTATTAGAATTACAACAAAATGTCTCTTTCCCCATAATTTCCGATATTGGTGTCCTATAGGTACATTAGGCCGATACCAACCGAAAAGATTATTCTGGCACTGACGGATACGTTAATACAAATGTACATTTTATTTGCCATTCCAATGGGCACTCACTGTACTTCTGCTTCATCATGTTGTACATTGTACAGTCTCTGTGGAAACCATAGTCTTTTAATTTGCTAACAAATCATCTCGGAGTCCTTTCAATAAAATAAAACTCTCCTTTCAAAAACCATATGATAGTTTAGGCTACTTTTTATTTAGCCACATCTGACTGGGTTGATTCTTTTCATTGTAAGATTTATTTGGAGCAACAGCCTCCATGATGACGCCGTTGGAATTTTGCTGATCCACGGGTGTAAGAATTAGAATGTCATTGCAATATGTGACACTCTAAAACTGCGAAAGTTTCTTTGTTCAGTGGGTCTATATGTACATCGGTGGTGACAACACACTTGGCCTGGTTCTCCATAATGGATAAAACGGATAAAACCCTCTTAAGAATTTCCATAGGGTAAATACTTTGTCTGACACGTACACGTATACCTATAAAATTTGATAAGTTATTTACAGTGCAGTTTCAACATTAGCTACTGAATCCAAACACAAATCAGCATTTCAAAAATGTTTTTCTGCTAATTTCTATGCTATATCAGTGTTTCTATGGCCCATTGTGGCTATGGGTACAAGTACTTATTCGAATGTAAAAATTGTGATCTCCTGTACCAAAGCCAATGGAATAGTATTACACCACTTTGCAGCCATACTCTGTGGCCGCATCTATAAAATAAAATGGTTGTAATAAGCTGTGGAGGGATGACATCAAGAATCTAGAACGCTTCCCCCAGTCAATACTGCTGACTGGGGGAACTAGGCCACAAAAAATACTGTCCACGAAACACCTCATCAGGAGACTGAGGCTACAGTATTCCCCTTCACTTACTGCTACGACACATGGATTCACCGCATGGAGGTAAGCTGAATATGTGCCTCTGTGGGGAACTCAGCAATTGGGAAGCATGCTGCTTTTAACAGTTTGCACTTCTGATACTGCCAAATATGGAGGTCCTATAACATCACCTGCCAGAAGTGCAGTAGAAACACTTCTTAGAAACACCAGAGTTGTGATCACAGCGTCTGGAAACATTAATTCTCAAACACTGTACGCTGTCGTCAACAATCATTGTGAGTCATTACCCTTATAAAAAGAAAATCTTTTCTTGGAATCCAAGACATACACTTGATAAAAAACTGGCTTCAATACTGAGAATTTCTGCTTCGTAGGCTTTGGGTGCAATATCTAAAGATACCAAAAGTCAAACAATCCCAGATAATGATAACGGGAGGGCATATTATACATGTACCTGTATGTATTTACATGTACTTTGTATGTACCTGAGCCAATTGTTATGGATTAGAACAATTTTAATACGCGTCTTCCAGTGATGACGGACTGAAAATCGGCTCTTGCAATATTGGACAATGTGGAATGTCTGCAAATGACTAGGATAGTATCATCAGTTGGATAAGTTAGGACTAGTACAGGGGAAATGAGGGGAACTAATTTGAGGTCAGTATGATCCCGAGGTATTTGGAAAGAGACAGACACTCCTAGTTGACCATCTGTTCATTATCCTTGGCCACGAGAATTCCGCCATATTGGCTTCGCAACTTACATGTGCATCGGCCCGTCACAGTTCGCCTGTACACTGTGCTCACGTGAGAAAAGGCATACAACTCTGCACGTAGCTGCACATCGCCCACTTTGCCTGGTGTAAGTCTAAATTGCTGTACACTGTTCGGTGCTAATTGATCCACTACTGTATGTCGGATGATACGTCTACGCAAAGCACAGACGACTCCAACAATAACCTCCAGCTTGTTCTTTCCAAGCTTGACACAATCTTTGATGATATACGCAGTGTGGGATATATTCAAACTGAGACAGTCACTTGAACTTACGTAAGGAGACCTAACATACACAAAAAGACTCTATGTTATTGAGGATAAACAATCAGCCATTGAAAAAAAGGTCAACGGCATGTCCCAGCTTGTATAGGAAAACGACTATCTACGAGACTGGCTTCAGAAACTGGAAGCATACTCCAGAAGAAACAATCTTATCATCATGGGTTTGGTTGAAAATGATAGGGAAACCCCGGACAAAGTCGTGAACGATTTTATTACGTCAATTACCACTGAGCCATTATTGATCGATCACTGCCACAGGCTAGGGGAGAGTCTGGCAACAAAACACATGCTCGTCTGATGATTGTGAGGTTCCAAACCTTTCGTGACCGCAATAAACTTTGGAACAAACTTTTTGAATTGGAAGGCCGCACTGGATGGATGAAAGAAGACTTTCCTAATGAAATCGAACAAAAAAGACAGCGCCTTTACCCTATTATGAAAGACTCTGGAACTCTGAAGCCCCAGTCCCTGTGTTCTAAGCGAACAGAAAAGTGTATCGGCTTCTGTGGAAGAGACAGTGTGTTTGTAACCTTCACGCGTCCCCTATCACAACAGACAACGTGAGGTACAACTGTGCAGAACAAATGTATCATCTCAAAAAAAGCTGTTGACATTACCGACAAAGCAGCGGCGGATTCCATAATGGCAACAGACGATCCAGTGGTCCAGAAGAGACTCGGCGACGCCAAACCCACAAATGTTGGAAAACGTTGGCTTCAAACCGATGCAGGAGACCGTTTAAGCAAAATTTACACAGAATTCCGATCGAGACGAACTGCTCAGTACGGAAGGATTATGTTTGATCGAGGGCAATCCTTATGATTCATTTTGGTCATCTGGTCTTAAATTGGGGGATACTGCACTGTCAAACTGGATAGGAAAAAACAAACTAGGGTTTTGTTTAGATGTCCAGGCGCGCTTTGTCTACCGACAATGCAGGTGAATAATTCCTTATCTGGCTCTTAAGTTGGCAAGCGCTCTTCGCTAGATTGTTTTGTAGAGATTTGCGTTTTCAACTTTTTTTCGTTGCATATGGCGGCCCTTTATAACTACGTTTCCTGATTTGTAAGAGCACATTATGATTGGACAACCGATGTCGGCTGATATTGATGACAACTGTATAAATGGTCACTGGACTGTCTGTGTGATGAGCCACTCTTTTGTTAGTAAACGCACTAATGGTCTTACAGAGTAACAAATAATATGATTAATTGGAATTTCATGAAGCGGTTAATACTAAAACTAAACACGTAAATAATAGTGTTCAGGCTGTTGGTGAGCTTTAAAACGCTGATTGTTGTTTAATTCATTTGTAACTCTGGCCGTATTTGATGTCTGTCATAGACAGTGCTCGTTATTGTTTGCAATTATTGCTGTCTTACCTTGATACCATGATAACTTCTGGGCTTCAACCAACAGTTGCTCAGCTCCAGGCGTGCTTGAAAATTGTCAGTGTTTTTGCCATGCAATATGTTAAAATGTTACAAATACACAATGTAGCTATGCATTCTACATAGTAGAATGATGTACATATACAATGTACAGTGTGGAATGATCTTAAACGAGCTAAAAGCAACTGTCTCTTGAACAATTTTAAAAAAAAAATTTCTAAGTGTTCGGGGCCTATCTGCCAATATTCTGTATGTACACTGTGTAATCTTAGACAAATGTAGTTTTATATACAGTACTACGTAGGATCTTTTTATATGGTTACGCCCTATGATGATCGTGGATCTATATTTTAAAGTTCATAATTCTGTTTTTGCAAATATGTTTTAATGAAAGAGCATGCCATTTGCATATATTGATCATAATGATCGTCGGTGAATAGCATGCACTGCAAATGTTTATTGTTATTCATAACCGATGTTAAATAAGTTTATCTTATCTTATCTTATCTTATCTTATCTTATCTTATCTTATCTTATCTTGTCTTATCTTATCTTATCTTATCTTATCTTATCCTATCTTATCTAACCTGACCTGACCTGACCTTACCTTACTTACCTAATATATAGTGTATTATCTTAAATTATCTTATCTTATCTTACATTACAACAATAAATAAATCTGTAGTGTTTAGTCTGAATGTACATAATTCTGTGCAGAGTAGCTTTCTTCTCGAGCGTATTTATTAATCAAATACTTTTAAAAGTAAAACTGTAGCTAAGACAAGGCCACGAGGCATATTTGAAGTTACAAAGCGAAGTGTGATGGCTATAGCAGTTTTTCATGTATTCGTGTAGTTCAAATTGTATATCAAAAAGGGCTACTAGCTAGAATTACAAAAATTAAACATTTATAAACCAGGAAATCAAGAACTATTTTACGGAAGAGCCTGTACTATGCAGAACTGTGCCATTCGGTTGGCATATCGGTTAGCCTAAAATTGCGAGCAATTGCGTGAGATGCATGAGATGATAGAGATTGCCTCAAAATGAGCTATTTCCTGCGGAAGCTCTGAACCACCACGTGTAAAAACCAATTTTTTTTTTCAATTTTTTTTCTAGGAGCCCTGAACCGCCATGAAAAACGGAGTTCTGTAAAAAGAAATCTATTTTTTTCGAGCTCTGGACCGACATCAAGAAAAATTATATTTTTTTTAAGAGCCCTGGGCCGAATTTCTGGAAAAGACGAAAACCGTGGCCTTAGCTTGGACTTAAGAAATCGGAGCAGCTTCATTGATTAAGATTAGAGTTTGACTTAAGTAAAGACTTAGACTTACTATTTCGAGTGTTTGGTCGTGTACAGAGGGAGACGCGGTCCTAGAATCTTATACAGCTGTGTCTAAACGTGGTTTACAAACCATAATATGAAGTTTCTTGAAGGTTTGGTATCGGCAAGAAGTTCGAGGTGATAAGGGAAGATGTGAAATTGATGTGAGGCATTATTATACACGCATATAACAGCCTTTACCTGGCGTTAGTTAAGGCTGTTGTCCGCGAAACCATCATCTCTTGGGTCGCAACAGACAGCGCGGCGATGTTGGTGTGGTCCGACATTAATGGCGGTCTGAAAAAATCTGAGGTGGAAAAAATATTTATAAAAGATCACCATTGTGTCAATAATTTGAAGAAAGAAGCAACCTTAGTCTGAAATATACTTAACTGTAGCCCTGAGGCAAACGTGGAGCAACGCGGGAGTTGATGGTAAAGCTGAAAAGCAAAGTGAGACCAAGAAGTCTGAAAAGGTGGGCCATAAAGAAGCATCTACTGTGGGTGAAAACGGGGACACCGATGAAAGCGACTCGGTCTTAGAGGTAGAATGAAATGGTGACCAAAATACAATTACAATCGCTGAGCTATCGCAATCAATAGATGAACTCCCGTTATGTATTTCATTCTACGACACCGTTATGTATTTCATTCTACGACCCACCGTTTTCGAGTCACAAGCAACTTTGTGAGAAAAGGGCTGAATTGCCCCAAAGTGGCTTTGGATGCTACAAGATTAAAGGTATCCTATGCACGTGATTCTGGTTTCACGGAGTCCCAAATTTCAATCACTTTCGCTCTACACCGGGTCGTTTTCAAGTTACAAGACATTTTGAGACAACCAGACAATATGACCACAGAATAATCTTGAACCCTACAAGGCAAAAGGAACCTCATATTCGTCCTAGAACTACTCGCCCTAGTATTACTAATGGGTCCAAAATTTCAACCCTAATAGGTTGCCTTGAGATGAGTACACGTAATGACCCAAAAATGATATCAAACACCAGAAGGTCAAAGTTACCTTACAATTTATTTTACTGCCGCCCACGACTCCTAAATTTTACTGAGTTTAGCGCTACGTGTAGCTGTCCTCGAGTTAAAGGCCATTTTAGGACAATTCTAATTCAAAAGGATCTTGAATATTACAAGGTCAAATGTATCCCATATATTTCCCGCAAATTCTCTTTTTTGACTTGCAGTATACTACCCGAAAATGTTTATATACCATTTATTTCGCACTCAAGGTAGACAGTATAACAACAGGAGAAAAGACCTCAACATGACAGTTACACGTAAATGTCTATGTGCAACATACCGGTATATAATACGAAATATCTATTACATGTGAAACTGGGATACCATCCATATCAGCATTTTAAAATAAATTGCTTCTTAGACCATTTAAGTTTCTACGAGTTCTGAGACATGACATGGTTACCCTCTTATTTGTACCAGAGTTTGGACATATATTTTCGAAATTAATATGATAAACGTTTCCAATAAAATTAATGTGTCTGCAAAAAATGACGTGTTGTTACACAAGGCACCCAGGGGAAGCCTTAGTATTTTGTTTTCACTTCTAATAACTGAAAAGGCAGAACGTAAGAATCTTCGAAGGATCTCGTCAATTATAGGTGAAGTAGATATATCACGTCTAAGAAAGCAGTTTGTGAAGTGTTCTGGTAGGTAATCGAGTAATGTTTCAGATTGTTTTCTCCAGGCAGTATATAACTTGACAAAGGTAGACATACAAAATGAAATAAGCATAGAACAATAACACTAAGCGTCCGACTAGATACGTGGTTAAAATATGACATGACCATGTTAACCTTACAGCTAAAATTACGTACACAGGATTCAATGTCTGCCTGCAACGTACTTGGACAAACAACATATCTGACATGCTTAGTAAATTTTTGGCACTGATAATCCCATCACCATGTAGTATTCGTATTTTTAGATTAGTTAATGAATATTGCTATAGAGTACTAGTCCACTCTTTAGTTTTATTAAATTTAATGTCAGGCACACTAGAGAAGATATCAGCAACATTCAACATTTGCTCCGCAGCATTACCCTCGGCTGATTCGTCATCGTTTGCAAAAACTCAGACATTTCCCATGTGGCATCTATACAAACTTTCTTTTAAAGCGTTTAACGAACGATTCATCGATGTATTATTCCAATTAAAGAAAAAGGGAGAGAGGATCCAACATTATTTGACGCCGCTGAATACTAGTACCTCAGAAGTATTACTAGTATAATTTCCCCATCGAAGACGGCACAGCTGAGTACAGTACATCAACACTAACAAACTACATTACAAAGGACACCTACTTTTTAAGAAGTGATGCAAAGGCCTTGGCATACTGCCCGTATATAATGGACCCTATAATCGACGCATCAAGAAGCAATGCATAACATCAGCTCCAGCAACTCGCTAACAGTTTACAACCTCCAACATTACAAACACAATGTGATGTTGGGTGTTAGTGAGTGTTAAGTATTAGCCAAACAACAGATCAGTCGTTCATGTATTCCTGTCGAGTAAATTGCCAAATTTACCACTGAGAGTAATACTTCTGTAATTATCTAAATCAGAGTGATTTTCGTTTGATTTAGGGACAGGAACAATTGTACAGAGTGACGTGGTTTCTGGAATAGCTGCAATGTTTTGTCATAAAAAGTAATAGGAGAGACAAGAGAGTCCTATTAAATAAAACTGTAGCTGTAGTATTTGTGTATAATGTACCGATCTTCTACTGCTCAAAAATTAAGTTACGTTGGTATTTGAAGGTCACTCAAGGTCATATTTGATAGTAGCATTTGACTCCCCTTATATGATTTCATAGTAGTGTATAAAAAAACGCATGGCCTAAATCAGCTGCTTTACAGAAAAAAGCTTCAAATTATTGTGCAAATACAATAGACCTTGACTTTGATGGTTTTGATGGTACAGTTGTACTACCAATAAATGATTTCCCATTAGTATTAAGTAATGGAATATGCCGCAACTAGCCTACTTTACTAGATACAAGCGTTCAAAATATGAGTGACCTTGACTTTGACATTCTACGGCCACTGAAGGTCATATCAAATGAGGCCGTTGGACTCTCCCCATATATGATTTTCAAGTTTTGTATATTAATAGTTACATATCTTTCCCTCGCCCCTTAGCTGTCATAGGCACTTCAATAAATATAATCATATCACTTGCCATTAGGCCAAAATTTTAAACGACCCATACTCACAGTTACCCGGGACGATTTTGTTTTGAAAATCACATTACTTTATCCCTGGTTCTAAAGGAAGGCTCCCACAGCAAAAATTAAGGTGATTGGCTATAAACTTTTTGAAACACTTTTAGCAGACACACACGGACAGGCGTACATGAGCATCGCAAATTGGCAGGAAAAAACCTGTGGGACAACAGGAAACTACCACAAATTCCCATATGGGATATCCAGATTCATATATTACCTGCAAATATATGTGCAGATTTACCACCATTCAAACGCCAAAGGACCTTGATCTTTCAGGGTCGAGAAATGTAAAATCTAGTGCAGTTTGATTCTGTATAAATGACATTCTCTTAGTACATTCATTAAGTGTTAAAAAGTCATTAACATATGGGCTAACTCTACTCCTTTACGAGATACAAGAATTCAAAATCTGAGTGCCCTTGACTTTGACCTTTGAAGGTCAGTCAAGGGAAAATCTAATATTGCAGTTCGACTCTGCAATATATGATTTTAATAGTGTTTAACAGTAACATATGGCCTAAATTGGCTCCTTTGCGAGATACAGACTTTCACCATTTGAGTGATCTTGAGTTGACCTAGGCGGTGTTGTTGACCGGTGGGTCTCGAACAAAAGACTTGATACTAATATTTTTATTGTGTGTTGCTATTGTTCAGATCCCGGAAAAATCTATCTAATAGTATAGCTGTAACACACACAGTTCATCTGTGATGTATTCTGATTGGTAAGAACATTAGTAATTTTAATACAATATAAAAAAAACAAAAAAAAAACATTTACATGCCTGAAATGCTTATGCCACACGTTCTCGTTGCTTGAACTTCGGGGAGGAAAATGTCTTGAAAAATCACCAAGTTCTAAGTAAGTCACATCACTTGAAGCACAAACGTTTGCTCCAGTGGAGGCCAAATGAATTACACTGTGATTGCCACATGAGTTTTCCTACATTCCTCCTGGGTTTGATGTTTCAGTTTAAAAAATATGAAAACCCTAAATAAGATCTATGGAATCTTGTTTACTTTAAGATGCCTCTAGGAACTTGGTGTCAACAAACGTTATTATCGGTATTGCTCGTGTTGGCACTGTGGTATTACTATTGGTGACTGTTGTCATTGTCAATTTAAAAATAATAGAAAAGCTTCATTATGACCTATATAACCTTGTTTAGTTTCAGATGCCTCCGGGAACTCGGTACCCATATACCTTATCATATGTTTGCTGCTGTTGTTGGCGTCGTAGTAATTCTATTGCTGATGGCTGTCATTGTTAAAGTGACAGTGAGGTGAGACGTGTCAGGCAAAAGTAAGGGATAGGTTAAACGTGATTTTATTGCAGAATATACAAACAAACAACAGATTCAAAACCACGCGGAAATATCTAATATAAAAACAGAAAGACTGCAGGGACAGAAGAAAACATTCTATAAATATATACTAACATCTTAAGAGTGATCAATATCAATGTAGACCTCCACTGCATAAAAAACAATAAATATGATATATATGATTGGTTGTCAGTAACACTGACATTATCACGTTACAGCCTTTTGCCTTTAAAGTCAACCAAAAAAAAAAACGTTATCTTCTGTTAACAACCAAGAAATATTGTTCCAAATTGAATTAAGAAAGACTGACACAGTGGAAAGCAGAATGTAACTTGTTGTTCCCTGATTTAGAAAAGTGCCACCAGCTCCTGTGTCAACTGCTGCTACAGTGTCCACCCAGGCGGAAGGACAGCAGAACCCAGTCTACCAGTCGCTTGCCACACCAGGTCACACCTATGCCAATAATCCCGGACAGCAGACCTATACCACACTAGGGCTCCAGAATCCACCCATGGTTCAACCGGAATGTGACAATCGAGATCTCAGGATCATTGTGGGCTCAGTAGAGGACACTGACGTTGGAGAAAAGATCCATACGTCAGGGTCACTCAGTAACCTGTCCTATGAGTCTCTGGACCATATGAATGACGCCAAGACGGATAAGGAAAATTGAGTAAAGCTTGTCATGAGCAGTTATTGGAACTGGTCATCACCCTGAACATTTGCTACTTTATTACAGTTTGGCAGTAACCAGCAGTTGTGATACAAACATGCACTAGCCGACACTGTACATATTGGATAAACCAAAATATGCCTAGCTAGTCGCTCCAATGGGTCATCTATACAGACTAGATTTGGAATGAAGAAATTGTGGCTAAAACATAGCTGCTAATTAGTGATTGCAAGTAAGAATTTTCTTATATGGCTAAAACACAACTGCTATTTAGTGATTGCAAGTACGACGTTTCTTATATGGCTAAAACACAACTGCTTAGTGATTGAAAGTAACACTTTTCTTAACGCAAGGAAAGGAGAACGGAAGATAACATGTGACATTGTGTGCATTGGTTTTACATATGTGTTAAAGGACCCCAGCCCAGAAGTGGTGAGAAACGAAATTGCATGCATTGAAATGCAGTGTTATGTTATGCGACTGTGAACTTTTCCTGGAAATGTTATGCGCTTAAACTGTAAGTATAGCTTTATGGGGTTGCAGAAGAATTTAAACCCCGTTCATTGTAGGATGTTTTTTAACCCTGATATTTCCACCTGCATGTTTTAAGACAGCAATTGGCATTATAGGATAGGATAGGATAGGATAGGATATTTATTTTCACCTTGTTGGTGTGATAACAAGCATTGTACAGTATACTATATAGACAATAAGGTGACGGTCATCCAGATAGCATTGC
>JAAUYG010220097.1_pt1 | contig 18378 bp, 11 predicted proteins | sample 7278091 | NCBI WGS metagenome assembly JAAUYG01 (sample SAMN14350201, study PRJNA611818) | marine sediment metagenome | isolation source: surface marine sediment (0.6m) | place: French Polynesia: Moorea | collected 2018-08
CCATCAATGCAATGTATGTGCCCATAACACCAGAGTGCGGTCATTACATGACTGGGGTGACCATAATGCTTTCCTACAGATGCTAGTTTGAGATTAGCATAATTAACAGCAGCATTACGGTTTGAAACCAATTAGGTAATGAATATTACTGGTACCTTGATGCGGACATTCTTCACTCCAGAATGCAGTGTTGTCCCATACTGTTTACCATCCACCAGGACTTTGTATCCGGACACGGTCAGTTCTGGATTACTCTGGGGACACGTCCAGCTGACATGGGCCAGGACATGACCTGGAAACATACATATTGATCTTGCCAATATAAACATTATCAGCATTCTACTACTGGTTAAACTAAGGTTCAATGGTCTTAATAATTTTGATACCCCCATAGATTGGACCTAACAAAGAGCTCTTTCCTTAAATGTTTCATGTAAAATCATCATCAGATGGAATGCAACTACCGGTAAACCATGTTCATCCATGAGTGATATTTTACGACTGTCGAAAATAGTTACCCACTAATTTAGATACTACTGTTAGTTACAGTACCCTTGGCACTCTAAGTGTTTCCTTTAATAATCAAGAAATGCCACAAGTGTTTGGTATTTTTAAACATGCCTGCTAGTATTATGTCCCATAGTGTCAATGCACCACTAGCTGTATGTAACCCTATGAGCCGACCTGTGTAATGTGTGAGGGATGACAGGCAGTCAGTCAGCATCTCCTCCACCATAGTCAGGGTCTCCGCGGCCTTCGCTTTACTCTGGTAAGGGAGGACAGAAACAAAGGTCAGTTCTCGAATGACAGATGACATACCATGTGTACCTATACTGCTGTATTGAGCTTTTTAATATGTGAAAAAGACCACGGCTGGAATTCTCAAACATACTTACGGGTAAGTCTTAAGTTTTTACTCAAGTCACTAATCTAAGCAATGTGATTGGTTAAGAATTTGACTTGGCAAAGAAAGCAATGTGATTGGTTAAGGATTTGACTTAGCTAAGAATTTTACTTAAGTAAAAACTTAGACTTAAGTATTTTCGAGAACTCCAGCCCACTAGTACAGCAAGTGGCACTGGTTTTCAGTATATTACAAGGTACAGCAAGGTACCCTATACAATGGATGCCTTGAGGGCAGCAACAGTCAAAGTACCGTACCCCGGTAGTTATTAATTCTGAAGTACCAGAACTGGGTAGTCTTTTTTATTGACCCAAGCAGTGTATGTGAACTGTATAAAAATGTCAATAGGTAAATGATTGCTTTCAGTTAATGTTGGTAACATGGTCTTAATCCTGGAATTGTCTTGATTCAGTGGTTTCTTAAAATCACTCATACAGCTAGCTTCTAATTGGACTTAAATATGGACGTTCTGAAGCCTTCATTCATAATAATCTTTAGGTTATGATATTATAGACATCTGTAGTTAAAAATATCCCCATATTCTGTATCAGCATACATACTATTCAGAGTATATATAACACACATTGTATCCATATATTGCATGTGATATATAAACTACAGTGAAACTTGTATACAAAGAACGCCCTAGGGACCAACAAAATGTGATTGTTATACACAGGTGGTCTTTATCTGCAGGTTCAATAATATCGAAATTCTAACCTGAGGACCACTACAATGTGGTCTTTATAGGCAGGTGGCCTTTGCATACAGGCGGTCTTTGGAGTAGGCTCAACTGTACATGATGTTTGATAGTCATTTTACATGATTTACACCTTACCTGATCATCCTCGTTGTGTCGCGGTGAGCCAGTGGGGTCGGTGTTACCGAGGACGTTAAGCAGACGATCTCTCTTGTTGATGAGGTCACAGGTGATCTTCTCTATCTGTCGCCTCTCCTCCAGCCCCACTATAGTGACAGTGATGTGAGGCGGATCCGGCAGGATGCTCGGCTGGATACGGATCGTGTCAGACTTCACTATGTCGGTCGTCCCATGCAGCTACAGGATAACGAAAACCAAAAATACCGTATTTATTCCATTTCGAGCTACGGGATGATAAATAAGAAAACTATCGTATTTATTCCACTCAATGCCAGTGTTTTTAAAACATCGAATCATTCACTTAGTAAAAATAGAGTTTCCAATTGAATTGCAGTTTTAGCTCACCAGCTAAGGGCTAAGACTCTGCTGAAAGGACCAGAACCTGGAGACTATACCATGTATACTGTACACCTAGTAAAGTATCTCAGCTCAATACAGTTTGAACAGTATGTGGTCTTAATTACAAGGTTTCACTGTACATTATTTATAAAGTCTTAAAAGAAAAATCCAAAAGAGGTAGGGAATTTACAGATTGAAAGTATTATTAGAAGTACAGTAGTATTGTATGTACTGACGTGTATCTCCAAATAGAGGTAATAGGAGCCACTAGAGAGGTTATGTATCTCCGCCTCGTGTGTGTCTGGATGTATAGGACTGATGATCTGGACAGTCTTCTCTGAGTGCTCCTCCAGAACCACAACCTGGATACACATTGTATATAGCGGTAAAGTCAGGATCACAGGTATATACTGGATACACTCTAAACAGTCAAGATTTAAAACAACACTTGATTATGCATGTATGTGTTAATAACATGAACAAAATGGTCACTCAAAATTTGTTTCAAACTTTACAAAATCCAATCTTACCAGATTTCTGGTTTTTGCCTTGTATAATAGCTACCTATAAATGCTGTACAGTAGTCCCTCTCTTAGTGGTCACTTTCAAGGGAGACTACCCTCTCTAATGTGGCCATAATTTCTTGGCAAATAGGGTGGCCTTATTAGAAGGGGAATACTGTATAGTGCAAAATAACCCTGACCTTGTATTGCTTGACCTTGACCCCATCCGTGACCAATGGCTCATCCCATGTGACCTTGACTGAGTTGCCGCTGACGGCCGGGACCCGTTTCAGTGTCGGAGGTTGTACGCCAGGCCATGTGACCACCAGGGGTTCACTGGGTTTACTGTGAAGTTGTTCAGAGGCTGTTAAGGCCTATATAGGGCAGAAAGTGCAGAACACTCAGAAAGTGCTATGCATGAAAGCAACGTTTCCAGGTATTAAAACACAAGAATTACTTAATGATGGTTACTCATCAAGTATTATATACTTCCTGATAAAACCTGCAGACCTGAAACAACATCATTTTAATTTTAGTTACCCAGGTAGTATTTAAGGGCAAGCGGGGATAAACAGGCTGCTGTGAAACAAGGGACATTTAAATCACTATAAAAATTTGTATCTCTAAACGTAATACTGTATCTCTGGTGTTACCATTTAACAACCAACGAGTAGTATAGATATAAGTGATGATCATAAATGTTTAATTCTTAACTGTCTATTACTGTAGAATCTTCCCTGTCTTTAAAGAATGGCCTCTGCTGGTATGGCCACAAATTTTGGCATCAACTTCTGTGAACGCATTTGATGATCTCTCTCACCAAGGGACACCTCTCAAAGGTTGACCGAATTATTATAAATTTATTTTCGCAGGTGTCCCTTTCAGAAGGGGGACCACTAACTGTATAGTGTTTTTTCACAGACCTGTACTTGGAAGACGTATTCGCGGCACCACTTTCCGTGGGTGAAGGAGAAGGAGAGTTGGTCTGGGGCCAGCAGTCCCTCCACCACCCCATTCACATACACCTTGTAGCCAGTGATGGCCGCGTCCCCGTATGTCAGGGGTTTCTTCCATTCCACAGCGATATACTTGAAGTTACAGGCCCTGAATACAAACAAGTATAACTACTGTCATTTTATGTTTCTGACTGTGACAGATAATGTAATATAAGTTATGTATATAATACAGTGGTCCCTCTCTTAAAGGACACTCTCTAGAGAGGACACCCCTCTATAAAAGACACAAATCTCTGGCAGCAAGTACTACGAATGTATGTAATGCTCCCTCTCACCAAAGGACACCTCTCTAATAAGGACAGAATTATTTGGCAGAAAGGGTGTCCTTATTAGAGGGGGACCACTGTACAATGTATATTTTTCAGTTCTGTTGAAAGTATAAGTTTCTTTTTAACTAAGGAAAGCCGGGTAACTGATATCCAGGGGATTCTGTAGAGATTTTCAAATTTTCAAACTTGAGGCTCAGAAATTGGCCGCTGTCAAACGTTCCACATACTGTGTAAGTACTCTCTTTCTTCAACCTGGTCTATAGAAATTGGGCAGCCTTTATCGACATGCAGGTTCATTTTTAAAAATTTTTTAAATTGGAAACGGCAAAAATTCCGCATGTGTGTCAATCTACACTCTTCTTACCCTAGGGGGTCGCAGAGTAGAACTTACTATCATCCTACGGGCAGCAGTTTCCACGGTACAGGCCATTTATAAAAAATTCCATATTTCACGATGAAACTTTTGATTGTAAACACAGTTCCAGCACATGGACCCGCACCGGTACTGGTCTTTCTACCACTGGGAGTCGAAATAGGGCTTATTTTTTGGTCTATGGGCACAAATTTCAGAGTTACACATACAAGTGAATTTAAAAATTTCATTATTGGGCTAGTTTCTGATATTTAAGCAGACTTTTAATGCATGTTTAATGCAATGCTACTTATGCCATTGCATACTGATTTTATTTTGGAAGAATTAGAGAAAGTCACACAAGTCACATAGTTTTGGGACCAAAATGGACTTATCATTTTTTTTTATTTTTCCTTCAGAAGATGAACCAGTATGATAACAGATGGGACGGGTTAGGAATGGCAGTCTTGGGATGCCCTCATTATAGTTAATCCCAGTCCAGGGATTAGGGCTGAAAGCACTTGGATTAGCTTTCAATGCAATGACAGAGACTACCATCTGAGGAATGGCTGAATATTAACAAAAGCTAAATAAAGTACAAGTCCACTGAGAGTTACAAACCATCACAGAAGATTATCTACAATACCAATCAATGGTACATTACATGATTGCGATAGCCCGAGAGGTCCCTTGCTTCTAGTGAAACCTGAGTGACCATTGTGTCTTGCCTACAGCATGGAAAGCATAAAATCTGTTCTCTCAGGCTATATGTTTAATATGGATGATTACTCAGAAGGTGCTACAGTAGTCCCCCTCTAATAAGGCCACAGTGTTTGCTAAGAAATTGTGGCTACCTTAGAGATGTGGCCTTTGGTGAGAGAGGGGAGTAAATACATATCATCAGCGGCAAAAAATTTTGGCCACAAAAAATGACTCTGGTGAGAGTGTCCACTAAGAGAGGGAATGCTATACAGTGGTCCCTCTATTTTAAGACCACCCATGGGACCAAGAAAATGTGGTCTTATATTGCAGGTGGTCCTAAAATAAAGGTCATTTAACACAGAAAACTGCCATTTGGGACCAAATCAAGCGGTCTCATAATCAAGGGTGGTCTTAAAATAGAGGGTTGTAAAATAGAGGGACTACTGTACATACTAGTATTTTTTGTACCATCATCAACAAAACTTTGCTGTGGCCGTTTACATTGTATTTGCACCCACAGCATCAAAGTGTCTGGAATTTTCAATGATCTTCTGAGTATGTCTACATGTAGGTGTAGGAACAGATGTACAGAGTACAGCTGCGAATACATGATGCTGGGCGAGATTTAAACATGGGAGTTTATACCGGTACATGTATTGATCATATAGCATGTAGCAAAACATACACTGTGTGGCACAGATGCTCAATGAAATACAGAAATAGGCAATTTATGTGAATTGATATGCAACTTTTATGCGACCTTAATTCATATTATGAATGGGGGGCAGTGACCAGGTGAAGGGCAATGGCAAATGCACTATATACTCAACATTCGACACATTTAATAATGTCAACAACATTAAGTGTTTGTCTAAAGCAGGTGGCAGATGTCTTATACGGCTGTGCATTCAAATGTACAGTAATAGCTCTACTAATCCAAGCTTGTAGAACTTTGAGTGTGCATGCTACCGGTACTAAACTGTACTTAGTGTGAGGTATAATAGTACAATATATGAATATATCAAGCAAACATGAGAAGAAGTTTTACTGTCAGAATTTGCAGCTCTTCCTGAGCTTTTGGCCATCTCGGGCCTTGACTTCAGGGGTGGTAATGTCAAGTAAACCTGTTAACATGTTTTCCTATCAGACTAAATCACACTCCTTCACTTGTGCCCCAAACTATACGAAACTATAAGAAATATATATGAATGTAAATGGTTTTCTGAAAGCCAGGTGCTGTGCCATATACAAGAAACCTATGGACTTAACCATGTTAACTATACACACACAAAATCTCTCAGTTTAAATCATTTCACAAATGTCATTTATTTCCATTGCCGGTACCTATTGCCAATAAACAATGAATACTGTCAAGCTGAGCTATTTTCAGACCACATACCGAGTCATCCGTCCACAAATCAATTAACGTTGACAGGTGAGTGGCTTTTCTTTCAGTCATAACAGATCATTACTACTCGGTAGTAGCACAGTGCACTGTACTGACCTTTATAACACAGTGGATTATGTAGATTTAATTCAAAATCAACCCAGTGAAAATTTATCAGATTGCTTTGTAAATGTTTCATCTCACGTTGAATTGACTGATCAGCTTACAGGACATTATCAACAACAAAATAAGTTTTAAAGTAACATTACATTGATGTTAATTGATATTCTGTAAAAAAAAATGTTAATGATAACCTAAGAGGTATTTGTAGGAGTTTTTGCTGTGTAAAAAAATGTTAGAAGGTAAATTCAAAATTGCATTGAATCTGTTATCATGTCTACATTGCCTCTGATTGTATCAACCTTTAGATATGAATAAATATTATATAAACTCACAACGAAGCTTTTTCTGTAAGGTTCGCAACTTGACAGAAGTCCTATAGGCTGAAAATCGCACATCATTCCAGTCCGCTGCAAAAGCAAAGCAAACCCTCATATAAAATACATATCACTCTTCAATGGGATATATCTGAAAACGACATGTAAAACATAAATTTTCATAAAATTTATTACAGTGCTGTATGTTTTTATGTATCTGAATAGCTACAGTATAAGTTAAGCACAATGATATCATATAAACGTATGCCATACTTCACAGTAATTCGAATGAATAATAAAGATGTAGGTTTGCAAAGTTACTCTACCAAGTAACTTAGTGGAGCAAGTTTTAGGAATACCCAGTATTCTTACATTGTTTTCTTATATGTCATTGCACAAAGAATAAGAAAAGTGTAGGAATTAATAGCCTTTGCTGGTTGCTGGGTATACTGTATACTGGCTGCCCAAATGATGAGGAATTATTATAAATGTGAACATGTACCGGTACATCCAGTGCACAGCAATGTGTACATTATGTGCAGATTATTGACACTCAGTAACATGCAAAGAAAATCATTGGTAAACCTGTTTGAATCTTGTCAAAAATCCCAGGTAAAATCAATACAGAGCGATGATGTAAACCAAAATTGAATCTACAGTAGGCTATTTACTCTAAGCCAAGCCCTGCAACATCTGAAGCTCAGTGATCAACTGACATTATTAAACAAGAACAAATGATCATGCAAGCAGACTATAAATAGAAGGTGCTGCCTTCCTGACGCCATCCAATCATGTTGCAGAGACACACAGAAGCAATTTTCTCATACCCTGCTTATTACCATGGCGTCCTGCTCCTAATGCTGCCAATATTTCATCATTCGTTCTAAGATAGCAGGGAGCTAGGAAGGCTTGGGAGACCTTATTATATCACGTTACAAGCTGGAAGATGATATTATGATTTGCGTGATGGTGGGTATATTTTGGGATAACCACTAGAGATCGGCTTTGTGTGGAACATAATGGCATGGAGTCACTATCAATCAAAGTAACCAAAAGCTAGGGCTTGGAACGGAAGTGCAGCTTCCTGCATTAGGGAACTGCATTTCTTTGATTCAAGTTCACTTCGTTGGGAGGTCTACAGGAAACGCACTCATCGACTCCTCGGAGCTATGTGCTCAGTCTATCCCTTGATGAAAACTCCACTTCCTTTGATCAAAGCTTTTTATCTGCAAAGACCGAATACAGTGGTCGATCTCTTAAAGTTAACTCTCTACTCGAGAGGGCAGCCTCTCCACAGAGGAAACAAATCTCAGCAAAAAGTTCTGGCAATACATTTCATGTTCCTTCTCGACCAAAGGACACTTCTGTAGTGTGAACATTTATTTGGCAGAAAGGCTGACCCTGTTAGTGGGTGACTGCCCTACTTCCATTGTGCTTCAGTAAATATTTTAAAACATATTATTAATAGGCAATATCAGATATGCAATATTGTTCAAGAAAGCTATTTTGATCGACTCGTTCAAATATTTTATGGAAGGTCACTCCCTGAGAGGGCAATAGGGCGATGGCATGGGGTTAGGGTATGAAACCCCGGAACAGTCAACCTGGGAATTGATCCAGGGGTGGGGGGGTGGAGGGGGAGGGGAGGAGAGCCCTGTCTCTGTGACATGGCATATCCCTCCCCAGGATCACTCCCACCCTCCCTGTTTCCCGTCTGTCTCCTGACAGATGGCTATTACAGACTTCGGCACTTTCCGCTTCCCCATTGATCCAGGTTTCCTGCTGCAGAATGGGGGAACAGGCTGGGACAACACGGTGACGGAGAATTAGCCAATCCATCTAACTCAAACATTCGTTTGCCCATCCATATATCACACAGGAGGCTATTCAAAAGCCCTGATAATTCTGATCACTTACCAACGAGTGAAACCAGTGCTATTAATCCATAATCAGAATAGACAGTCCAAGGAATCATAATGGTATGGGAATGGTCATTGACGGATAGGTGGAACTAAAAGCTGTGATCACTAGACCACAATTCCTCATGGATATTGCAAAGCATTTATTAATATATATTAACATATATCTATCGTTGTACTTACATAAGGACTGCAGCAGTTTTGTCATTTCTGGGTGATCCCAGTGTGTTGTTTCAGTATCATGACTGGAAGAAAATAAAGTTACACAGAATGTCAATGATGCCAAGGTCATATTTATTTTCAAAGTCTTTTTTTTTCTTGAAGTCTTTAAAACTAGAAAAAAGAATTTGCAGGTAAATTCAAGATCTGCATACCAGCTTTAGTATAAAAGAGAGAAGGAAGCACAGAGGTTATTCATGAAGTTACACATATACTGTACTCTTTCTATACCCAACACACTAGAGGATTGGAATTGGCCTAATTTTTGTTCTACAGTGTGTGGTGTCCGAGATACTGGCTGATTTCAAAATTGCCATATTTGGGCATTAAACTTGGCCATTGGCAAAAGTACCAGAAGTGGCATATACATATTCTCTTCTTCTAACCTGGGTTTCGAAATTGAGCTTATCTACATGGAACTGTTTCCGATATACAGGCAAATTTTCAAAATTGCTATGTTTGGGCATGAAACTTGGCCATTGGCAAAACATTCAGATACTGCACATATATAAAAAACTCCCTTTCCATCCTGAGGCATCGAAATTGTCTTATTTTTGATCATTGCAACTGAAGCTTAATTTTTTGATGTGAAAGCATGGATCTGGTGGAACATCTTGGACAAAATGTAGTAAATCTGAGTGGAAGAGTTGGAATACAGTGGTCCCTCTCTTAGTGGCCACCCTCAACAGTGGCCACCCTCTCTAATGCGGCCACACATTTTTGGCGCTGCTACTATGAATGCATTTATTTCTCCCTCTCACCAAAGGCCACCTCTCTAACGTGGCCACAATTTCTTGGCAAATAGGGTGGCCTTATTAGAGGGGGGCTACTGTAGTAACAACTTTATACCAAATCAAACGCAGTGTGAATGGGTTAATTCATGCAGGAATGAGTCGCAGCAGCACAGCTGGTAGTGCTTCAAAGCACACAAGATTTCAAGTAGCTGATGGCTATGTATAGGCAGTCATGTGTTCAATGTAGTTGCAGACCAACATACCAGTCGGCCTAAATAATGGCAATATTTTAGTTACCACATAAAATTGTCAGACTCACCATGCCAGTTATGGGCAGTACCATGTACGAAAACAAACATCTCCTTTGATAACCACGCGACTTTAGCAGCTGCTGCAGCACTCTCATACAGCTAATTTTGGTAATAACGGGAATGCAAGTGCTACTTCAGTGCAGTGTGAATGCACGCCAACTACCAACAGGCAGAACACCATCACACTGGGTGCTTTTCGTTTACGCTCAATACGCTGGCTAATCTGGATTTTGCAGGGTGAACCGTACCGATCTGTAACTATTGACGGTGATATACCTGTCATTTTCAAGTGACAGATTAGCTTGTTTCACAGGCCAACTGGGGACAGTGTCCCCTGACATACATTCATCACTGGGGCCTTACATAATTCATAGAGTGGCTCTACAGCTTGACATGGCATTGGGACATTACCACTGAGGTGACAGAATGACACAGAAGGCTCCAGAGAGGGGGAAGGGAGGGGACAGTATATTTGTAGTCAACAGTTTATGAGCCGGGGAAGAGCCGTACAGAAGGTATGCATGCGACGCTCTTTATCACATAATAGGAAGACGCATAAAAGAATGAACACATTGCTTCCAGTTAATTCTGCCCTGGCCTTTATAAAATATGAGATGGGTATACATTTTTTATCAAGAACTTGTATAAACGCCCATGTTTGGTAGGGATCAAGTGTTCTTGTTTTCTTTGGCAGTTTTCTGAAGAGGAGAAAGAAGAAGCAAGTAAACAACCTCTATGCCTAGTTCATACTTCATATGAAGCTATTATGTTCATTTTCTGAAATTCTGGATTAAATTTTGGTGTAAACACATCTATCTGGTGGAATATCTGGAGTTGCTCCGGTGTAGCTATCGGTACTCTGATTGGAAGAGGTGGCACACAAGATTTCATGCAGCCAGGTGTGTTTTCTGTATGTAGTTGGCAGGCCAAAAATATATGCCTGAATCTGGGATATTATTATCATCAAAAACTATCCCCTTACCACACTCATATAGCTCGTGCCATCTCAAAGTCCTGACATGTGTTACAGTTACAATGCCGATTCATTCCAGAATACTTACTTGATATAGTAAGGCACCTTGTTCCCAGAGATGGCCCTTTCCCAGGGATGTTCCACTGATGCTGCAAAAAACAATATAAGAACAATTTAATAAAATCACAAACAGAAATTAGGGATTGCTACTTATCCATCTACATGTATATCACTGTCACAGCATATTTAGAGATCATCGTCATCATTTCAACAGACCTAGAAGCAACCCATGAATAATCAGCATCTCATTATTGAAAGTTAAGTGTCTACTTGACTTTAGCATTTTGTTTAGTCAACCATGATAGGACTTTCACCATGTTGACCAGTCCTGCTGTATGTGAATTGAAGGTACTGGGGTATATTGTGTGTGCTAGTGCATTGATGATTCCTGGTTAGCCACTGTGGCTAAAAGATAACTTTTGCTTTAGACATATATGAATTTGTTTAGCCAATATATTTTGTGAGAGGTTTCTGACTATTAAATTTGACTGCAAGCATTTCAAACCAAATGCATGTTTACAATCTGAATAAATAACAACATCAGCCAGCATATATACAGGTATGTCCATGTTGTACTGATGCATGTAAACTACAATCAGTGTATGAACAAAATATTAAAGACTAGTCACTCTGGCTAAAAACAAACCAGTTCTTTTAGTCACATAGGAATTCTGTTAGCATTTTGCTATGTAGCTCTAGCCCAGATGGTTTTGATGTGTCTGTGTTGAAGGTCTATTATCTTGCTGTGTACTTATTGAAGGCACAGTTGTATCTGTTTGCTGCATTTTTGATGAAGGTACCGGTATATTGCCTTGGGTGTGTATGTAGTCACTATGTACTTATAATAGGAGTATATTGTATTTTGTATCCGTACTGAAGGTTTTTTGTATCTGTATTGAGGGTACCTGCTACCAGTATATTGTCTTGTTGTCATTTGTATTAAAGTTACACGTAATTATGTCTTGCATTGTATCTGTGCTGAAGGTATTTTGTCTTCTTTTATCTAAATTGAAGGTGTATTCATTTATAAATGTATATTGACTTGGAGGTATATTGTCTTGCATCGAGTCTTGTATCGAAGGTATATTGTCTTATTATATTTTTATTGAAGGTATACATTTATTGTCTTGTTTCATCTGTATTGAAGGTATATTCTCTTTCTGAAATTACATTGTCTAGTCGTTCTATCCATATTGAAGGTTTATTTCAGTCTTATAGCATTGGTAACCATTACAGATAATACCAGTTGGTATATTGCAGATGCGGTTTTCCTTCAAGTCTGCTGACAAGATAGTAGCCTTTTTAGCAGTTTTGTCATCTCAGTGAAAATATTCCCATTGTCCAGTTTTCACATGTGACATGCTCAATGCTTCTCAGATATTATTAGTTTGTTAAAACTTGTAGTGTAGGTCTTGGGTTTGAATGCAGGATTTAAAGTCCTTATGTCTTTGTTGTATAAAGTGCTTCTATATCCGATTTGATGCCGAGTCTATCTGGCATAAATGGTAAATGCTACTTATTGCAGAAACCCACTTAAATATGAAGAAAAGCTGTTTCTTGTTTATATAAATATCCTAAGAAGGTTATTGGGGTCAGATGCATTACCAATATATAATGTGTTTTTATGTTTAGCTGCAAATGGTTTTAATGTGGAAAAGAATCTCATAAAGGTTCCTCCTTCAAGCGCTTAGCAGCTACCATTTTTTGTTGTTATATGCTCAGAGTTGAGGATCAGGCTTGGGAGTGCCTGAGTGGTCTAATCTTCTATTCCAGTTCCTGGATTTTTTTATAAAGCAATTTCCGTTTTTCCATGTAGAAGGATAATCCTTACGTGATGTCACACAATTTGTGGCGACAACCTCCGCGATGTTTTTGGATAAGGATGTGTGTGGCGCTGCTACCATGTTTGTAGCTGCGTATATGAGCAGTCGGATGTCCCTTCAGTTCTACAGAACCGTCACGTTGCCGTGGCGCCCTGGCTAAGATTACACCTTGAAACTCCCGCTAAGTAGGACTCTAAGCCGAGCTTGTTAAGATGTATTAGGGGTCAGGGTTTGCATGTATCAGTTTTGGCCCTAAGTCATCTGTCATCATTATATTAGACATTGTTGGGTGTGTTGAAGATACGAGGTCAGCCTCTTTAGCCATGTACCCTGCTGCCATATTTTGTGCATTCCAAGTAGAGCTTCAAGGTACTGATAGTAAAAGAAGCAGAGCTATATTGCATTTTTTGTATGACATTAGACTGAGCTGGAATCTCCCCAACATTAACGTAACAGGGAGTCTTGGTTGCATCAACAGTGATCTTCTTTCACACAATTGCAGATATATGTGTGTATATGGCACAGGTGGAACAAACTTGCTTGCCACGTGATAAATTATTCACAATGCAAGTCTTGCTGCTGCCTTTGAAGTGAGATTTCTGAGTGCAGTAGCCCTGGAGTAGGTGAGTGTTACTCTCCAGTTACAAGGATGGAATTATACAAGTTCTTTTTAAGGCAGTGCATTTTAAAGGAATAATAGGCGGCCATGGTAGAAGGCAATCTTCTTTGTGGGATAAGGTTGCCATTGACTGCAGTCCAGGTTCTCTATGTCACAGCTGGAATCTAGCCACATGAGTGCGTCTATCACTTCCCATCCCTCTGCGCTTTAGGATTATTATCTGATAAATCCACAAGCTGTGGGACAAAGCTTCACAAATCCCCCATTACTGTGCCCACACCAATGTGAAGTGCAGTGTGGTATGCTTTCTAGTAGGACCAGTAATCATGGACATTTAAATGATAGATGTCATTCCACTAGAAATGACTAAATGCAGGCAGATACTTTCCATACAATGTTCCATATTGCAGCAAAAGCTACCATCTTTCTGAAAGCTTTATAGGATCAGAAAAAGCAACCAGCGAACAGTCATGAAAATATAAAGAACCAAGCAAGAGAAATTGAAATTGTACAGGCTTGGATCCTAAAATGAAGGCTGAGAGCCTGAGACCCAACTACCCCTCCCCTGGCCGACCCTCCCTCTCCCCATATCCTGAAGAAGCCTAGAGTTACAGAAAGCCAGAAATGGAACAGTGGTAATCAGGAGTGTGCCACTACATTGCGCAAGTACATAGATCAGCCCAAGGAGATGGGATTCTATTGTTGCAGGAGGAAATGGCTTTCCCTTGGATAACAATGCTCAGCCACTGATATACTGCCCACGGAATCCGCAGTGACAGCAGACAGGTTTCTATGGCTTTCTATATGGATTGTTTGGTCCATGCCTGCATGTTGGAAGCTGGGGTTGGAGAAGCCAGAATGCGACCAGGTCGGACCACACCTCAATACACACTGGCAGACATGTAGTAGGGATTCACTGCAAAATGATAGGCTACCATATATATGGTGACATATACCATGACCCATACAGCACTGGCTTGAAAGACCTCCTTATTTGCCATAAAAATATGGTCTCTCAAGACAGGCGGTCTTTGGTGACAGGTATATAGTTGCATTGAAATATGGGGCCCTCTGCCAGAAATCTGTGGTCCTTCAAAGCAGATGGCTTGTCAAGGCAATAGTCTCTCAAGACAGGTTTCAATATACCAGTCGCTTTAATGTCACTGATGGTAGTGAAGGAATCCTGTGCAAGTCGATAATGAATAATTGGCCACACGCCTTATGACAAAAGCCTCAGATGCCGAAATGTATTATTCTTTCCAAGATCTCTCATAGAATACATGTATAGGCAAGAAACAATGCATCACCTCATCTTTGTCCAGTGACCCAGTGACCTGGCTTGGCCTTTACCCCAACTGTGAATTGACTTACTGACCAGGCCATTGTAGATGACATACTGGGATCCATTGCAACAGATTTATTGGTTTGGATTACTAATGAGTGGTCCAGGGGCCAGGAAAAATATTAACCAGGGAGCATGACCTTATTTTACCTTATTTGGTAAGTCAAGAACATTTACACATCACAGCTTTGATTTATTGTGTGCAACATATATTAGAGGCCTATAAGCTACTATGTCAAGAGCATAGCATGTGCACAGGAAATTCTGCAAAATATAATTTTAGGGTGCTCAGAATGAAATAGGGGTTATATATGCATGTACTTTTGTGGTGCTCAGAATAAATAATGGTATATTTTATCTTCTGGCTATAATTTCACAATACATACTTATAGCTCAAACATTAAGTTCCAAGGCCAAAGTCTCGAAAAAATTTTAAATACCAGTATGTACCAAAATTTCAGATTATAGCTTTGGCAAAAGTACAATCATGAATGTTTTGACCAATATTTTCTGTATCACTTTTTTCTCTCTAGTATCCCTTGACCTTACTCGTTGCTTGTACATGCATAAAATGCACCTAAAGAACTTGCTATAAATCTTAACATATAAAATTCCCACCATGCTTTTTGCCAAAATCCTTGCCAAAAACATGGGTACAATATTGGTGACCTTACACTGACAATGTAAATATACCTTTTCTTGATGTATGTGTCAGGTCTACATGGCCTAATTCTTCCTAATCTACCCGAGATCTCAGGGCAGCCAGCCCAGACCTGTGGTCACACATAAAAAGCCAAGGTCTGGAATTCTGATTTACTCTCCACCTCACATTGTTCGGCTACCACCCTTCAATCCAACCTATTGCGTCCCCCTCGCACTTTTAATATCTGGCCGTGGCCCAGGGTGAGGCATTTCAGAGCAGGCGTGATCGGCAGATTTTCCATTATCACCTAATACCATTCCTTCTGGAGCGGTCTGCTGTGTGACCTACCATATATGGTAGTGGCTAACAGCAGACGGAGCGTCAAGTGTGTGTGTTTGAGAGGGAATGTGTGAGTGGATTGGGTGGAGAAAGAGGGCCAGGGTGGGTCATGGAACATACAAAGCAAGACGCGGGGAAATGAAAAAGCCTCTCCTTGCCTTATATATGCCCAAGTCACACACTATCCAGACACATTGTGACCTTTGGGGTGACTTCCCCAGAATGGGCTACAATAGCCATTTTAAGAATGGACGGGATTGATTTTTGTAACCTGTTGAAACGTTACGATCTGGGAGCTGCACCACGGTGGTGGTGGAGTGTGAGTGTGTGAGTGTGTGTAGGGGGGGGGGGGTAGAAATAAGGGGAAGGGCACCACTTACTGGATAACAAATGTTGAGAGCTGGGACCAAATTGCTGTAGAGCCTGCAGCAAATGGTGGAGCCGGTCCTCCGTCTGTGACTGTAAGTTTCGCCATCTGCAACAGACAGACGAAACTCTGGATGAGACCTGGGGAAAAAGGGGGTTACCACTTCCAAAAGATAAAACTTGACATGTATGGCTTTTGTCAGGTCATAATTTTAGTTGACAACATGCTAAACTGCAAACTCTTGCTTTACCTGAAATATATTCAAAGCGACTGCAAACCTTCTAGGATGTCAGAATCGTAAGCTACCTTAGTTGTTGTTAGCTGTTATACCAGGTAGAGTGGCAGTCATATTCTATTCTCTTACTAGACGACCCTACATGGCAACTAATTTCTTTTTTGATGCCCGTACACGTATATCTGGCACCAAAAAGAAAGAAATGCTGGTTGGAAGAATTTCTTCCACATGTTGCACACAAATTTAAGAGAATTTCAGAATAAAAACAAATTTGATACTTTTAACAAAAAGTTATTTTTGGGACTTAAAAAATTACATTGTTTGCTCCTTGTAGTGCATGGTGTAAGCATCACATTAGTCTCACACAAATTCATTTATCATATACTTAGCTAGTTACCTATTGTTGCAGTCTTCTAACTTGTTGACATTTTTATGCGAGAGGATGACATTCATTTCCTGGAACACATTGGCGATCTCGTTGGCCATCTCGGTTTCATTCTGAATTGGGTACAGCTGGTGCTGGAAACCCTGGAACAGGGCAAACAATGGTCAAGGGTCAGAATCCCACAACCCTACATTAACAGAAGCAATCGATGCATCTTTAATTGGATCCCCACGAGGCAATGTTCTTCTCACAGACCTCCAAATAGAGCAGCCAGAAGGCTGTGGTGGGATTGGCAGGTTGAGAGAAGTTACCCTCAATGCACAAAATCTTCCCAGGGCATGGCCAGCTTGCATACTAGGAACAGTGTTTTGTGACATGGTATTAGGTAGATGGTAAATTACAATGTATATAAGAGGTGCACATTTCAGACATTCTAAATATTATTGCACCCATTGTAACAAACAAATGATCAGATTAGTAATGACTCACTATATACATTTTATGCACCATTAAATGCATCATTAATGCATAAAATCCATTTACCAGTAATTAATCAGTAAATACAAAATTTGGTCTTGGGACAAAAATTGATAGTTTGGATTTTTTCCTACTTTTATGTCTGGCCCCTAGCTACAGGTCAACAGAGGGTTGGGGTGGGGGGGGGGGGGAGGGGGGGGAGAGAGTTACCACAAACCCATGTTTCCATATCAGTGTTCATTTTGCACTTCCGCCTGACTTACAGGGACACCTTTTTCAAACAAGACAATGAGAGAGTACCGGTACCTTAAAATCGTGACAATCCACCCTAATCCACTGGCCTCCACTTCTACATTAGCTGGGTAAGGTAGGCTATGGCTATAATGAGATTGGTTTGTCCATATGCGGTTTTTGTCACATACTGGTTTAGCAGACCACAGTCAGAAGCTGCTTGCCCAGATAAAAATGATAAAGTCTGTCTCCAATGGTAGAAAGGCATTACTCAAATAGCAAATACATCAAAGGGTTGAGCCTTTGTTATGTTGAAGAACTTCTATCAAATTTTACTAGCCAGTTAGCAACTTTGGCTTACTGAGTAGTTCTTGAACATTATCAACACATTATTGAAATTAGGAATGCAAGAAATACATCTAGCTGTAAAACGCATTCAAAGAGAATTAATGAGCTCTGAATGAAACTCTATCCTACTGCTTGTATTGTACAGTCAAATATCTGCCTGTGTAATGTCAAATGTCAACTCAAAGGTTATTTTAGGTCAAACAGCAACTCCATGGTAATAAGATATGATTTTTCTATTGAACATCAGTGGTCATGTAAGGGCAAATGACAAGTGATCTTATAGATATCTTGGCCCGGTTTCACAGAGATCCTCAACTTGTCCCTCAGCCCGATCAACCCTCAACTTCTCCCTCAGCCCTTAACTCTTTTCCTTAAAGCATTTCACAAAGATCCTCAAACTAGTTTTCCCCTTAAAAATGGCGGTTTTCCCCTCAAATCCTGAGGGTGGTAAGTAGGACCCTTAACTGGGTGATAATAGGGATTTTTCCCGCTTCAGTTGTCAGATAATCCAAATTATTAGACCAACGCTTTATATTCTGTTCAGGTACAGCTAAACAAATAAAA
>JAAUYG010036616.1_pt1 | contig 18372 bp, 4 predicted proteins | sample 7278091 | NCBI WGS metagenome assembly JAAUYG01 (sample SAMN14350201, study PRJNA611818) | marine sediment metagenome | isolation source: surface marine sediment (0.6m) | place: French Polynesia: Moorea | collected 2018-08
AACGAATGATATTTTAAATATTGTATGCTTAATATATCCAGTTTATATGTTTTATTGCCATATCTTGATGTATTTTTTCATATTTTACATTGTATGTTTTAACAGGGCGCTTGGGTAGAAAAGCAGTCTGTTGCTTACGAGTCTACCCTGTATAAATATGTTCTTAAATAAATAAATAAATTTTGAATTTAGGTAGAACCTTTTCTGTTTTTAGTGTGTGTGACTGTATTAGCTTGGGGGGTTCGGAAAAGCTGTTTGAAACGTTGCCCCCCTGTGCACTCCCTCCTTAAAGAAAAAATAAAAAGTTGAAAGGTTTGAAAATGTGAAAAGACAAAACGTCTTGGAGAGCAAATTGTGGACAGGAATGTTTTCTCTACGTCTGTCGTTACATGAGGGCAGCATCAGTATGGCCTGAACTGTTTGGGAGCAAATGATTGAGCAGTGGGTACAAGCTTACATTGCATTGTATCTTTCTCATGCAACTCATTACCAGCTGGGTGCAGTGGTATCAGCTACATGTAGTCCCGTGGTATGATAATAGGCGCATACAGCTTATACAGCTCAGAGTCTTGAAATGCTCCGGTGAACCGTGCAGTCGGTCTGCGTGTGTTTTGTTTTGTCTGGAATGTGCAGATAGAACTCGACATCAAACTCATGGTTGTAATGGGTAGCGGTTGTATGGTTATCTACGGAAGTATGGAGGCGATATTATTAGATAGAAAATAGGTTCCGTGGAATTTTACAAAAGACATACCAGATCTGCTGTTGCAAGTTGGTCGCTTTGTTATCTCAGTTGTATACTTTCGGTTAAAAAGATTCCTTTATTTGCCGACTTTGCGTACCGAACAAATGTGTTAAAATTTATTTTTCTGAAATAAAAAAGATGCTGGTGGTATGTCACTTTTTAAGTTTTAAGGCATAGACGTATTATGACACATTTTAATAAGACAGGATTACACATGCTAGCGCCACGTTCAGTCCTGGGGGTCCTGACGACCCGTTGGTCTTCCGTACATGTAGTTCTTCCAATAAGGGCTCAAGTCAACGTGTGCAATTGGGTGGAGTTTGTGTCTGAAAACTCACTGTGACCCCAGACAGATCTCAGACACTGCTATACTGGTATTACGTAAGTCTTTGTGTCTGTACTCGCGTCTGATTCCCTCACTGCTCAGTGTCTATGTATACATATAAACCAGTTACACAGACACTGGTCAGACCTCGATACTCGGCCGTCATGACGCTGCTTTGGGTTCCGTTAGTACTGGCGCTGATCCTGCCAACCTTGGGTGAGTTTCCTGTGTATAATTAGGCTAGTTCGTCCGTATGCATGGGGGTTACATATTTACCTGGTCATTTTTTGGCTGTTTATTTGTTCTGTTGTTCAGTGATTGTACCGTTAAGACCTTTGTTAGTAATTTGTCTAACTGATTTCTTTCAGGGAATGTCGTTCCTAACGGTGGTAACCATGGAAACGGAAGCCCAGGCATTAATCTTTTCGCAAACGTTGGTAGTAAAGAGATTTTCTCCTCTGGCGGTATGTCAGGAGCTGCCATTAACAGTTCATATATTGTTGACCACTTGCTGTAATTATGTAAATCATACAAAATGCAAGCCACGGGAACCTTCATGTGTCATGAACATTAATCTGGTCTAGAGGTCTATTATAGAAAACTGTAAAATGTTAGATGTAATCAAAATTAATTATTTTTTTTCTGAAGGGAGGTCGGATGTTGTAGAGAGAGTAATAATGTTTATCTACATTAGCGTAATAGATTTATTGAATAGCTTAATTAAGTTATTCATATAGGACGTCGAATATAAACTTACTATAGCGTGAAGTCCGTGACTTTCAGATTGTCAGGAGACATTCCCTGGAATCTCTCATCTGAAGCTGAGCAGTATCAGTAGCAGAGAGATCTGGGAAGTGGCCACAGAAACCGCTGTAAGGATGACTGAGAAAACCCTGACAGAATCAAATTGTCGACACAGAACTGCCGTTGAAATGCTGTTAGGTGAGGTTTCACTTATCGCTGGTCCGATCCGTGTTGAAAGCTTTGCATAACAGTTGTCGGACCACATGTAATGCACGGCCCATTTTGGTGTTTTTCTAAATTGAAGGTTTTTTTTTAATTAATATATTTTTCTATAGCAACAGCTTTAAAGAAGGAAGCACGTAGAACAAAGTTTACAATCTTTGTACATATTTGTAAACTTTGTTCGATTGTAATGAGTTAGTCGGCAGACTGGCTATCTTGGAGTCTGTATAATGGTCCGGTGATTACTTTCTGCTCCCCTGTGGCGGAATTGAGTGTCGTGGCACTCCAAAACTGTCGGGCGTAGTTCGCTCGGCCCAAACAAAACTGGTCCAAATTAACTCTCCACACTTAACCGGCCTACACCTGCATACATCAAACATGCAGTGGCGATATGTTCTCGAGAGATTAAAAACACTTTAAAGCCTGAATCTCACCCCCACCCGCCCCCCTCATAGTTTACTGGTCTTGGTGTGACGTTTGCAGGAAGCATTGAAGGCATTATTCGGCTGGAGACGACTGCGGGTTACCCCGACTCGCTGTATCACACGGTACAACACTGGGTGCTACATCTAGAGACAACTGATGCCGCCAAACATCCACACCAGAAAGGGATCCAGACGATTACGGAAAATCCGAAAGTGTTTCTGGAAAGAGTCGTCGATGACTGGATCTATCTGCCAATCCAGAAAGTCATTCGTGAACAGTATTCGGAATCTGGTAAGGGAACAAAAGCCTAACGGCCTCCATGGTTTAGCCTGTCTGTAAAGAATGTAGATTAATATATATAGTTCAACTATGGGTTCCTTGCCGTTCGTTAGGGATATTATCGCGACGCCCACAATATCCCGCGATAGTACCCCTAACGGTATGGTACCCATGGTTGGGTCTAATTGAGATGCGGAATGGCCTCCAGATTAGCGTTAACTCTTTAAAGATCCTCTAGCACTTGTACACATTCCGCAGATATCCCACATAACTAGTTTATATTTGTCTAGGACTCCTACAGAAAGCGACATTGTTCGCCGAGCAGTTAGACCACAGAACGGTGTCAGTGACGTCAACACCCGCCCAATCTGTGTGTGACGTGGTGCGCGAGATCCTCACGACAGCAGACGACACACTACTGACCAATCAGAGCCCGAGCTGTCTGCCGGAAACCGAACTAATGAACAGGCTGAAGACTATGGCGAGAGTTGTTAAAGAAAGGCAAGAACTTCTCGAATAACTACAACACACCTGAATCTGAATTTTTTAACTTTAGTGGCTGCTATAGGAATAGAGATAATCTTATCGAATTGTTTCCACAGGCTCGAAACTTCTCTCAAAGAGCTCCCTGGACACTTACAGGAAGAGTTTGGTCTTTCCCGGGAACAGCAGACTTCTCTTGTAGAGCGAATCACAGAGCATTTCCGAAGCTCTTCAATAACGGCCTTTTTACCAGACCAGGAGCGGCTGGAGAAGAAGCATGTTGAATACACGATAAAGCGAAACCTGCGCTACTCGATCAAAGGCAGCACGATAACATTCGGCGTGGTGAAACTGACAAGCGACAAAGGTAAACCTGGCATTTGTTTGGAATCAACCTGTTGGCAAAGAGAATGTACACTCCACATTACCCAGCAGCTATATATTAGTTATATATTAGTTGAACACATATTAGTTGAACAAAACAACCACAAGTGGTTAAGTAAAAAGCCTCATTAACAGTTAAAAATGTAAGGTTGCAGATTGTGGAAGGTAGCTATCCACCATAATGGCATTCAATCTACTGGTTAGTTCTTAGAATGAAATTACATTTCTAGAAGGTGTCTATTATTGGACACTTCTGTCGCAAAGTGCGCCAAGGTCAATAGGCCTCATATTGCAGTAGGATTGGATATTTAACAGCAGAAGCTGGGCAATTAGTTATACTAAATATGGAACTAGAACCTCTCAATCAGAACATGGAACCAGTATAGTTTTCCCTGTAAGCTACTGGCTGTTCCTGCTCCAGCGTGTTCCCTGTTCAAGTCGAGCAGCCATGGCGACGTTGACATGCCCTTACAGAACGTGGATGACGGAGCGCTTCACGATATCATGGATGAGGGCTGGGTGGCGGTGTGGGAAGCTTTTTTACCAGAGAACAAGACTTGTGCGGACAGAACTGTGAGCAGGGCATGTCTAGGTGAGTTGCTGAAAAAACTGCTAAACGTACCCTACTTGACAGGTATTGACGTTATTATAAAATGGGTTTACAATACAAACACGTAACCTTGTATATGCATCCAAATTAAGGCAGTTTTTTTTTCTTGTCAAACCCTCGCAACATGTAGATTACATTATTTAAGCAGCATAGATTTTCTTTTTTTCTTTTGCTTTCTAAAGGTTTCCCTTTTTATTTTCTTTTAGGCTTTTTGTCCTATTTTAAAACTTTGGTGGTGAAGTACAGTCAGCAGTCGGGGGAAGCTTTGAGAAGAGTGGAGAAGCTGACTGAGACCGCCTTGACAGAGAAAACTAGTCGTGAGCCCGCGTCAGAAGTTGCTCTGATATTGTGGAGAAACATCCAGCTGATCTATGTGAGACACATCAAGCAGAGTATGGGCCTAATAACTGAGCGTGGTGAGTCCGAAACAAATCATCCAGGCCTTGCCAAACCGATTCAATTAAAGCAATTAATATACTAGTAATATATTTGTGAAAGGTCCTAAACACCATACAATGTACGTGGTGTGTACTGGAGCTTCATAAGGCTAAATGCTGGCTATATTCGTGGCCCCTCTTTAATAAATTTAATTGTAGAAATTTTGCTAACAAAGTACATATTTGCTACTAATTGGATCTTGGTTTTTAGACCACAAATTTGAATGGCAGGATTTCCTATTTTTTGTCTACATTGTCGATCCAGGTCACTTGAATGTAGACACAAGTAACTTGCACATGGTGGCAATCTCGAAAAGCTACTTCCGGAATCGGGTTAATATGGGGCGGCCAGTAGGGAGGTTTGCCCGCTACGCCATGGAGGAGGTAATACGGGCGATGGATGTACCAACAATCTCAGACTGTGAAACTCCAGGACTGAGCATGCAGGAATCATCAGAGATCTACAAAGGCGCAATAGAAAGGTGACTGAATGGGGTACAAACTATAACTGCATACATAATATTTAAAACATATTAGAAAAGTATCTGGGATGTCAATTTCTCTTTAATGTATTTACTTGTGTCAAGACGGAAGTATTCAGAACTTGCAGGTGTCCATTCAGGCATTTATCTCAATTTTCTATCAGAATAACCGGGACTACCCCCACGGAACTGCGATCAATGTCTGCAAGCAGCACTCGGTCGGATATTATAGAGAATATCCCGGATAGTGTTCTGGAAAAGATTCTGGATCTGTCACAGGATGCAATCTCCGAGGTCATACAGGGAATGCGGGCCCTTAGTGAGGCGTTAGGAGGCTCTGTCCAGGACGTGGTGAAGATAGCAAGCGACTTGTCAGGTAAATTGAACGATTGACTGCGGATCTGTAAAGCTATCTTAACTGTTTAAATATCGGGAATGATTGGAATTTCTTGTATAAGATTACCATATTTTTATCAACAGGTTATGCGTTTGTGAATTGGAGAAACGAGATCCGGTCGGAGAGCAGACGTTCTTCCCACCCAACTGGTAAGCGCCAGCATATACCACAATAGTGTTCACTAAAGGGACAATAGCTGGAGAACAGATACAGAAGTATTAAAATAAATTGATATCAATCTTGTATCCTTTCAGACAAGCAGTCCTCACGCAAAACTGAAGAAATGGTTGAAGATCTTCTGGAGGGGTAGGTTCCAAAACTTTTGGAATTATTTGTCGGACATTTTGTTGTATATGTGCAATATGTAAATCATTGTACTCTACCCTAATCTTTCAGGGCGATGGCCGCTTTACAAAAGGCTGGTGTAATTAAATCGGAGACTGTGGAAATCATGGATTCTGTGATTGACTACCTTGCCGGGCCAGATAGCACCTACGTGGGACCTATCACCTGTCGTATCGTGGGAGACAACTGAATGCTTTTCTGTGGATTTTGATAAATAAAACCAAACGCTCTTCGGCAGTGCAAGAAGTGAGAATTTGAAACATTTTAGTGTAAGTCTCCACTTCAAATTTGGGGTGAATTTGATACATATGGTGCTTGGGGTTGCTGACATAACAGATGTATACAGCACAGGAAATTATCCTCTACCCGTAAAGAACAAGGCTACAGACCTTTCACCCATATTCTTGGCTGGGGTGCTGAAATTTCCCGGCCCATGAGATATATAGAGGATGGAGATGGTTGCCGGTATAATGCCGTTCTATCAAAGGCAGCCTTCTGTGCCTTCCAGTTTCTTGGAATCTTATCCATAGTCGTGCCACAACGCTAGGACTCCCCAAGCCTTTCTGCTACAGTTCTCTGGGTTCCTCAAATTAACATCTGAAAAGCTCTGGTCACTTCCGGTTCGTTTAAATAACGCCAGACCCCAAAACAAATTTACAAAATGACCCAATAAGATGACTAAACTCCAACAAAAAGCAATTTTTGTGGCCAAAGACAACAAAATGTCATTATGACTAGTTATGTTGGAACCAAACTTTAAATAGGAGGCCCCAGACTGTCCACTCCTGTCTGTAAAAATTGGCCATAAAATCAATGAACTTTCTAAAAGAAAGTACTCATTGCTCTGGGATAGGTATAACGGCTTTGCTTTAAACAGCCATGCTAAAAAAACTTTGCTCCCTAAAATGTTTTGAACAGTATACAAACCACGGGGTTAAGCTCGGGACCTTATTCATTCAATTCAGCCGAAGTTAAATGCATGTCACACTTCACATTAATCCAGGTTCTTTAAAATATTCCTGATTAAAGGAATACATAAAGGTCTTTGCAAAGCGATCTCCAGACTTGTGTATTAGCGCCTCATCTTGCTGGGTAGGTCCTACATTGCAATCCCGCTGGAAGGTCTTCAAGGGAGCACAAGCTACCTATTCTGGAGTTTCACAAAGGAAAGAAGACTCGTGGTCTGTAAATATTTTATTTCTATAACAGAGAATCGGTACACTGTAGAGGCTCCGGATTAAATTAACTATATAGTAGTTCACAACAGGAAATGGATACGTGTCAACAAACTATAGGCTCTCCACTACTTTTTGCGGCTACTGTCTCGTCACCTCGACTCTGTTAACTGATACACCAAATCCCTGAAATTGCAACAGTTTCCCTGCAGACAAATATGCTAGGAGTAACTGCTTGCTTTCTAACAGGTAACCTAGTCCTCCCAGTGTGTCAGGGATTGGTGACAAACTAGATCAGAGCGAGCAGTCACGACACTATATGCAGGGAGCTGCCGGTAATATATCGGCTACAGGCGTTCCGCTGATTGGTCGTCAGAAGTCACGTGGTCTGGCTGGTGGTCATGGCGATGTTTATCATCCGCTTTGGATAGCCCTCACTGACAGCAGGCCGGCAAATCCTACCAAAGTAGATCGACAGAGGCCGTCGAAGCTCCATCTATAAGAGAACAAAGTATTATTTCTTATAACTTTTGGGAAACTATATGGCTGTTTAATATAAATTTACCACCAGTGCCGTTACATCATGTAATTTTACAAAATCGAGTTATGGGAACACAAACTTAATACGTTATACGATACATAATAATGAAATCACTGAGTAACTGTTGATATTGAAAATTCGCATGGCACTATTAAAGCACTTACTAACAATATACCAAAGTATTTTAAGACTGGCCTTTCATTTACAATTATGGAAAAAAGTGGGTGTACAATAGATACATTAGATGGGTTTTCATGAATTGATATTGTTGTGGGTACGCATGTGAGCACAATGGCGTATTCCTGAGCACTGCGGATGTTTAAGTAGAAGGTTATGGAAGTCCCGAGCACGGGGTTTCCCCGTGATTATTTGGGAAAGTAACGACGAGATCGCTGTGTATAAATAACTGTCTTTTTCTGGGTGCACTGAAATGATGTGAAATGCTCAATTATGCTTATTTAAGGACAATAACTATTCCGAGTTTCCAAACAAAAGTATCAAGAACTATTACCTCGGACTCAGTATACAATTCACGATCAACCAGAAGTCAACACTATTGTTACGACGCACTACTTTTCGGTGTAAATTGAACAGTATGTGACTGTGCCTGAGTGTATACTTGTGGTATGGTATTTTTTTGGTAAACTTGACTAATATTGATGTGTTGTATCGTTCATTGAAATATTGTATATTTTGTAATATGCCATTCAATTGTTAATTTTAATTGTTCAATGTATGTTCGGCATGGTTTGTTCTAGAACTCACAAAAGAGGCTATGGTGAAATATCCACCGTAATAATATTCAGAAATAACGAACCAATATAAACACTACACAGAGCCTTGGCTTATAACCTACATTTATTCTAAACACGGTATGTAAATTATTAACCCAGAGTCCTAAAACCCCCGTTGTATCAAAGTGTACGCTACTCACATTGTTTGCCAGAATACTTACCCTGTGTCTGCACGTTTGTGATCTCCCTTGCAGCCAGGGGTGTCCGGCAGCGCAGGGAGACAGTACTGGCCTTCCTGGAATAGAGAAGTTCAGGTATGTAGAGTTTACACCTGAAATGGTTGGCTGGTGTTAGGAAGGCTCTGTACTCGGAACTGGGCCACTTAAGAGATTTATCATTTGACATGGTGATATTCAGGCACAGACTCGGTAATTGCAAAATGGCACTATATATACATTCAAACTATACTATAAACCGTATATATTAAAGGAACTGCAACTTGTAATAAACATAGGAGAAAAAATGCAAAGAATACAGGAAGAAACGAGAATGATTTAACGTAAAAGAGAAATTAACGCCGAATGAAGGACAAATGAACAAGAAGAAAGAAGAGACATGCAAGGAAAAAAGTTCAGAAAGCGCTAGAAGACAGAGAAAGTAGATCTCGAAAAAGAACTAGTGAGAAGAGCCTATACGTACCATGTCGAAAAAGGCTGGCGCCCGTTTTATCTTCATCCCGCCATTTAAGTTACTCATGAACCCGTCTATGTCCAGCCCGAGGAAGACTGCCACCCCTTCTATCCAGGACAGCAGTGGACTGTTGGTTTGGTGTGCTTTAGGATTAACCGCAACGGAAGTCTGTTCTTCCCTCGGCAGCAGGTTGTTTCCTTTGGATGATACCTGTTCTACATCTGTCTGCTCGTATGGGGCATCAGAAAGAACTTCGCCAATTCTAACTGACCTCTCCCGTGGTGCCACGCTGACCTTGGTCAAACGGTTTCCTGAATGCCGGTTTATTTTCGAAGTGAAGAATCGTTCATGATCGGGGGCGCGACTTTGCCTGTTCAAGCGGCTCCCAGCTTCAGGGGGAGGACTCCTTTCGTCAGCGCCCTTTGCAACCCTGACCCGTTGCTGGAAATCGCCAGCATCCCTGCCGCTGGATAACGGACTCCGCCTCCAGTTCAGCCGCACCTGGGTATTTAGGGGTCTTCTCCTTACTTCCCGTACACGTCTGCCCTGGGTAAGCCTCTCTTTCTGGATTACCGGAACCCTTGCATGCCTATTGAAGTCTGAAGCCAGTGTTTTCGTAAGCAGGTCGATATTGCTCGAAATCGAGGGGATGGTATTTTGCCGGTGTTTTCTATTAATTCTTACGGCAGAGAGCCGCCTTTCGATGTCCACGGATCTCCGTCCATCTGCCAGCCTGCGATTGCGATGTATCCTAACTAACCCAGCATCAGCAGTGCGCCTTGACTGTGTAGCATCTTTTCTGAAGGATGCTTGTACCCTAGCACGTCTACTGGCGAGAAGGTTCAAGACGTCTTGTCCGACTCTCCTTGCCTCGGTCTCCTCTACGGTCACGACAGTTGGTGTGTTGCGTGACATTACTTGTCTTCTGGTGACATCACCCATGCTTGCGCGTGACCGTCTGGTTGTCAATGGGCCTTTTCCCATATCTCGTCGTATACGTCCAGCTGTTCTGGTGGATCTGCGGACCTGCTCCAAATTGCGAATTCCCTGTCTGGTATGTCTGCTGGACTGCCCCATGGCACGCATATCATTGTCGGTGGATCTGCTCGACCGTTGAATGTGAAGAACATCATTTCTGGCAGATCTCCTAGAATGTTCCACATCATGAACAGCATTTCTGGTAAATCTGCTGGACCGTTCTACACCGCGAGCAGCTTGTCTGGCAGATCGCCTAGTGTGTTCTACATCACGTGCAGCATTTCTGACAGATCTTCTGGACTGTTCCACATCACGAACAACATTTCTGGCAGATCTTCTGGACTGTTCCATATCACGAACAACATTTCTGGCAGATCTTCTGGACTGTTCTACATCACGAACAACATTTCTGGCAGATCTTCTGGACTGTTCCACATCACGATCAACATTTCTGGCAGATCTTCTGGACTGTTCCACATCACGAACAACATTTCTGGTAGATCTTCTGGACTGTTCCACATCACGATCAACATTTCTGGCAGATCTCCTGGGCTGTTCCACATCACGAACAACATTTCTGGCAGACCTTCTGGACTGTTCCACATCACGAACATTTCTGGCAGATCTTCTCTGTTCCACATCACGACCAACATTTCTGGCAGATCTTCTGGACTGTTCCACATCACGACCAACATTTCTGGCAGATCTCCTGGACTGTTCCACATCATGAGCATCATTTCTGACAGATCTTCTAGACTGTTCCACATTCCGATCAGCATTTCTGGCAGATCTTCTGGACTGTTCCACATCACGAACAACATTCCTGGCAGATCTTCTGGAACGTTCCACATCATGAACATAATTTCTGACAGACCTTCTAGATTGTTCCACATTCCGATCAGCATTTCTGGCAGATCTTCTGGATTGTTCCACATCACGACCAACATGTCTTGCAGATTTTCTGGACTGTTCCACATCACGAACAACATTTCTGGCAGATCTTCTGGAACGTTCCACGTCATGTACATCATTTCTGGCAGATCTCCCAGACTGTTTCACATCCCGAGCAGCATTCCTGGCAGATCTTCTGGATTGTTCCACATCGCGAACAGCATTTCTGGCAGATCTTCTGGATTGTTCCACATCGCGAACAGCATTTCTGGCAGATCTCCTGAATTGCTCCACACCACGCAAATCACTTCTGGCGGATTTCGACTGTACGCCATCCCAAACAGGATTTCTGGCAGATGTCCTAGACTGCACCACATCACGAACAGCATTTGTGGCAAATCTTCTGGACTCTTCCACATTCCGAACAGCATTTCTGGCAGATTGCCTGGAATGTTCCACATCCCGATCAGCATTTCTGGCAGGTCTCCTGGATTGTTCCACGCCTCGAACAGCATTTCTGGCAGATCTTCTGGATTGTTCCACATTCCGAACAGCATTTCTGGCAGATCGCCTGGATTGCTCCACATTCCGAACAGCATTTGTGACAAATCTTCTGGAATGTTCAACACCACGAACAGCATTTCTGGTAGATCTGCTGGACTGTTCCACTTCATGGGGATCATTTCTGAAGGATCGTCTGGGCTGTTCCACATCCCGAGCAACGTTTCTGGCGAATCTTCTGTACTCTTCCAGATCACGACCATCATTTGTGGGGTATCTCCTGGGCTGTTGTTCCACATCGCGAACATAATTTCTGGCGGACCTTCTGAACTGTTCCACATCACGAGCAGCATGTCTGGCAGATGTTCTTGACTGCTTCACGTTCCGAACATCATTTCTTCTGGATTTCTTAGACTCTTTAACATCGGGAACAATATTTCTGGTATTTTTCTCTGTTTTGGCTCCTCTTCTGGTTCTTTCCGTGTTTACATGGACGTCCGTGATGACTCGCCATCTATCTTCCCTTTTCCTGTGACCAGAATCTCCTGCCAGTCTGATGGCATCATGGTTGATTTGCGTACGTCTGTCAACTTCCACTTGGCGTTCCACTGACCTCGAACTAGCATCTCTGCTTGTTTTACGACGTCTTCTTTCCGTCCCGAGATTGATCTCGCCCTGCCTACCATCTGAATTAACTTGTTTATCTCGACTCTCTACTGACACTTGATGCCGGACCATTCTTCTCGCCTCTACAGCACGGCGGTCCACTGAGTTCCTGTTGTTCCTCACTACCCCCCGCATTTCCATGCTGATCAGGTCAGGCCTCTTACTGTAAGCCGACCTCCTGCTCCTCTGGATGCTCTTGTCACCAGATCTAGCTCTCACTCTCCTGTCTGCTTGTGAGTCGAAGATGCGATTGCCCCTCTGTTTACTGCCGGATCTGGTGTGGGATAGTACCCCAGCTGTGTGTTCCCGGCGTGATGAACTGCGGCGGTCTGTTGTCTTCTCGCTGTTGCCAACCCGTCTCTGGCCTAATTCCCAGCGCTCTTCGTTAGATCTCTGAAACAAGGGCCGCCTAGTATTCAAACGTCTCATCTTTGAACGAATGGAATAAGAAGCACGCACGGAACGGGACCTTGTCAGGGAGTCGTGGTGGGTACGCCACTGTTCGCTTTCTGTGTGGTTTGCAGAGCTTGCTATCAGCTTTCTCCGAACGTCGGATATCTCACGCTGCCTCCTGACTGGGTTGACTCGACTCATCTCTGTGCTACGGCCTCCCCTGATGTCATTTCGATATATTGATCCAGTGTTCTGATCCAGATGTTGTCTTCCCAATCTGGCCATCGTTCTGGATCGGCGTGTGTTGAGATCCGTGTCCCGCCTCTCTCCGCGCTGTTGTCTCACTCGCGATCGAGTAGACTGGACATCCCGCCGAATCCGAGTTTCGTGAGCCGGACCTTGGGGTTCTCGACTTTCTGATTCCTTGATATTCTCTGGAATCGGGCTTCTGGTTATTTCTTTTGCTCGTATCTGTTCCTGTAGCTGCATGGCCTTGGGCCTAGGACCAGCCGGCAGCTGCTGGTCCCCGACCTGACGGCGTGTGTCAAAGTTTCCATGGCAGAGTGATGGTAGATGGAGAAGCAGAGTGAGCAAGGGAACCAGCAAGGCCACCCCTGCTACCCCCCGGCGGGGCTCCATCCCACAGTATACCACCACCTGAACACAGACTGAAACGTCTCTGGAATAGAGACATTATGAAAAGTGTAGATGGTTTTGATTTTATCGGTTTATCTTTACCTGCTTTAGCCACATAGAGGATGCCTGAACAAACACAAATATTTTGTACCGTGATATTGTGAAAATTGAAGAGGGTTGTAACCCCTGTATTAACCTGCATCGTATCTATAAGCTGTCAATGGTTTTCTCTCTGTGTAACCTAAGTCATGACCGCTCTGTGTAACCTAAGTCATGACCGCTCTGTGTAACCTAAGTCATGACCGCTCTGTGTAACCTAAGTCATGACCGCTTTACAGAATCTAAAACCCAGGCTATGCGAAAACACCAGTGTCAGGTCTTAACGAGTAAAAAGTATGGACATTGTCTGGTGGTTCATTTGGCCACTCTGAGTTAGCGTTGTTGCAGTGCATTATTCCTTGTTTTGCAAAGCCAAATGGAGAACTTAAGCATAATTTTTTAAAACCAACCTTGACCTTACCTACAGTGGCGTGACGATGCTTTAGAACAATAGGTCCATAGACCTTAATGTTCTCTTCTCGACGATAGAAGTAGGTTTTGACAATTGAAAGCATAACACAATGCTCCATCCTACCAATTTTGAGACAAATGCAGCGACTGACCACAAAATAACCTGAACACTACAAGATAATTTACCATATATATGTGTCACTAGTCTCGCAGAGACACATTTCTCAGTTCGTTTTGCTCTAGGACAAGTGTTTTCGAGTTACGTGCCATTCTAAGACAAATGCACGGATGATTGACACCAAAATGACCTTGAGCACGGTCAAAGGAACACCCTATGTGTGTTACCAGCGCCACCGACTTCCAAATTTCAGTCCATTTCGCTCTACGATGGCTCGGTTTGAAGATAATTGGTGGACGTCCGAGAAGCTTGGTAATAATTGAAAGCAATGTGAAGGAGGACTGCCCTTTTGAAATTTTACTCACATATTTATAGTGTCCCATGTTCGGAAAACTAAAAACAAAATCAAAGTTAAATTCGTCAAAAATAAATAAATAAATAAATAAACGAGTAAGTAAGTAATTAAGCAAATAATTAAAAAAATAATCAAATTTAAATTGGTCAAAAACTAACTACATGAAAAATAATAAATAAATAAATAAATAAATAAATAAATAAGGAAGTAAGTAAGCAAGTAAATAAATAAATTCGGCACATTACTTTTGTGATGACCATTGAGATGAAAAATCAGGTGATGTTTTCGAAAATTTCCCGGTTATATTTTGTGAGGGGAGTGGCGCTATAAAACTCCCTGCCTACGATTAGGAAAACAAAATAAAAAAAATCGAACTTTCAAAAAGGAAAAAAATCTTGAGATATGGTGGATAGTTACCTCTCTAAAATTTGGTGTTAATCTACTTTGATTGTTTCCTTGAAGACGCATTTTACGGATGGCACCAACTCCACGACAATGGCTCGTCTGGCACCGTTAAGCAGAGCTAAGTATTTTATGGCTTTTAGGGCAGCTGCTGATGTATTAATAGAATAATTAAACGGCACAAAGATCACTTTGTCGTGTCAGTCTGGTCCCTGAGTGTAAACAAAACGTACCGGGTATTTCTTTAATACTTTTCTACGCTGCTTCATTTACAACTGAACCGAATTAATATACAGCACTGTTCAACAACGGCCAATGGGCTTGGTTTGGTGCTCAGCGGGAATATGCCGACGTACAAACGTATCTAATAACTGAAATGACATTGAGGTGCCTAAGATCAAAAGTGCCCCCAAATACAGTGCAGACGTACTGCCTAGGCCACATTTTCATCGGTGGGTTCTGGGTTAATGTCTAATTTTCCTAGTTGACACCATATGATCAAGACGGCGCTAAATAAACAAACACTGCCAGAACAGCAAAAATGACCAACTTGCCATCCATTGTTCCATGCATCTCGAAGTCATTGTTCTCTTAAAAATAATTACTTCGAAGTGCAGGCATATTTTCAAACAAACGCACTCAATTACTTGGAAATCAATTTGATGGTTCCAAGGTTAAAATTTTGTACACATACCAATGAGGCCCATATTTGATCCATCTTTATTACTCTATGATCAACGCTTTCTGTACCTCAGGTTGCCTTTCAAGGAATGCACGAAACAACTATAACCTTGAAATACCCAACTTCAAACCTTGGGCCTCATGACATCCTCCATAAAGCAGTATAGGTATGCGTCATGTAAACCACCACTATGGCAGGCAACTTCCAGGGTTATACTTAAGTCAAAGGTGTGTGATCAATATGAGCATTGGGATTGGCTAAGAATCAGGCTTAAGTCAAAGTTTAGACCTAATATTTTGGAGAACAGCCCAAGAACTGTAAAAGACAATTAAAAAAGCCAATAGCTCCAAGATGTGGGGCTATTAATAGTTGACTATCTTCGTTTCCGAACAGACCCGTGTTAACGAAAGAAACCCACAAATTTCGTTAAAATTATTTAACAATCTTGAAACACCAATGACAAAACATATGTTTAGGAGATATGGTAGATATCTACTTTTTAGTTACACATTTTCGTATCAACCCGCCTGTTTTTAGGTAAACACATTGACAGACCAGTGACCTTCAGTAGCATCGATGACAGGAGTGTCCTGCATAGCGTATTGATTGTCTTTAACAACGGATTATTATCATAAAATTAATATTTTCAAAGTTATGACAATATTCACAGCACTGTCTCAACGTATACCACCTCTGAAAATAAAGACATAACTCCCTAGCCTTAGGTAATGCATGCACGTTAATTTACACACGCTGTCGCTATGGACAACGAAATTAACATTAACTCACGTCCCGGCTTGATCTCCTCTGTGTGGATATCTGTACGAGCGTGGACAGTCGCAGCAGGAATCTCCTCGTCGATCCCGGACCTTGGAGACAGCTAATCTCGGATGCTCCTGCTCGGACTGGAGTCTGCCTACGACCGGTGACGGTGTCTACTCTATATAGTAGATTCGACCCCTGGTTCCCCGAATGTCACACCGGCGATACATCCGATGCCAACCGCCGGGCTGTTATCCTTACCGATATTAGCTCATCAGTTAAAACGGTAAGTGGGTAATCAGAAGGCAGACAGGCGACAAGCCATGGCGGAATGATATCACACCCCTGCCGGCTATCACCCCCGGGAAAATCCAGCATGTGACCCATATCAGCATGATGAACTCCCTTTCACGCCAGCACGCTCGTTGCAGGTTCTTTTTAGAATTCGACCACCGCCGTTAAATTAACACGTAATTAAAGCGACGAACTTGGAACCGTTGACGTAGAAAGGCATTAGATGCTTAATACTGGTCCGCAGATTTAAATCGGCAGATGAGACCGGAAGTGACCTGTCGTGGACGCCCGCCATTCCCAAAACCAAGTCCTGTTCCGAGCCACAGTAAAATTATCCTGCCAGATAATTTTTTGCTATAATTTATGCATGACGTACATAGACATACTACAAGTGGGGATGGCTTGGGTTGGGGTGGGTGACTTAAAATATATTAATATATTTATGTGGTGTGAGCCAGGGTGGACAGAATATAGTACGGAGTTTCCTCCTGGCCTGTAGGTCATCTCACAGGTTAAAGTTAGACACGAACCTGCACATGTTATACGAGTATTTAAGTATATACATTGACTACAGACAAAATTTCTACTAACTACTACGATATTAAAACACTCAAAATTATTCGCAATGGCGCAGGTAAAATAGCTCCACATAAATCATATGTGCTGTTTGATAGATACTGTTGTATCACATATAAACTACATTTTGCAGTCTGTATTAGCAAAGTTAAGCTGAAAATAGAGCATGTACTCAGATGATTTTTCCGGAAGATTTATTGAGAACCGATATGAATGGACAATACTGTTGTCATGGCGGCACTATTACAATTCACTTTGCAGGCTGAGGCGTTATAAACACACTCAGGGTACTAAACCCCCCAACTAAAATTGAGCCTAACTTCCCAACCCTTTAATATAAATCCTGTATATTATGTGGGTACTCTGTGAAGATTTGTCAATCCCAGAAAACACTGGTGACTCGCATCTTGTAGATATTTTTTATCAACGGTGCCAACTCACGGCCCTTTCATAAATATCCCTTAGCTAGATATGTTTTACTGTCCGATAGTCAACAGTGGTAGATTTGCACGCTGTACAAAATAACCATCGGCTTTTCCCTGAAGCACGCTATGCAAAATTTACTATGTCAGCAGAGCTCATGAAATTGAAATTTGTCGGTCGTCTGTCGTCCGTCCGTCCACCCATGTCGCAATTATCTCTAAACCTAATGCACGGATTTCTTTCAAATTTTGATCGTTGCTTTCCCTGGGCCATACGCTGGGATGTTTTTGAAAATATTTTTTGGGGATTTTTTACGAATATTTTTCGTTCTCGTTAACATGAAACCCTATGGAAGGCAACATTTGAAAACGCTACCCCTCCTACAAATCGCAGCCGAGGCATTGTCTCCTCAATTTTTTTCCCAGTGGTCATCACACAAGTACGTTTGGGTTTTTTGAAATTTTGAAAATTGAAATTTTAATTAATTTTGTTCGTTCTCGTTAACATTGGACCCAATGGGAGTGAAAATTTCATAACGCTACTCCTCCTACAAATCACAGCCGAAAGAGTTGAAACTTCTCCTGGATTTTCCTCCCATTGGTCGTCACAAAAATACCTTTGGCATTTTTGAAATTAGGAGTTTCCAATTTTTAGCAAATTGTTTTCGAAAATTTCGAAATCGCCATTGTAGCCTATGGAGAAACTGAAAACTCCATTATCTATAAAACGAGCGACCGTAGAGCAAAACGGGATGAAATTTGGGACTCGCGGGTACTAGAAGTACGTCGGGGTACCTTTGACTTTTTAACATTCAATGCAATTGTGGGCTCATTTGGTCCACTTGCGAATTTTCGTGAATGGGGCCTAATGATTGATAAGAGATAGGAGAAAATGTTTTGCGTGGCTATATAAAGAGCTAAATGGTGAGAGATGGACATGTAGATACTGACTGTATATATCAATAGAAAACCATATATGGAGAGTCCAATGACACAATCACATTCTACCTTAAAGTCAAGGTCACTCATATTTCGAAGCCTTATACCTAGCAAAGGGGTAGTTAGGCCATGTTACTATTAAACATTATTAGGAAAGCATATATGGGGAGGCAATTGATGTGATTACATTTGACCTCAGTGACCTTGAAAGGTCAATGTCAAGGTCAC
>JAAUYG010052283.1_pt1 | contig 18354 bp, 12 predicted proteins | sample 7278091 | NCBI WGS metagenome assembly JAAUYG01 (sample SAMN14350201, study PRJNA611818) | marine sediment metagenome | isolation source: surface marine sediment (0.6m) | place: French Polynesia: Moorea | collected 2018-08
TTATTATTATTACTACTGCTGCTGCTGCTCGTGCTGCTGCTGCCATTATTATTATTATTATTATTATTATTATTATTATTATTATTATTATTATTATTATTATTATTATTATTTAAAATGTACCATTGTTCTACTATATCGGAAATTAAACATTTCAGTTATATCGAGTATGAGGGATAGTTTGGAATGGAAGTTTGGGTAGGGTGGGGTGGGGGAGTAAGTACACAGTGTGTATAAAGATCCTTTTGCCACGTCAAGGTCATGTTCAGGTCACTTGGTGGACTTCACGACTTTTCAAATAATTTCATTGTTTCAAAATGTCACTAATACAGTTTTTAGCATTTAATGTTTATAAAGAGAACGCTTTGCCTCGGACATATCAAGGTCATACTGGGGGATAAAAAAAAATTGGTATGCTTTACGGATTTTGACTTGTTCCGTGTAAATTACCTGTGATTGCTTTCGGGGGAAAATGTGAACTCATATTAAACCGTTGTTGCAAGTTCTAAGTGACTTGGACATGACTTTCTAAGCCACCCCAATAGCACAAGTCTTGTACTTGTTGGTTAATTTATTTGATGACACGGACCATCCAATCTGCAACACTCATAGAATCCCGTCTTCTACGACTTCAAACAATGCGCCATTCCCGTAGCATTCCCCACTTCAGAGTATGTTTTTTTTTCTTTACAACCGCTCGTCGTCGGGATGAAATCTTTCGTCGTGAATAATTGCGTCAACGGGGGAAGGAAATGACGTAATTTCATAGGGCCTTTATTGAGATTGCGCGACCAAGGATAAGTCTTAACTTTCATGCCAGACTTCCATTTCCGTTCTGAAAACCGGTCTGAAGGTTTCATTCAGGACGTTTCCAAAATGACGCAGATACGATGTAACACAGAAAGAGAGCTTCCTTCCCGCGTGGGTCACTTTGCATGCAAGGCAAACTTTTACTTCTTCTGGCACCAAGAAGCCATTGTCAAAACAAATAATGGCCTGGCGTCTCCTGTTCCCTCACTCCTGCGCCACCATCCCCGAGGGAGTGCAGAGATTCCTTGGGTTTGTTTGTCCTCTGACTTTTCATTAGGCGCGCTCGAGTTGCAGTAATTGCTTACAGCAAGGATGAAAAGATTCAATTAGAGTTGGCTAGTATAACAAGCGATCCCTCTCTGACGCTCTGGTGTCGTATCGAGGGAGAGCTGTGGTGCCTGGCTAGAGTTTAGAAGTGTGGGGGGAAGGTAAAAGGAAACGCTGGATAGAGTAGTCCAAGAGTAGGAAAGCGTCGGTGTTTTTCTTTTAGCCTCCCACTTCGGACACCATCCGAGATGGGGGACACGCGCCTGGGACTGAGTCGGGAAATCTGAAAAGCAAAGTTAAAAATAAAACTCAAATCAATTTCGCATTTTCCGGTCGCAAATGGACGAATTCCAGCGCCTCTTCCACGTTCATAATGGCGGTTGTTTAACAAGTCAATAGCACGAGTTAGAAGGGTCCGGAAATTTTAGCAGGAGAAGAGCTCGCCTCCCCGAGAACATAAGCCAACAGCAATTTCCCCGTGTCGAGAGCTCGACGCAATCATGTTCTGGCGATTGTAGGACATGGACGAGACACGGAAGGAGGGAGGGTAAGGGAATGGCCTTATTTGGATAGAAGGGGAGATCGTGGGAGACGAGGGGGGCTACCTCACGTCCGGGATGTGATCGGGGACTGTCGCGTCCCGTGTAGGAGCCGTGACTGAAGATGCAGTGCAGCGTGTGTCTCCCTCGCTTTATTGCGTCTGGTGATGTTTGGAGAAGCTTCTGAAGTACTGACAATCGGAAAACGTAGAGCATGGTTGAGAAGTCCATCCGCTTGCTTTTCTCTTTCATCCACTGCAATCCCGCCACGTTTCAGGCACTCCAGCGGAGTGCTGATTATGCGTTCTGGATTGGGAGTGGGCCCACTGGTAAAATCCTGCCACGTCTCTCCGCATGGCCAAGGATTGGTTTGTAGCTTGCTAAATCAGCTCTCCCCGACAAATGACTCCAGTTCATTTACTTTAAGTGATCCTCTAAAGGAGTTTATCTTATGGCGTAGTCCATCTTTACGTGTCTGGGACGACGTTAGAACGAATTGGTTATGTGCTTTATGGATTATATTATTACTAATTAATTATTACTAATTGGACCATATTAATGTATATTTAAATTTATCGAGCTATCATGGAATATTAAATTCTTTTGATTTGTTTCACCATTTATTGATCTTCTTTCCTCGTGTATTTAGGGCTTTCTGGCAACCCACATGGAATTGTCCTTCCAGTTGTCCTATGATTACATTGTTAATTACTTTTCTAGTGTTCTACTACTACTACTACTACTACTGCTGCTGCTGCTGCTGCTGCTGCTGCTGCTACTACTACTACTACTACTATATTGTTTTTGTGTTCATAATTTTCACAAAATACTCTTATCTATATTTTACGACTTATGTGGTCGTCTTTTTATGACAAGTTGAACTTCTAAGACTATTATCTGATCATTGTACTTTTTATGACAAGTTAAACTTCTAAGTTTATTATGTGATCATTGACTTTAGACAAGTTAAACTTCTAAGACTAATATGTGATCTTTGACTTTAGAAAAATTAAACTTCTAAGACTATGTTGTGATCATTGGTTTTAGACAAGTTAAAATTCCAAGACAATTATGTGATCATTGATTTTAGACAGATTAAACTTTTAAGACTAGTATGTGATCATCGACTTTAGACAAGTTAAACTTCTAAGACTAGTATGTGATCATTAACTTTAGACAAGTTAAACTTCTAAGACTATGGTGTGGTCATTGACTTTAGACAAGTTTGGTGTGATTGACTTTAAACAAGTTAAACTTCTAAGACAATTAATATGTGATCATTGACTTTAGACAAGTCATATTCTAAGACTATTATGTAATCATTGACTTTGAATGACAAGTTAAACTTCCAAGACTATAGTATGATCATTGTCGTTTTGTGCTAAGGGCTGCCAATGTGAATAATGACCCCAAGTCCGTTTGAAAGACTTGAAATGTTTCTGGATACTGGCCCGAGTGTGGAAAACTGGGTAATTCATTACTTCACTTCTGTTACTGAATACACCCCACAATTCGAGATAGACTTCTATAGTCCCTTGAGTGTCCATAATGAACTCACAGCTGCCACTCTGCATACTTTCAATTGTGCTATAATGACAGCTCTGTAAGCTCGTTAAACCACAACTGGATTTAAACTAGGTTAAACCCGTTAAACCACAACTGTATAGCCTACACTATGGCTATTTTCACGCAACATTGTCTTGGACTGTGTTCTACAAATATTTAAAATTATGAATTCAAATAAAAAGATATATTTCATTCTTTTTTGTATTTTACAAATATTGAAAATTCTGAATAAAGATAATAAATTTGCATTCTTCTCTTGAATTTAGAATTAAGTACATAAGTACAAGTTAATATATATTTTTCTTTTTCAACTGGTTCCATTGCTTTGATTCTCGTTCGAAAGATTTCTTCCCATTTCCGTAATTTTCTGAAGTGCCTCACAGTTTCATTCCCTCTCGCGCAGTGTCTCTCGCCCCCCCCCCCCCCCCCGTCTCCCAAACACACCCCACACCCTTCTCTTAACAATCCCCTTTCTTGTAAAGCACACGGCTCGCCAGACGCTCGCTCACCTAAGCTCCCCTCTTCATTTAGAATTCATATTTCGTATCCAATTTCGGCAGGGTGGGGCATAAATGAATTAATTGAGTGCGCCTGGCTAAATCCGCTAAAACTGCGAGGGGATATATCGTCTGCCTCGGGGTCTGGCAGCTTGACATAGACACCCGTGTGGAACAATGGCGGAATCGCTGTAATTTAATTTAGACTTTGGCTTTCGTTGATAACCGCCTTACCCCCGGATGGATCTGCCGGGGACGGGGGTCAAAGCCTGCCGGACTCCCACGTCCTTCCACCAGACGGGCCCGGAGACGGCACCATTGATTATATCTTTGCCGTCCTGCGAAAACTGTCAGTTTGATAAGCCAAGATATAATCCGTCTAAATACCGCGCTCCATCCCACCCGCCGATATTGCTCGCTGTAGAACTCCCCCCACTTTATGAAAGTTATGAATTATTCTCGTTCCTTTACGGAGAGAGAGGAGGGGGTTTATTTTCCCGCAGTGGGAGGGATAGAAAGGGGTTAGGCCAAACTCTAGGGGGTGGAGAGCGGTGTGGTGTGGTTACTTTACGGGGGGCTGGAAGAGAAAAACGAGAGAGAAGGAGTAGCGGGGTTAATGTTTGCTAAATCCCTTCTACAAAGGGGCTTTATTTTCTGATTTACACGTGCTTTGAGAGTTTGATTAGGGAATAAATATTGTCGAAAGGCACCCGTCCAATCGATTTATTGAACCGTCCAGGCACTTTGTTCAAAGACGAAGTCCCCCCTGCCGATTAGGTCTGGGTATACATGTGTAGAGCTAGTGGGGGAACAAACATATTTCTTTGATTAACACTGGCAGTGGAGACCTACAAATGCTCTGGGATGTGTACGAATACAGACATCTAAGTTCTACATTTTTGTCTCACCTTTAAACATTTACGTTTATTATTCCTTCCGCTGATTTGATTGATTTTACAAAAAAAAGAAGCATTACGAGGTACCGGGTAATCTGTATGCGAAGGAATGAGTGATGGCAATGAGAACGGTAACTACAACTGTGATGCTGGCTGGTAGAATGAAATTGATGATGATGATGATTAACATCATACGCTGTTGTATTATAATTCATTTCATTCATTTATTTCATGCCTCAGTACCACACCATACCATGTCATGTGGATAAAGAGCAGTATATGTTATTTGTTATTGTATGGTGTTAAATTTTGTTATCTTAGATTAATGATGACAGCGTTGACAAAGCCACAGGGCAAGCAGGAAGGGTATTAAATGTGCAGAACCAATGACTAAGGGACAAGGGGAGATGCTTATAGTGTGCCATAGTTCAGCATCACCGCATAACTGTGAGGCGGTGTAACACAGGCGACTGACACAATGCAGATAGTAACTACGTACGTACCAAGAAGTGCCATGTGCGTGAAAAAAAGAAACTGATAGAATCAATATTAGTGTGCCACAATGACCCCAATAACGCATTTACGAAGACGTGAAACATAGTTGTTTTTTTTTTTTTTTTTAAGCTCGGATGTGAACCCCTTCCCCAGTCAGTTACAGTCTGTCCCCGGTGGGAACAAGGGGAGACCGGGTCGTAATACTGTAGACAATATCAGCGGAACACATTACGGTTTACGTCGGTGGCTCCCTAAAAGGGCACATTGCCTCAGGTTTCGAAGCCCATTCATCATGCTATGGGTTAATTATGCACTCACCAACAGGTACTCGCCCGCCTTTTGTTTGTCCCTTTTGTCGACAGACATTTTCACCAGCTCCAACGCGGTATGAATGCGAATGAGTCGAAATCGAGCCAGTAATAACGGATACACCCAACCATGAGGGCCCCCAATTAACCATAAAAGAAATACTTTTCTTCGCGCCAATGCATCGGGATAAATGAAAGGAAGACTTTTTTCATAATAAGCAGCGGAAGAGTTCCCGTCGTGCCCTGCGACTTTGGAGCGACGACAGCCACCGGGAGCTAGGGCGATATTGGGGAAGGTTATGGCTTCGCGTCCCCCGGTGTTAATGGCCGCTTCATTGTGTCCGGAATATTAATTCCTGTCCCTGCCGCCAATGGCGCTGTTTTACATCGGAGCACGGTGTCGTCCGCGTGTAAGGCAGCACCCCGACCAAACGACCTCGTCTCCGCCAACTACACGAAAACCGTTTTAGCGAGCACGCTCAACCCGTTGTCCGCGGAAAAAAATAAACTGCTTTTTAAAAGCATTGTCGTACACGGGGGACCGAAAGAACTCGTTTTTCACAAGACTCAGACTTCCATTACCCACAAGTGTCTGACGCTTGGAGGAGTCGAAGAAGGGACTCGATAAATAGAGAGAGTGAGCGAAGGAGGGGCAAGAAGACAGGGGCGGCAGGACAGCTCTCTGGCAACAGGTAGAGAGGGGACACTTTCGCTGATAAAGTTTTACGACAAGGAGCACTTTCCTCGTGTTCCGTTTTGTTTCGGCTTGGTATTTATACGTCACTGGGCGGCACAGTGTGTGCCATTGGCCTACCATTGCATGGGTACATGTGCGCATATTATTCACTTTCTTGGCGGTGCCTCGGATGCATGTATCTGCTAAAGATGTTACAGATTTATCAAGGCAGGAATCTTAAGTTTTGATACGAAGAAGCTATCTTGTTCTTCTGCAAACTAGAGTAGCTGCTAGATTTTGGTGAATGCTTTAAGGAATGTATTAGATACTAATGTGACGTACATGAAAGAAGCATGGTCTGTTTAAGAACAGACTCTCTTAGTATGAGACCTTTATACTCTTGACAGGTGCCAATATTTCTGTTGTTTCCAGTACATGTTTTGCGTTGTTTCTGTTTTCTAATGGTTTATCTTCTTTTCTTCTTCTTTTCTCTTTATCCTTTCTTCTTCTTCTTCTTCTTCTTCTTCTTCTTCTTCTTCTTCTTCTTCTTCTTCTTCTTCTTCTTCTTGTTTGGACTCAACTTTTTATTCATATGCTAGTATCATCTTTCCTTGTGGGACAGAACTGATGGTAGATATTTTGGAAGTCAGTTGAAGGTCGGTGTGTTTCTCTACGTCACCCTTCACCTTTGTGTTCGGGTAATGAGATTGTCTGTGTAACATCCTCAACGCCAGTGCGAGGCTGTCCACTCTTGTATTCGACTACACATACACCGACTTTGACATACTGGGCGAAAGTCATCCAAGCATCGCGAAGAGCACTCTTCTGGAGGGGAGACAGGAAAAATGACAAATTTCGCCATTTTGAGGGAACGCGCGCCTTAAATCCATAATTAAAATCTGAAGACGCGACTGGCAGCGACGCTCTTTGTGTCGCCTCCACTTCGAGCGACAGCCGTTCTCCTGGCAAAGATAATATCGAACAGTTTGTGCCGGGTTCAAGAGCTCTGGAGAGGCACTAATGCTGTTTGTCCTTTGGCTAAATACCCTCCCCGGGAAACACTTGTTCGTCGGCCTGAGAAAGACGGCTGGTGGGCCGACAGGAGAGGCAATGCCGGCACCTCTCTCGCGCCACTTCCCGCCATATTGCACACTGTCGTTTGCTCAAAACGCGCAGACGATATCTGGTTCAAAATGCATGTTCCGGCCTTTAATTATGATTTTTCTTTTGAAAAAAAGTAAATGAAAGCCTTTACAACTGTAAGTCGTTCTTTTCCCATGTACACTTAGCGTACGAGAGTCCAATTTCAAACACCGTATTAAACTTCAGAGTGGATTTCCAACGTATGTAAGCAAGTCTGAATGGACTGCGCGGAACGCACTTTACTGTTTCTTGAACACGACTCGGACAATCTGTTTTTGAAAGCCTTACAAGACCAACAGCACTCTATGCCCCAATACTGCAGCATTCACCTATAAAGAGATGTTTACGTATACTGGAACAATGGAGACACGCAAACGACCTTGGGCGCTGTTTACACATGGTCATATGCTGTCAGGGCAACAATCCGACACATTTATTGAGAAGAAGAAGCTAGAAAAAAAAGAACGCCAAAGTAGTAAGAGTACTAGAGAAAAAATGTCGGAGGTCATAAGCTGTTATTTTTTACCCCTACGACAATGTACGGATTTCTCCGTTGCTCCATACAAGAGAGACATAGTATGAATGAACCAGGCGGGTATAAGCCGTCATTTTTGCTGTCAAAGTTTTCAGCAGATGCATGCCGGGATGTCTGTGGCAGGCGGATATCTGTCTCCAGCAGCTTTTTTTCGGCGCTAACCCTCTCCTTAAGCCAGCTAATAGCATCCCCGCCCTTGGCAATAAGGCCTAATCAATAAAAGCAGATCAGCTCCCAGGGACTAAAGGGGAGTAAGGATTGAAATGGAACGAAAGATGCCTACCTCTCAAAAAATGTCAATAATCCCCATTTGTCCCCAGCTCGTTTACCGATGATGAAAAAGGTTAAGATTTGGCTTGGGATGATATTTTACAGGGGATATCATGGGGGGAAGGGCGGTAGCTTGGGGGGATAAAGAGGTGGAGGTCACCCCGAAAGGGGTTATCGGAGCCGAACTGGGAAGAATCCCCACCATTACCAGTGTTCTGCGGCGGTACGATATAATAAGTAGGATGGACCGGGGGCAGGGGTTCATTTGCATTTAAGGGACGCCGCCATAACGTGCCACTAGCACCGCCGCCGCCACACAAGTGTTAACCGGTATCCCCCGTTTTGGTCCCGTGTGTGGGACCCCGCCCCCGTATAATAGTGCCCCAAGCCCTAACTGACCATGGCGAAAATGAAAATGATTTGCCAATCTTAATTTGGACACAGGTCGTATTGGGGGTGATACTGGGCGGGACACGGAGCTCCACTAGGGTGAATAACGATGCTAGATTGAACGGCTTATCAGGGAAGAAATGAGCGGAATTTATTATCTCCTATTGTCGCAGAAGGCCACGTTGCGACACTTTTTTGCCTGGGTGAATCGTACAGATGCCAAGCTGTCAGTCATCTGGTTACTCGCAGGGAAGAACTAAACAGAACATGAATAAAAATTGTAGAAATTGCAATTAACCCATTAAGAGCTACTAACACACAAAGCTAATTCTTCTGGAAAAAAACGACAATTTGCGTTCTGACATAGACATGCACTCATGAATAATGATATCCAGTTCAGTTGCTGCTAAACATACTTTCAGGCGTTAAAATAGCAATCACAAGGGAACTGTTATGCTTAAAATAATCTCAAAGTTTCTAACTCTGTGTATTCGTATGTTGGTAGAGCGTTTGCTAGTTGGATATTTCCTGGGTGACTTCTGTGTATATTCGTCTCTGGTAACATCTTGTCATTGTGGTATCATTTTTAGCTCTGATTGACTGTGTCGGCAAAGTTGTTGTGGCCCCAAGCGTCCTTTGTCCGTCTCCGTCTGTCCATAAAACTCGTTTCTCCAAAACTTTCAAGCAAATTGTAACGCCATATTTTGTGAAAATATAGCTATCCGAATATACCCAGGACCATTTTCAAACTTTTGGATTTTAACAATTTTCTGTATATTAACATGCGGGATCAAAAACGCTAATAACCCACAGTTATTTAGCCAATGCAATGAAACTGTTGTGGAATTTTGCAAATGTATATCTTCAAAAACTTAATTGTTATATTTTTGAAATTTTGACTTTCACATAAATTATTGAGAAATTACAAATTTCTTACCATGGAACCATATGGAGAGAGAATTTCCAAAATGCTACAGCTACGACTCTTTCACAGCCAGCCTGTTTCTAAATGCATCATGTGCCAGTCCTCACAAAAGTTACTTCTTAGAATTTTGATATTTAAAGTTTCAAAGAAAATGAAAAAATAGACATTGTGGTCAATGGGAAACTGAAAAAATTGCAAATAGTTTTGAAACGGCTAATCGTAGAGCGAAACGGGCTGAAATTTGTGACGAGGTGTACTAGCAGAATATGTATGATGAACCCTTGATCTTGTAGTGTTCAATGTCATTTTGGGATCATTTGGTGCATTTTTTTCCGAAAAATACGATTTTCAGAACGCTACTGCTTCTACAATTATTATTCCCTTTCAATCAAAATTCGTTATAGATGTTTTACGTGACAGTCCACACAATTTTTTTAATCTTACTAATTTAAATTTTTGTGACTTTGAAATTTTAACATTACCACCTATGGTAAAATTAGCATGGGGCCCAATGGTAGCTATACTAAATATCCTGTAAGTCAGAACATGTTGACCATAGAGCAACAGGGAGTGAAATTTTTGCCTCAGTGGCACTAGTAACACATAAAATTATGGGGTACCTTTGACGGTGTCACAAAGTTCAAAGTCTTTTTGGTGGCATTAATGGCACTCGTCTCAAAAAGGGGGATGTAACTCGAAAATTGTTGCCCGCAGAGCGAAAAAGGAGTGAAATTTGGCACTGGTGGACACTAGGACGAAATATTTGGAGCTCTTGTGAGCTTGTGGGCAATGCCATTTGGGGCACATTTGGTGCATTTCTTTCAAAATGGCCTGTAACTCGAAATTAGTGGCTCGTAGACGGAACGGACTGGAATTTGAAAATCAGGGACACCAGAAATTATATATTGGATGCCTTTGAACCTGTAGTGGGCAAGATCTGTCAGAGGTCATGTGCTTTTTTTTCTCAAAATGGCCTAAAACTTGAAAACGGGTGGTCATGGGACACTATGTGTCCGGGACATATATACATGGGGCACTTTTGACTTTTAGTATTCAAGGTAATTTGGGGGCCGTTTGGTGCACTTGTCTCAAGATTGGTATCAAAGGACATTTGCTTCAAATTTCATACTTACCCCTGTCATCAACCAAAGGGTCAAGGTTCATGGACTTCTTGTTTGTACTCGAGGAGCACAATATAACACCAGCAAACAGAATATATGTACCGTTACAAGCTTCCCCTTTCATGTTTCTCTTCTTCAAAGTAAACTGTCTTAGTGTATATTTTCTACAGCAATACAGTGCACATTTTTCGTAAAACTACGAGTTGCTGGTTGAAAGCTTCTGCAAAAGTAGGAAGTCTTTTTACACACGACTACAGAGGTACACACTTTTTACTTTTGGTATTTGCATTCCTATTGTTCTTTTCCACTGCCCATTATAGCTTGGGTCCACACCACCAACCACTGACGTTTTCTAAGACAATGGCTATGTCTTTTATGCTCCTTGTCTTTTAGCTATGCTTTGTGCTACTGCACAGGGGGAGCTACTGTCGTAACGTGGGCGTCCGTCCGTCGTCCAATCGTCCTGCGTCCGTAAAAAACGTTTTCTCAGAAACCGTTAGGTGAGTTAACGCCAAATTTTGGTAAAAACTACCCCTCCACCATATGTCCAGACCATTTTTGAGTGTGCGTTAATTTTTTTTTTTACGATTTTTTTTCGTTAACATGGGACCAAACAGATTCACTCCCCAAAATTCAGGTAGCGAGGGTCTCTACCAAAGTTGTTCAAAGAATTGCGAAATTTCACATTTTGGATTTTTCCCATTTTTGCTTTCGTTTTCGTTAACATGGGACTTTGTTGGAGTAAAAGTTTCAAACGACATCTCCTGTGAAAGTATGCACCAGATTTACTCCCCAAAATTCATGTATATTCATGGGGAGGGTCTCTATCAAGTTGTAAAAAGAATTGTTAAATTTGAAATTATGAATTTTTGACTTTTTTCGCTTTTTTTGTGGGGGGGTGGCGTGTTTAACATGATAGTCAATGGGAAATTATAAAATGTGCGATGTCTTGAAAACGTATGGCCGTAGAGCAAAACGGAGTGAAATTTGGGACCCTTGGGCACTAGTACCCCATATACGGTGTACCTTGTAGTATTCAAGTTCATTTTGCTATCATTCGGTGAACTTGTTTCAAAATGGCCTGCAACTCGAAAATGGCTGGTCGTGGATCGAAACGGAGTGACATTTGACACTCAGAGACAGTAGTTATACATATATATGGTAATTTGACCTTAATTGGAGGGTTCAAGGTCATTTTAGGGTCATTCGGTGCACTTGTCTCAAAATGGCCTGTAGTTCGAAAAAGGCTGGTCGTAGGGTGAAGCGGGGTCAAATTTGAGACTCGTGGATACTGGTAACATATATTTTTATTTATTTTTTGACAATACATTCATTGACAAAACAATACATGCAAAAGTACAATACATATACACCACTGAAAACCTATACATGGACATTACATTGGATTGTCACAAATACTGGTACATAAAACATCACAAAACCTCTTTTCCCATTTTAACTTAATCGAAAAGAGTCCACCCCACCCCACCCCAATTAATTTATCGGCAGCATGGAAGAGCTGTACATTAAATATATAGGGTACATTTGACCTTGTAGGATTTAAGGTCATTTCAAGGTCATTCGGTGTACTTTTCTCAAAATAGCCTGATATAATAACTGGAAGACAGCTGGCTGTAGAGTGAAAACGACTGAAATTTGGGACTCGGGGTTCTAGTAATACATATATGGAGTACATTTGAGCTCGTAGTGTTCAAGATCATTTTGGGGTCATTCTGTGCACTATTCTCAAAATGGTCTGTAAATCAACAACAGCTGTCGTAGAGCAAAACGGTGTGAAATTAGGGAGTCCTGGTACTAGTAACACATATATGAGGTATATTTGACCTCGTAGTGTTCAATGTCATTTGGGGGGTCATTCAGTGCACCTGTCTCAAAATGATCTGTAACTCACAAGAAAAAAGGACTGATATTTGGGACTTGTGGATGTTAGTAACACTTATTAGTGAGCGTGTACCTGTATGTGTTCAAGGTCATTTTGGGCTCATTCAATGAACTTGTCTCAGAATAGCCTGTAACTCAAAAACGGCTGGTCGTATACTGAAATGGAGTGATGTTTTTTGGACTCAGGGACACTAGTAATACATATGGGTCACCTCAGCTACATAGGTAGTAGCTACATGGCGCCTGTGCCTCTTGTTTTGCGTGTTTTGTTGATGTGGTTATATACAATTTCCACGTATACTATGTAGGGCTTCACAGAGGTAGGCATGAATATAAAACATAATTGCACCAGTAAAATTTCGACAATGTTATCTGTTTACACGTGGATGTAAATATTACAATACCAGTTCGTGCACCGACCACAGTGCGGCAGTTTCCTTCTGCATTGACCTTTTCTGCTTTCCCACCATGATACTCCCACTAAGGCTGTAACACGTAGCCTGATGCTGCTATAACTGCTGCTGTTTTATGCTGCTGCCATTCTTAGTTCTATTTTTGCCGCAAGTGTTTTGTATTTCTTTGACTACTACCTCTATTTGACGCCCTCCCCACTTATTCTTCTATACGTATTGCCACAATTACACCGCAATCATCATCGTTACCCCAGGCGATCATCACCATCCTCCTCCTCCTCCTCCTCCTCCTCCTCCTCCTCCTCATCATCATCATCATCATCATCATCAACAACAACAGTTACAACAACAACAACAATTACAACAACAACAATAAGAAAAAAACAGCATCGTAAGGGTCTAGTAATCTGGACGGCTGGCAGCACAGAAGTCACGAGTCCCTACGTCATCTCGTCCACCCTACCCCCCACCCCCGTCCTCCCTGATCCCAGTCCCATGGACTCTGTTTGCTCGGTGCCAGACTAATGTCCTGCGTCCCCAACATCTTGTCCTCTACACACGACAAATTAGCCCAAGTATCCCATTTATAAGATAAACAGATTTCCTTTTGTCGTCTGGAGAGGAAGGGTCCTTCGGCGGATGCGGCGTCACGCTCTCGTCATCAAAGACACGGATGCCACCATATCCAGAGTCCCGGGTGTTTGCACTCTCCGGAGTGTGCTACCCGGGGCGTTACTCCGAGTCACCCGAGCCGCGCCGCGCGACATGACTTTCGCCAGTTATGTCCGACAGGGCGGCGTCCGTGAGCACGCCGCCTTTGGAACCTCCAGCGTCTTTGATGTGACACCGGGGGCCATCTAAATCCAACATTGTCTCCAGGCCAGGACCTGGAGATGGCCGAGGCCACATAGAGACCCTGGAATGTCCCCGAGCTTCCTTGGGAGACAAGCGCTGCTCTCTGGTCGTCGTCTCGGGTCAACAGGCCTTTCAAACGTCTGCCTACGACGGCGACGGATTTCTCGGGGGTGAAGTGGCCCATCGAAGTATCAAGGAGGCGAGAATTAGCAGGTAGAATATAATCTCTGAGCCATAAATACTGGAAGGGTGTGTGGGGAGAATGACATTTGAGCACTGGTCGAATGAGGCACCCACAAGGCATTGACGAAACGGTTATATTTTAGGTGTTTGCACGCATGCGCGTGAAAAATCTTCTATCAACCTCATTTGTGCAATAACACATTGGAATTATAAAATCTGACATTTGGTGCTGCTGTAATCCGCTTCGTTTCACGTGGGTTATGTTTTTGTACATCACAGAACCGTGCTTTTTGAGAAAGTATATGCTACAGAACGGCAGTGAACAAGCTCTGAAATAACTTATTGTTAAAAAAAAACTATATCAAGTGGTACAATTGGAGAAGTGTGCCCTCACATATTGAAATAATATGAAAAACACACAGAATGTAAATGTAATGGAGCCTCAGCGTAAGATCCCACCAGACCCCGCCCCCTCCCAGAGCCCTTATTCATCCACCAAAGTTTACAAACCAATGATATTTTGATTTAGACGACCCCTTAAGTTAATCAAGACCACTTTGGCCTGGACCATTGGGTGGTCTTCACTCCGAGTTCCTCTGTGCGACAAAACACAGATGGAACCGTCATGGGCTAATAAGTGCTTCACCTGCAAGGGAATAATTCTCCCTAACAATCCCGGGTTTATATATGAATGTAATTAAGGGCATGCAACGTTGACTGTAACTACATTATAGTTAGAATGCAAACTATGCCATTTTATGAATAGTAGGATGGTTAGTCAAATGATTTTTTTTTCTTTATTTTTTCACCTTAGTCTTTCGTGTAGGTACAGAGTTATTTGTATTATCCCCACGGTCCTCATCATAAGTGCCACCCCTTGACCTCCGACCTTATCATATCAGGGTTCGGTGGGAGGGTGGGGGGTGGCAGCCCACGGACGTGGTCTTGTAATATGTTACCGGCCGCACACCTAAAAGCCGAGCCTCGATGGCCCTCAGCCTAAGTAAATATTAATGTATTTACAATGTATTCGGATGCTTGCGCAGAACTGATCTGAAAAAGTGCAATAAATTCCACCACTGTCAACTAGAGGCGAGGCCGGAGTGAAAGGGAAGCATGGTGTGATAAATATATGACATAATCAAAACTTTCAGATCAAAGGAGCGCATTATCTGGTCGGGATTCCACTGTAGATACGGTGGGTTTTTACCGTGTCAAACTGTCGTCAAAAACAAACCAATAACGCCAGGGGAAGTAAGCATTTTCCTGTTCAGATTGTATTGAAAAGCTCCAAACAAAGGCATTGGACTGTTGCTGGGTAATAAACAGAAATGCGACGTTAGTATCATGATGTTGATTGTCAACAGACGATTAGCCAGCTGTGTTGGAAAGTGACAGCGTTTGTACAAGACCCAGAAAAGCAAAAATTAATTATTTCCACAATAACACCTTACATTCTAATGCTATTTTGGGTCTTGTTGCTGGTGTTAGTTAGATAATATTGGATAGATAAGTTTTTTAGTGAGTGACGTTGTTACTCCATACTTTACGTGTTGTACTGTAATACAGCAAATGAACTTTGCTCCAGATCCGCTTCTGGGTTTGGAGCAGAACAGCCATAATCACATTTGTACAGTTGTAGATATAACACTAGTTAAATATATACCCTATTTAACGTGTAACTGAACTTCTTTATATAATTTAATTGTTTTAATTTTTAAAAGGTTGGTTTATTACCGGCAGAAATTTTTCCAAACATTTTAATATACTTAAAAATTATTGGATATTTTGAAAGCTGTTTCACTTTTAAGTGTACATGTTGTTTGTGCAACATAATCAAAACAACTATATTTTGTACATATTTTTAATAATGACAGTGAAGCCATATATTCCAGATTCAATATATAATATTATTCAAGGTGCCATATATTTTGAAAACCTGACCAGACCAATTACCAAGAAAATAATACCTGTTTTGTCCAATAGTTACCATTATCCAGTTGCAACCATTGTCCTCATAATGATTGGCGGACGTCAGATGACAACTTTAGGAGGAGTGGTACTTTGAAATTTGCCACATAATTTTTATTCTTTAAAAAATATAAAACAATATGTGGAATGTACTTTTTATTCCACATTTTGCTATATTTTTGACAGATTGCCCAAAAAGTAATAGCCTGCAATCTCCCGTGTTTGGCAAAGTTTCCATACAGTTTGGTTGAAATTAGATGAAAACTGTAGGGGGAGCAGCATTGTGAAAAGCTTAGCATAAGAATTTTTCACAGTGCAGCGAATCACTCCACCTGGACCTCAAACAATTATTGGACATGAAAAGTACTCTATACATGCACCTTTTAGGACCAAAAGTCCCACGTGTTTCACCCGTTTCACTCAACGATCGGTAGTTTTCCAAATATTTCACAGTTTAGGTTTGCAAAGTAGCATAAATTTTGTAAAAAGTAACAGCATCAAAGGAAACAGTATTCTTCATGGCAACCAATGTCCTCGTAAAGTTTGGCCGGGGTCGGATGAAAACTGTAGGAGGATAGCCTATTGCAATTTTACAGCCTCATATAGTCTTGTGTTAAGAGAAAATTGGAAGTGGCATATTTTTCTTAAATTTTTGGCAGATCGCCAAAACGTAATGGTCTATAGTCCTCCATGACTAACACACGTATCATAAAGTTTAGATAAGTCGCTTCCCATAAAATTTGATCTTAATACATGCAGTGGCTTCTTCGAATCCTCAGCCAGACGGACAACGAACGCCTGTGCTACATCAGTGTGTAAAGCGCACGGTTATGTAAATACAAGCAGAAACTAAGAATTCTTGTTAATGATAACATTCAGCCATTTTTAAATGCCATTGCCAAATCCAACGCAGACTGACTGGAGTCGGAGTCTCAGATTCTGCAACCAGCCGTATCAGTGCAAATGTACCCAACGAAGTTTGATGACAGCTAATTCCATCTATATTTTGGTGACATGTCTACCACACAGCACAAACAACTAGTCTGGGTAAGTTGAGGACAGCAAGCATACAATATTGATTCAGCCACGCAAAATTGCCAGAAGGTGGCACAAATTGTGTTAAATGCTATACCATCGGCTGAAGTAGAAAGAAGTGTGCTTCGCGTTTCAATAGCTTTAGTGGTTTTGTAAATAAGCTAACCACCAATATAACTTGCAAATTATTGGTTGGTTTTAAATAAAAGAATGGTTGAAATTTAGCCACCACACACTATTTGATGTTTATATACTGTTTCTCGGAGGCTTCTCGGTAAGAACCAATTGTATCTTAGTTGAGATTTGCCTCTATATGATATAGCATCTCATACCGAACAATGTTGCGACATTCTTTAAAATTTGTTAGGCATATCAACAAAGCAAAACATGTCAAAATAAATGATTTCTCCCAACACCTAACATTCCAGATAACCTTATTTTTATTGGCTCTGCTTGACATGGCAGGCGTTTTTGTTCAACTGGTAAACGCCAAAGTTTACGGAAAGTACATGTCCAACATTTTTCTACATATTTGTCCTTTTTTTAAACTATCAAATTTTAAAGATTTTCTCTTTTTGCGTGTTCGCTAATATGAGGCAATACTGGAATATGAATCTCTAAACGTTACTCCTGTGACAGTTGTCACCTCATTGTAATGGCCATTTTGCGTTATCTTGCATCATATGTCTGCTTTCAAAAAGTTACATTTTGACTTCGACATAAACAAAAACAAACAATATGAAAATTTTTAACTTCTTACCACAAGGCATTGGGAAGGAGAATTCTCAAAACACTACTCCTACAGTTACGATTCTGTCGTGACCAAACTTTTTTAAATATCGTGCTCAATCAGAGAAGCAATATTTTTCGTTCATTTTACTGTACTATTTGCCTCTTGGGTACACAACCCTCTACGTCATTTTGGAGTCTTTCAGCGATCTCCTTTCCTTTTGCTTTCTTGTTTCTTGTCTTCACGTTCGTTGATTGCAAAACCAAACAGACCAAAATCTGGACCTCCGTGTTAAACGTGTAGTGGAGAGGACGAGTTTTGACCTTATAAACCCAATGGTATTTTAGGGTCAGTTAGGGTAGGCCCAATTTCGGTGTTTATTCAAACGGCAGTTTATTGATGGAAACGGGCGAAAGGTTGCTTGGATGTGTTTGGTGAACATTTGGGTACCTTTAATCTTATAATGGTCAAGGTCATTTGAGGTTGTTAGATACACATGAAATTCTGGGGTTCGGGCCAGTTAGAACGAAGAAAATTTCTACTTCACACTGGGCGGGACAGTGTCAGTTTGTGTTATTCAGTCTCCTAAATAAGATATGTTTCAGCCCCTTGAGGTAAATTGCACTTTGAAAGTTTCAGAGGATATTTTTGTGAGGATTGTCACACTGTTTATTGTATTTCAAGTGGTGGCATTGATGGCTATCGTCAATCAGAACGTCACGTTGCATGTGAGTCTTTTTTTTAATTTGCAAACTTTTCACATCGTCAAGACCTCGTCCTTAATGAACAAACTCCCGCATTTCCACCCTTCTGAAATAACAGTTGAA
>JAAUYG010104822.1_pt1 | contig 18341 bp, 13 predicted proteins | sample 7278091 | NCBI WGS metagenome assembly JAAUYG01 (sample SAMN14350201, study PRJNA611818) | marine sediment metagenome | isolation source: surface marine sediment (0.6m) | place: French Polynesia: Moorea | collected 2018-08
TTGTTATTGCGAGTGCTGTAGAGTGCTTAAAGTAACTAATGCTGTCTTTGAGTTTATGGGAAGGAGAAAGTGCTGTGAGAGAAACCACTTGATAACGATCTATCAAAATATTTTTTTTTCTCTCAAGTTGCTATTATGTTGGCATATTTAAAACTTTTCCTGATGTCGTTTGATAAATTCCTGATTTCCCCCGTGGCTGCTGGAGTGAATGCTGTGTGACATTGAAAACATGTCACAATGTGTCATACTGATTGGCTAAAATATACACAGGAAAAAAAAACCTCCTTCGAATGAAAATTAAAAAAAAATCCAATTTAAATAAAAATATGATGAATTTCAAGCCATGTGCAAAATGTGCAAAATATATAAAAGAAAATGCTTGAGACTGCGCTTTTGCCCAGTCTTTTTCCTTTTATGTTCTAAACTGGGGTTTTAGGGGCCTGCTACCTTATGGTTGAGTTGATGAATTGTACAGTAACATTGGGAGGGTTCATATTACACCAGCCAAGTGGGGAGGAACATTGATATCCAAGTCATTACCAAGCAGCCCAGCTGAAAGGGGGCCTAGGAGAGAGAGAGAGAGAGAGCTTAAATTCCATGCTTGCCCGGAGCTGAGCTATTGCCACGTCACGCCTGACTGGAGCCAGGCTGTGACAGATTAGGACATCAGGAACTGTGTCCCTGTCATATTCCTGTGCCTGCAGGGTGACGATGCCATTCGTCGCCTGTCATAGGGGTTGCATAAAAACCGGGGCCGTACCATACTGCTTAGAATTTAATAACGTATATATGACAGCACTCAGGAATTTTTTTAATCTTATTGGTGAATTTTATTGTGTTTTTTTTGCACAGGGCCAATCTGCCGAGGCCGAGGTTTGGTTCAGAAAAGCTGTCGAGATGGCGCCACAGGACAGCAGCGTGTACCAGCATTACGGTAGGATCTTTGCTATGGAAACAGCAGTGTATCATGGCAACCACTCATTGTGTGCAGCTTCGTAGTAACCCAACTAAAAAAATAAAACTTTTATTTTTTTTTAGGTAATAAACTTCAGAATCTTTGGAGAAAACTTGCCTAGTGTTCTGAATTGATGATGTGATATTGTTCTGTGCATACGAAATCTGTCTGTCTGTTTTATCGAAACCATTCTGAAGTGACTGAAAGCTAGAAGTACAAATAATATACATGTAAAAAAGATACATGTATATGATTTGAATCATTCTTGGTGCGAGTGTAGTTTTATAGTTATGTTAATTGACTTGAGGACACAAATTGCCAAAAATTTAGATCTGTGATCAGTAAATTATTGTATGGCTATGATCTGTTGAGATGATTTGTGGCTAATCCATATTGTGGCTTTATTATGACTGTTGCACTACACATGTAAAGTTTTGCTGATTTTTTTCACAAAATTTATTTTGTTTCTCCCAGGTCAGTTTCTGAGTGACAATGACCGCTCCCAGGAAGCAGCTGACAACTATGTACAGGCAGCCGAGATTTCAGCCGAGGACTTTGAGCTGGTGTTCAACACTGCTAATGCTCTCAGGTTGGTGATAAGTAGTACTGAGCAACATGAATTTTTAGAAAAGCGTTAACTGAAAAACTGACAGTGATGTGTTGGGTGTTGTGATATCAGTTCTGGTACATGTACAATGAATGTTGGCAACACCTCTGCTTACATATTTGAGTACATAAGAGAGTTGCTGCTGCTACTACTACTACTACTACTACTACTACTACTACTACTACTACTACTACTACTACTACACTCCCTCTATTTTAAGACCACCCATGGGACCAGGAAAATGTGGTCTTATATTGCAGGTGGTCTTAAAATAGAGGTCATCTAACAGAGAAAATTGCCCCTTGCGACCAAATCAAGCGGTCTTATAATCAAGGGTGGTCTTAAATAGAGGGTTGTAAAATAGAGGCACTACTATACATGGTTCATAACAGACATCTTTCTCATGCATTACCGTACCAAACTCAAACCACCAGGTACAAGATATTACAAACAGATGATTACCGCCAGATGATAGATGCCATTGGGAAATTTCTGAACTGAATATCAGGGACTGACAATAAACATTTGTGGAAAGAAAAATCCTCATTGGTTCAATAGGCAGAAAGAGGAAAGGAGAACAATGCACGCAGTTACCTGACGACATAATAGAACAGTAAACTGAATGTTGAATAATACAACACGTGAAATGGTTTCCAAGTGATCTTGTGTCGCGTCTGTTTATGTCAACACAGCCAAGGCAACTGCTAGCTGATGACTCTGTTCTGCAGGGAGCATGATAAATCATAAGCCAGTGAAGCCACATGCCCCCAGTACACCACCAGTGCAGGCGAGGAGGGATACAGAGAATTGTCGCCTAACCTCTGAGACTTCACCCCGGCAAGCACACTGAAGGTAAACCACAACAATACCCCACCAAGACATTCAATTCGATTTGCTAACCATATAAAGAAGTAGTACATCACCACAGGAGGCCAGAGAAACAAGTTACCAGGACCAATTAAGACTTCAACCTGTCCCCGTCTCAGGTGTTAAAACCCAAGGCAGTTGATGTGATGAGTCTTGCAGTGTTTATCATGCGTGGTTTCCTGCCATTAATGTCACCTCAACAATGCTAGTACGGTAGTAGCCTGCGGGCATTCCCATCTTGGGGAAAAACTCTCTGCGTCACCAAATGTATTATAAGAAGTTACATCAAAGAGTGTGTGGGAGGTTGAGGTTAGAAAAAGAGATGAGAGAGAGAGAGAGAGAGAGAGAGAGAGAGAGAGAGCACAAAGATTTGGATTGTTCTGCAACATCTTCCACCCCACTGAATTAATTTGCCACTCCCTCGATTCTCTATAACCTGGCTGCCAACAATTTCTCAGAATCATCATCAGCTCTCAGCCCAGATCTACATGTAGCACCTTTGTGTGTAAGTATGGTATACCGGTAGGTAAAATGGGCTTGCTTCATAACTCATGCATATTATAACCCTGGCCCATCGGCCTGAATAACATTGTGTTTAGAAATGAAGTTTTTTTAAGTCGGTAACTATTCTCACTGATAATTTTATCTTTTTCCAGGCTTTAAATGATGACTTGAAGTGGCTTTATATCAGGAAACCAGGCCCCTGTCCCCAAGCCCTGGCTGGCGTGACTGTGACTGTCAGCTGATCGGGACTGAGACTGCGGCATTTGTAGATATCTATGAGTAATGTGATGAAGTAGGGAGATTGGCGTCCCCATCAGACCATCACTGTCACCACGTGAATGCATATTGTCATCAATGGTCACAGTGAGGTATAAAGCCGGGCTAGAAAGTGCACTGTACAGAGGTGTACCGTACCAGACGAACTTTAATTCACGACCAAAACTGCAAGCTGTCCCCCCTTCACAATGAAGATTATACGCTATACAGATTGAATACGGTATACCAACAGGGTCACCAACCTGGGCAAGCACACATCATGGCTCATGTTTGAAAGTGAGGACAAAAATCACACTGACAGGATGAAAGACTTTAAACAGCAGCCAAAACTTTATACTGCGTATATACATGTATATATGCAGTACATGTACGGGTATATGAAAATGAGGTACTCTACCTTTCTTGGACTTGGCTCCTATCTTCAACTTGGATGGCCATGTTATCTCGGTATTTGTTTCTTCCATAACCTGCAAGCAACAAAACACACACATCAATTGAAAGGCTAAGTGTTTCTTCCAATCATTCAGCAGCAATAATGGTGCATTCAGCAGGCCTCCTAATCATCGCTAAGTACCAGTTTCTTTCATATTTGCCAGTTCACGACTGGCAAAATTTGTCAAAACTGCTGGTACAAATCATTCAGTGGAAATGCAGTGGCAAATTTTTCCAACTGCACTTCAGCAAAGCTTATACTCAAGGTTGGTAAAGTACCAGATATCACACCTAGGAGATTTACTGAATCTGCCATATTAAAGTTATCTATTTTTGGCACAATTCTATTACCAAGTCAAAACAATATCTGCCTGGGTCCGTGTGTATCAAAATTCTACAATGTCTGAGAACAAATTGCTAATCTGAGGAGCCTACTATAACATGTATAATGGTGTCATCACCGATAGATAATACCTACCAACCCCTTTATCAATATTCTTCTTCAGGTAAATCAAAGAACTAAATTCTATGCCAATTCTAAGCTTTTCATATCAAAATCACAAATTTCAGATAATCAACTGAATAAAGCTTGAACCCTAGTTCCATCTGAGAACTAAATCATGGGTCAAAGACATCAGACCATGAAGCTAGCAGTACTTCAAAATTCTCAAGTCCTAACCATCCATGGGCCATGAGATACATGGCTCTGTTCCCTATGATGACGGCAAGTGCCACCCAGATTGCCATCTGTACATTTCAGAAAATACATTATAAAACATGAGATTATAGCTCTTAGTTCTTGCCATGTTATTGTGCTGCCTGTTATCTTATAAGAGGGATAAGATATAACCAGCAGCTGGTTCCCCTGCCTGGCAGCTGAGCTATCAGCTGATCAGCACCCGGTGATCAGCTGAGGCAAGCATAAAGCTGCACTCCTTACTCCCAGATCCCTTCAAAAAATGTATCTTTTGCCTAGCCAGATGAAGCCTACAAAATTTGCTTAACTGGTGCAGCTCAAGTCTCGACAGATGTTTACCCATAGCAGGTTTGCGGGAACTAATATAATAGGCACGGCTGATAACATGTTACTTTTTATCCTTGCAAGAAACTCCCTAGTACTGATTTACCACACAACAAAATCTAGATCCGATACAATGCATATATAATTTCTTTAGCTACTGCCACTACCTCTATCTCATGTTGATTGCAACTGTAAGCACTTGTTATAAGGCAGACTAAGAATTTCTGTTATTCATACAAGAATAGAAGGGGTACACATGGGTCTATAAAATATGGCCCGATTCGACTTTTATTTTTTAACCGAGAACCACGAATCGCAGATCATTATATATCAATATTTAACAGCCATGGTGAGTGGCATATCAATCTTTCACAGGAATGGTCTACTCATAGATCAATCTTTAAGTTACAGCCATGGTCTAGTTGCAGATCAATCTTTTAACAGCCATGGTCTAGTTGCAGATCAATCTTTAACAGCCATGGCCCACAGATTGGAATTTAACAGCAACTGCAAGACGTGGATCATTATTTTAGCAAGGGATTGGCTCATCAGATCGTACATTTATAGGTGGGCTGGCTCAGGAATCGGCAGCTAACAGGGGCACCAAGTCACTAATCGCTCTTTAGTGAAAAGCCTGCAGATCGTGACTTGCAAGATAAGACTTTGCTCGGTTCGCTAGATTGGTTTGCAAAAATGGCCGGTTCACGCAATTCGGTCGATCCGATTTAACCCATACCCTTAATAGATGCTAGTGGACTGAGGATTAATTTTACACATTGGGTATTGAAAACTGGATATTAGTAAGTTCCCAAATTTGTGCCAAGCATCTCACTGCCACCTTCAGGGGAATTAGCTGAAGATGGCAGCTGGTTAATTTGGGAACTAATATCCAGTTTTCAACAGACCCAGTGGCCAGTGTGTGTAGAAAGACAATTTTTTTTTATTTATCTATCTGCATGTAGTTTATCTGCCTCAATGAGCTTGGCAAAGAGCTGACTAAGCCTCATGTGTTCTACTAAGCTTACCCGATGGAAGAAGTCTTCTGCAGCGTGTTCATCCACATAATTGGAACCTGAAACAAATGTTTATATCACCTTAAGTAAATGCATGATCATGCCTTAACTGCTACGATGTACATTACAAATACAGTGGTCCCTGAAATTTAAGACCCCTCTGTTTAAAGTTCCTTCCATTTTAAGACTGGCCAGAAATGACATAACTCTTATATTTTTAATATAAATATCTTTCTATTTTAAGACCACCTTCAATTTAAGACCACACTTTTATGGCTGCGTAGGTGGTCTTAAAATGGAGGGACCACTGTATTTACTCGATCGCAATAATAAATGCAACGACATTTAAATCTCTGCCATTTTAAGATACATCTTGATCATGTTGATACTCCTATAACACCCGTCACTGCATGATCATATCACTCAGATATGCCACCTCATGCAATCTCTGCGATTTTAAGATATATCTTGATACTGCTATAAGACCTGTCACTGCATGATCATGTCACTAAGATATGCCATCTCATGCACAATAAAACCTCAAAATTAAAGCCACCTACTAAATAAATGCACTTATGTATGAGTGGTGTTTATTGGCCTTATACCCGTGATGGTTTTCCAGTATGAGTTCATCATGTTCATAGAATGCAGTGCTAATTTGTAAGATGACCATCAAGCCTCAAGACAGTTGAGGCTGAAGTAGCCTAATTCTGAGTGGGGTGGGGGGGAATGGATTATTATAATTTATATACACGTATTAATTTTGAAACAATATAGCAATGGTGTGTTAACTTTTTGTTGTCCAATAATTCAGGGCGGTCTTGTTTATGGGGTGCTCTAGGTACTGTACCTGCAAATTTATTACCACACTTTTTGGTTTTGGGGGATGCATGAACTGGTGATTGAAAATCAAGTTACAGTGCTCATTAATCATTTGTTAATTAGCAAAAACAATTTAGATCTAAATATCCTATCCACATGTGCCAGCATCCACCTTCAGTATAAATTTTCAGAGTATGTGAGCGCTGCTTGATATAATCATGGCCCATGATGGGGGTATGACCTGGTTTTTGGCCAGCAGTTATAAACAGCTAGGCTACATAATTCTCACCTGCACAGGGCGAAAGGTTGATAGATATGCCAGTGGAAAAGCATAAATGATGGAGATCAAATCAGATTTACCCCTGTGGTCCCCCAAAACTAAATTCAGCATACACACATACATGTACACATACTGGTAACTTATGTCAGGCATTCGCTGATAACAGAGTGTAATTACACACTAAAAACACAATCCTTTATTAAACTGATTTTACCACGGTTAATTCCCAACAGTAACATGACTACAAATATATGCATATGTAAGGCTGAAACTCCAATTTAAAACCACCTCCATAATGAGACCATCTGATGCTTTAAAAAGTAAGTCGTATTATATTTCTGTTTCTGAAGTACAAATGTAAGTAGTAAGAGCAGTTTTTGGTCTTCATCAGTAGATAATTTTCGGGCTGAACTGTATAACTACATTTAACTGAACTGTAGCCTATGTGTAGCAATTTCGTGAAGCTTACAGACTGGCACACATCTATACATACACTGCTCTCAAAAGTGCAGGGCAGTTCCATCAAAGGCTTGCAAAAACCCCCAACACAAACTTTCCCACAGGAATGTATCTGGGATGCACACTGCCAGGCACAATCCACCTGTCAATAATAACTGGCTGAGACACCCAAGCAAGCCTAGAATAATTTATTATTGCCCGGCTAATCAAGCACACATACCCAGAAAACACAAACTGCCTCCCATAATTGAGAGAGGAGACGGATTAGGCAAAAAGAAAAGTGAAGCACAATAACAATAACCCCTAAACAAAAACAGACCAAGGATGAAAGTGAAGAGTTAGGCTACCCAGAAGGGGCTATGGATCCAAAGTGGCCCAAGTGTAGGAAAAGGAAATACTACCATACCAGCCCCCTTCTCCCCTCCCCATTGATCAGATCAAAACATGTTAGTTTGATTTGGTTGTGAAACATAGAAATTAATTTCTTTGACTACTGGGGTAGGTTTGTGATACAATGTATATTAACATACAGTCCACAAGTTATTTGGCTGCAATCATAATAATTGACAAATTGTTCCGTTTAGATTAGGAGCAGAGATTAAACAATTATCTGTTAGCCCTGTTTATTCTGTTACAAGTTTCTTATTCGTTCGAATGAAAGAATCATAAACTACACCAAAATATAATAAGCACCAGAACAGCTGCACCCTAATGCAGTATGTGACATGTCTTCAAGTTATCACATTTTACAGGGACCACAAATTATATATTCTCACAAGTCACTTGTATTTGGCTAAGGAATACTATATGTAATTTGTATATGGCAGCTCCTGGTGGTATATTCACTAGTTCTATACCTTACACTTGCCAATTTGTCATAATAGTGCAAATTAACCTACAATCCCAAGTATACTGTTATCCATTTTATCAAATTATTGAAAATGATTATTGAAAGAAAACCTGTTGGTAAAATCTTTGAAAATTTTCATTTACTTGAGTACCGGTATGTAAGAATCATGTATGCAAATCTGCATATTTCTGTAAGAATGTATTCCCTACCAAAACTTAACATGCACTGAACTATTGCAAGCAGTTATAATTACAGGAAAATCATGACCAAGTAACATGAGTAATTTTATCAATGAAATCCTAAATTCTTAAAATAATTATTTTATCCTGAGATTTTGTAAGCTATAGCTATGCGTTGATTGATATCTGCATATCTGCCTCTTATATATTTATGCTTTCTAACTCTTGTGGCTTATTTCGAAGGCATAATTAAGATATCAGCTATCGGTACCTATGACAGCTAAAATAAAGTAGGTTATTGTCTTTCACCATGTTAGTAGACCACAGGACCAGTTACAATTAGACTGTTAACATTCAGATCTATATTCTACCACATCAATTTACAAAATTTATCCTACAATTTGAAATTATCAGACTAACATTTTTCGACATTAAATACCCCACTCTAAAGTAACGATCATAGGTTTCAAGGGTGATTACATAACCGAACAGCCGACTGTCAACAACCGTAAACAGTGACAAACACAAGCACGTTGCCGCTGTCAATCAACAGAGCGTGCACGTTCCACCACACAGACTCGTGTGTGTATTCCGTAACGTACCCTGTATCAACTGTTCCAATTTTCTGCGATCCACGCGAAATCGTTCCTCGGTATGGTTGGGGTCGAGAATCGTCTCATCTTCGTTGATGTCCTGAGTATCCTGATCACTGATGTCGCCCTGTGTATCCGAGGATATCGTGTTTTGTCTCATCCTGGCGCAGTCCACTGCAGCCTCCGCCATGGCATCCTTGTTGTTATACTGCTAGCCGCGTCACACCTCGCACCTGTATGCCCCTCCGAGTTTGCCCAACTTTATCCACCCGTCTTTCTTGCGAAGATTTTCAACCAAGAAGAGGGCATCGCGTGAAATATCTCTGTTTAGTGTTCAGACGGCTGCAAGGGGACTCTGGTGTGTAGTTGGTATCTCCCATTTAAATAATTAAGCCAGAACTATGTTTTGGGGTTTTGGTCTTGCGCGAGTGTAATTTCGCCACGCATCACTGAACCTGTCACACGGTATTTTTCACAGAGTGAGCCTATAGATGGGGTAACACGTGTTCTGTCAGTGAGAATGTATATGGACCACCCTTATGTCTCCAAAGACCCAGTGGTCGCCTTATATATAAAATGCAAAAAGCCATTTTCTTGGCTGGAAAACAAATTATACTGGTCGAGTGTGAATGAATATAAAGTAAATGTAACTTACAGTAATAATGCTACTCAAACCACTAACTAAACTCTGGGATTAGAGCATTTTGAAAAAGCTGGATATTTGCAATCACACACTTATACACTAGCTAACACCAACATCTATTTGGGGGAAGAAAAAACAGCATTGGGAACAATAAAGGATGTTTCATTGCAGGCTTAATATTGTAGGCTTATCAAAGTCACTCGGGGTAAAGCCATTATCTTTTTTGGGGATGTACCGGTAATCAGGTTTCTGGAGAAATGGTGTGTTTCTCTAGGAGCATAAAAGAGGCTATATATAAGTAACCTTCTTAGATCATGGACTTACTTCCACCCAATTGTAGTTATGCAGTCTACAGAGTTACTTAGCCCTCAATCTTATCTTATCTGTTAATCATAACGGTGATGTACTGTATCCCCTAGCTGCATATCTATTTTAGATTTCTTCCTTGAAAGTACTAGCTGCTATTATTTTATATGATGTAATATTTTTTTATATAATAGATGATTAATATGAGATTGAGATTATAGCTTGATTACTTAATTAAGTTACCCAGCAAGCACAGAATTAATTCATCCTTATTGACTGCTATATCATGATATATAGAATCTGCATCTGCTATGACTTACTTCCAGTTCTTGAGGAGGTGGATTTGAACATTTTTCGTATCACATTCATGACACAACAGCTGAGAAAACATTTTATACTTTTTTTCACTATTAGCCAAATTACTCAATGCAAGATTAGAAAGATTTGGTTCTGTGGTCAGCATCTTGACCCGGATTCTGATCCCTGATGAAAGGGAAATGTATACATTCGGTGGATGTCATCTATTGTCATGATCACCCCATACCCAACTGGTATTTTTAGAACATGTCATTTGAAGAATACAAATGAATACACATTAACTATCAACCTACATGTATCCTTTTCTGCATTCATTTGCAAATAATCTCACTAAATGTACACTATGACTATATATTCATGTGCTTAATTTTACTGATCTAGCTTTGGATCAGTTTATATATTTTTTTTTCCACCTTTATTGTCCGTTATACATGGTAATTAACACAATGTACTACAAATGAGGCACTTTTCCTAACAAAATTTAAGACATTATTCCTTCCAACACTCCCCATTTCTCTTCAAATTCTTCATACTGCGTCTGTTTGCTCCGTTTTGCTATATGCATTTCTATAAGTATCTTGTATTTCGACCCACAGTCCCTCTGTTGAACACTTTGTCTCAATACATCTTTGCCGAAAAATATATTGTTTTGTCAGTAAAAAAATATGGTTTACTATCTTTGAAGCCTCTACCCCCCAAAAAACACATTATTCTTCGTCAAATAAGAAAAAAGGTCTATAGATGGTGACAATACATGAGCTAAAGCCAACCATAGATCTTGCACATACGGGCAGTCCCAGAACATCTGTTCTGGGATCAGTTTATAATTAAATACAAATAGGTTGCTGTAATTTTCATATATTTATTTACAAATATAAAAGAGCAACATAATATCTACATAATATATCAAAAAATGTAAACATGATAATGCATATGTCAATACAGTAGTCCTGACATTTTACAACCACTCATGACCTCATTCAGGCAGAAAAATATGGCCTTAAATTGAAAAATTGTCCTAAAATGGAGGGATATCTATACTGAAAGCTTAAATGTGATGTCACTGATGAGTGGTCTCAAAATAGAGGGAAGGGGAGGAGTCTTTTATCTCGGGGACCACTACATAGACTAAGGGGATGTCTGGTAAAAAAGCAGCTACACTGACCGGACATTGGGTTGGTCGGGGAGTTTGACTTCATGACTTCTCTAGAACTGATGCAAGTGACAAGCTTAAGATACAAGTATATGGTTATACACTATGAACCATCTGATTATCAATTTGCTTCAAAGAGTTTGATTTAAAGCAGACCTTCAGAAAAAAAATTTATCACAACTCAAACTCATGGACAGCACATGCATCCCGCAATCCCAAAATCTCACATTATACCATTCTCATAGGGTTCCATACTATAGCGTGCATCATGTATGGATGTACATGTACATGTGTATTTGATTTTTGTAGCAAATTTGGCTAGCTTCGTAATATTGCATAGGGGGCATATCCAGTGAGCATATCACGATATCTCAAATATAAATTTTTGATACTCAGCATCATGGGACCTTCATCGGATCATAGTACAAGGTACTGTTTTTGGTTACTGCAACCTACTGTTGTTATTTTTTTTTTAAATAAAGTTTTATTCTATTCCATTCTATTCTATCTCTGCTCAATCTCTCTTCTAACTCATCAATCAATCTATCTCTTCTAACTCAGTTCTAGCATTCTAGACATAATTCTTGATTTACGTGCTATTTATTTTTATCTCTGGAAACTACCTGCAGTATATTTTCCTAAATATCTGTAACTTGAGGAAATGCCCATTTTGCCACATTGGCCTTTTTCACCATTATCATTATGTATACATATTCATCATGATGATTCACATAATATTTATCATCATCTTAATCCCGCATTCATCTCTCTCTTATGTCAGTGCCAGTTAGTAGCACCCACATGCTAATGTTTGATTTCTGCATGTGTGGGATGTGTCCACACCAATGTTCAATAAAGTGTTATTCAATTCTGATATTCTGTTCTTCCAGCACTATGCCGTTGCCTGGACTTCAGCTTGCTCCACGGCCTCCAGCAGCTGTGCATCCTCTAACTCCTCCTCCAAATCCTCTCCTTTCAGCTCCTCGCTTCGTCCCTCCATAGATTCCAGCAATGTGGCTGCCTTCAGCAATTCTGAGTCTGTGACCTCGTCCAGAGCGCTGAAATCCTGGTCAGGTGCAGCTAACAAAGCAAGGCAGCTCCATGGGATAGGTTCATCTGTGTATGAAAAAAGATAGCATACAAAAGCAAAGGGTAGAACAGAGAAAGTCTTGACATGTTTTACAGGGTATTTACCGGTACAAAACTTAGTTTACATAAAAATATGTACTAAGCATGCGTAGGTATAAGAATGGAGTTGATGATTAGAGGTAATAGACCACCTTAATTACCTTTTAACAATGACCACAGGTTTATTTACAAACTAGGTCTCATTGGGCTGGGTGTGATAATTCTTAATTTTCTTAGTGGTACATAGTTTATATTGATTAAATTTCAACATTACAATCTGAATACATAGATTCATACGAGTAGACAGGGATCTAACACACAACATCAGTAATCAGTTAGAATTTTGACTGAATACCTGTTGTTTGTCAACTTTTGTGTTGATCCAAATAAAAATAATACTAACACTTGTACACTGAATAATAACGCTTGTACACTGCAAATAATTTTAATAGCCACCTCTACCAACTGTTTTAAATATTTATAGTTATTCAGCATGTTGAAAGTGCGAATAAGCATCCTATCTATACCTGAAGATTTGAAATTGGCTGCTCTGCACTCAGGATCATGGCACTTCTGGTAATATACTGCTCTTTTCAAATCAGCAATAATGCTAAAATTAAAATAAATTTCATAGAGCTGCTCATTCCATTGAGCCACATTGCAATTTATTAAATTTATCTGTGTACATTCTACATGTTAATATTTTGAGATGTACAGAGCTCTACAAATGAAGCTAAGATATATGAAATCCAAGATTACATGTACTATGTACCGATAGTGTATCCACAGATTTAGCTTGTCTTCTTTATTTAGTACCCTGCTCTTTGTAGCGTCCAAAGCTGTAGATCAACTTACTTGCACAGAACGTTTTGGTACCGAACGCCTTGCATGCAATTATATAGTACCTATATCCTAAATGCTAAAACACAGGTTACCGGTATACTAAAAATTTGGACCTGTAGATACACAATATACACATAACTAAATACACATACACGTATATCCAGAAGACATAATATATCCACTCTAGTTGCAAACAGACTTCTTACATGATGTTGTTGCTCTTGTGAGCTCGACCCACATTTGCACACCAGCGATTCTTTGCAATGTCATACACAATGAGCTCCCCTTGTAGAAAGTAGGTCCAGTGTCTTATGATACCCTGAACGCCCCCTTTGGTCACCACAGATTTAATAAACTTGTCTACATCTGGGTAAGGAGAGACACCATAGCCTGCCTGCAAATCTTAAAAGGAGATATAATGGTTCAAATACAAGACACCACTGGGATTAAGGAGAGACACTATAGCATGCTTGTAATTCTGAAATGAATATATTCATGTAATACATGTAGTTCAAATACAAGACACCATTGAGAAAGGAGAGATAGCATCGCATGCCTGTATTTCTGAATTGATACATGTAATAGTTCAAATACGGGACACCACTCGGAAAGAAGATATGCCATAGCCTGCCTGCAAATCTTAAATGAAGATATAATGGTTCAAATGCAAGACACCACTGAGAAAGGGAGAGATACCATAGCCTGCCTGCAAATCGGAAATGGAGGTATAATGGTTTAAATACAAGACACCACTCAGTTAGGCAAGACACCATAGCCTGCCTGCAAATCTGAAATGTAGAAAGTGGTCCAGTACTGGCTTTTATGGGATTTTGCATACTGGCATTTAATGTTCTGATCATGATATCCAGATCTCCTTTAAGGAAACTGGTAGTGTGTATTGAAAGAGAGTATACAACTTTCCAACTACATGTATGCAAGCCGTCAAAATTATCACGTGAGTAAACCCAACTCTTGTTAGTATTTATCATAAAATTTGTGTTAAATTTGTGGTAAAAAGATACAAACTGAAGTACACGGACCGACTTCTCACCCTTCACTGATTTTCAAGTTTAAAATACAAACACATCTGCAAAATTACAGTAGAGTACCCAAAAACAATGTGAAGTATAGATAGTATTTTAAACCACTTCAAGGGAAAATGTCCCAAAGGTACCTCAAAAAAGCAAGGAGGTATGAAAGTGTTGACTCCTCATGATTAATCGAACATTTCATAGGGCCAGATTTGATTGGCTAAAGTGCACGTTATGACCCAGGGTAGTTAGGCTTTTGAATATTCATGTTGCAATTCTGTAGTGCCAAATACTTGGCATTCTAAGTTTAACAACTAATCTCAACAATCTGCCAAAAATCACATCCGATTTATGCTGCTACCAATATACCAAACTCTCTGACTGAAGTGCACAACACACCTGCATCTTCCTGATGTCCAGTGATGCCTTGGCCATACTGTGCCTCCTTATGTTTCCTCGTCTCTGCGTAGCTGAGGATTCTCAGGTCTGCAGAATATCTGTAACACACGATACCGGTAATATATGATTACAAAGTTTATATGTCTATTTTCTCCATGATTATCTCAAGTTTGTCCCAAATTGTAATTTTTGTGGTAAGACCAAATTGTACAGATGGCTCAATATCAGGTTTTAAAACAGAGAGACGGCAATTGCCTTAAAAGTTATTAAAATAATTTTGGCGATACATTACTCTATAGACGCATACAAAGAAACAATGACTGACAATGTTTACAATTTACATGTGACAGCAATACATGTGTAAAATCATCATGAATATTGATACTGTTTTTTTTCAATTATGCAGCCTTTATATTACTTACTGAATATTAGTAATGAGTGAGTCGAGGAACATCTGTTCATCTGTGGAAATCTTTCCACCCTGTGGGGGCTGTGGCACATACTGGTTGTCCCTGGCCAGTACCAGAGGGTTGGCTTTACCAAGTTTGGAGGAAAGATACAGCCGGAAATTCCTGTTCTTTGTGTAGACGCCTTCCATAAATCAAATCAATATTACAACACAGCTACACATATTAAAGCCATCATATACCTTTTGTTTAAGAAAGAAACGCACTCTGGGGACTCTTTCATATTACAAAATGTACATATTGCAGCCGCAGAAACTCTGGGCTAAATAAAATGCTACGTGTACATCTACATTTTGCAATTTTACATGGGTATAACATTTTATTGCTAGGTGTATTACAGTAGCTTTTATGTTACTGTCTATTTGGTGACATACTAAGTACATATACCACAACCGTTCAAATGACCTGTTCCAATGTGCTGGGAATGAAATTACTAGCAGTAGATTAAAAACAGAATTATAAATCTACAGCTAAGCACCTGAAGGTGCATTATGAAAATTTGGACAGGTGACAAACATTTATTTTACTTTAAACTTCTGGATGTTCCAAGGCATCCCATTTATGTGAAGACTTTGTAGTACTTCAATGGCATCAAGTTTGTAAGAGTTAAAAATTCTGATAACTACTCGACCCAGGCCTGCACAGGAATACAGATGATTTGTGGAACTGGTATATATACAAATCACTGAATTGATCAGTATGGCTATATGAGTTACCTGTATCACAAAAGAGGCTATCACTGCTATCAGATGTCTTCACAAAGAGAGACAACACCTCTTCTGTTGTGATTCCACCACCCTGCAGGAACTCCGGTAAGGGAGCATGTCCAAGTTGCTGGGAAGGGTCAACATCCTGGTCACGATCAGCATCATGGATGCCATGTTGAGGTACAGTGTCACTGGTGCTGAACTGCTCAGGTTTCGGTAACTTTTGTGATGGTGGCCCATCCTGATCTTGTGAGGTATGGGTGGCGGCGTATGAGCTGTCAGTCATAGCAGATGATAACGTGTCGGACTTGTAACGATAATCCCACAACTGCTCTGTGACATGACGCACAAAGTTACCTAAAAAAGAAATGTAATTTACATGAGAATGAATATAAATGAGTAGCATGCTATATTGACCAAATATTATATCATTAAAACTTGCATAAATATTAAACAAACATTACAGCCGTACTATATGTGTTGGGTTTCTTGAAAACACTAAATACTAAGGTATTAAACATTAATTTGATGGGGTAATTATTTTCTGATGGGGCCTGATATGAGAAAAGTAAAAAAGTACTAATAAGGAACTCCAGATGGGTATTTTGTAGCCTGTGGTCTGGCTGGGGGGGTGGGGGGTGGGTTCAAAGGTGACCTGGTACCTAATAAATAAAGTGGGGGACCCATATAAAGCGGCCTGCGACCTTAAATTTTTGATGATATGCAGGTTTTGATGACCTGATGATATGCAATCTAAAAAATAACCTGGCAACATGACAGGGGACCCACTTAGAGCCCACATTTAAAAGGATTTATACACTAGAACCTGTTTTGAAAAAGATGCCCCATTGGCCATAAAAGTATGGGATCTCAAAACAGGTGGTCTTCAGTGACAGGTCCATTTACATTGAAATGTGTGACTTTGTGCCAAAAACTAGTGGTCCTTCAAGACAGGTGGCCTCTGATGGCAGCAGTCTCTCAAAACATGTTTCACTGAAATTGGTAAAGCCACATTGTTTGTCATGATGATTGGGTTGGGGAGGGGTTACTTTCCCCTACCTGCATTGATGTTGTCCCTGAAAACAGCATTGTCCAGGCGAAACACCAGGTGCTGGCTAAACTTGCTGTCTGTGCTGGCATCGAGCTGTACGACCTGATGTCTATGACATACTATATCAAACACAGACCTCAGCTGCAGGCAGACATACTGAAAACAAACACACAGACAGGCAGATATTTTACAAACTGCTGAGATACCACATCGCATAGTACTTCTGTGAGAGTTATGATGATCTTGTAAAACATTTGTTTCAATTAGCTCTGCGTTTCTGTCTCTCTGCTAAGGGATACTATAGTGTTCCCTATATTTTACAATTCTTTATTTTAAGACCAGCTTGATCTTAAGACCCCTTATATTTTGTATTACAGAACCTTTATTTTAAGACCACCTGCAATATAGAACATGTGCATGGTCCCATGCGTGGTCTTAATGTAGACTCTAAGAGATACCACTGCAGTAGGAATATAAACAGTAATACATACAATCAACAATAGTAAGATTCCAAGGGTTCAACTAAATAACAACAACCAAATGCAGTGGTTTTTATACAAATTGCTACAAGGGAAAACACAGGTATGTTATTTTCACATAAAATTACATGTGATGCACTGTTCAAACTTCTGAATATTGTATGAGGCCCCTCACAAACCTTAATGAAAGTTGCCACCATTGTATGGCCATCTTTTCCACGGTTAAATTCTGTTCTGTACTCCAAGTCGAAATACAAGTGACAAACACACCCTGAAGGAAGAAAAATAGATTGTGATTATTGTGTACATATTTTTAGGGGGAATGGGGATGGGAGTTGAAAAGGAAAGCTGCAGAAATACCCATATATTTGACCAATCCCATAAGACAAATTTCACATGTTTACCAGTGTATATTGCTATTCGGTCACTCAGTAAGGCTGGAAGGTATTTTTTGTTTTGTCCAAAAATGTTTACCCAATTCCTATGCATATAATACAAACAAGGAACACATTCTGATCCACCCAGTCACGTGGAAGGTGCAGTGGATTACTAGCATGGAAACTAACTGTAATCTTACTCATAAGCAGAATATTACTTCCATGGCTTCCACTCCCCTGCACACATACTTTTCCACAAGGCTAAAATAGCTATGACAAAACTGCCTACTCACCTTCTGGGATGACTTCATAGTGATGGCGCTGCTTTTCAGTTAGTTGCCTGGTAATAGAGAACACCAACTACTGGTATACTGTAGTACTTCATGTGCAGTACATGTGGTGTTTTGGTGGTGGTCGGGGTGGGGGTGTTGGTGTAACATTTCAAAAAAGTATTTCACTACTTGCAACCAAAAATTGTTTAAATAATTTCTTTCTTTTTTTTTCGGGGGGGGGGGGGGTAAAAAAACAGAAAAAAAAACCAGGGGCACCGGAAAAAAAAAAACAACCAAAAAATTAAAAAA
>JAAUYG010009330.1_pt1 | contig 18332 bp, 9 predicted proteins | sample 7278091 | NCBI WGS metagenome assembly JAAUYG01 (sample SAMN14350201, study PRJNA611818) | marine sediment metagenome | isolation source: surface marine sediment (0.6m) | place: French Polynesia: Moorea | collected 2018-08
ATGGGGAGTCCAATGGCACCATCACATTTGACCTTGAATGACCTTGAAAGGTCAAAGTCAATGTCACTTAGATTTTAAGTGGTAGGAGAGTTGTATGTTATACGTATATTGTATTACCACGGTAATCTACATGTCACAGAAGGGCCATATGCAGGCGGGCGGGGTTTTCCGCTGTCCCAGCAGTCTTTCATGTTTGATTTGCGGTTTCTGAGAAATCACGTTTTACGGACGATGCCGGACGTCCGCGCCACGGCAATAGCTCTGCTGACACAGTCAAGCAGAGCTAAAAACTAGGCGAAGAATACAATTTTTTTCACACAAACATGACCTTGAGGTTCTGGGGTTCTTGTGTGAAAATTTATTCCTCACACCAAAATGTTGAGGACCCTGGTACACTGGTATTCTAGGACCGGTACTTGTTTTCAAGCTTTCCAAGATTTTACAGAGTCTTGCCCTTAGTAGCCTGGGGCAAGCCTAAGGGTCCTGCCTTGCTCACACAGAAGAAAGTGTAAATCCCAGGACATATGCATGAGTACAGTATCGCAGCTTGGCTTTATTTTCAAATGACTCTTCAACATACAAGGTTGCAGAAGTGTTTGTAACTGTAACAGTTGCCACCCGGGTCCACAGTACAAGTGCAGACAGAACGCACTGCTAATAGCATGCCAGAGTGGTGCATATCTTCATACCATCACATCTGACTGGTTATATGTCAAAACTACATAAAATTATATCATGTATATTATGGGATAATAACATAAAGTATGCATGCTTTGTTAATAAACATGCATGTATAATCAAGTACTACCGGTAGTACATGTATACCACACTGTACATTCATTAATGTTCAGGGGGATTAATGTTTGCGTTTCTGAGACAATTAGCCATGTTCGCAGGAATTAATACAAATCTGCAGTTAGCTCATTCACGTTTTGTTAATTATCTAGCATGCTAGGTACATGTGAATTATGTTTGCGGGTATTTATTTTTTCCATGTTTAAAGATGGTCGAGACTTTCGCCAAATAAATCCCTGACAATAATGAATTTACAGTATTTCAGGTATTTTGTGTGCATAACTATAGATTTACCCCAAATCAATCTACATTTTCAAGAAACGTGACTACAATATACCTTTGTGTACACATGGTACATACATTCTATGGGGATCAACATGATCAATAATAGTAATTGTTCGCTGTGAATATTTAATTCATGGTTAATACAGGACTTGTTGATTTTCTAGGTACATGAATGGTGTTCACTGGTATTTACTTTTGCAATTTAAATGTTAAAGCTAACATTAACGAATCTACATTATCATATTTACAGTACACATACATGCATGTAATCTTGCAAATGTGTGAAATATGACTAGCTAGTTACAGTGTATAAAGTTATAAACATGTTAGTCATGTTAATTAAAGACATTTATGACCTAATACAGCTATACACCTTTAATAGTTTTAGGATCACCAGAAATTTGATACCTAGGATTCACAAAATTGAAATTCCATCCTTGTCTATTCAACAGTTCAAACGAAAATCATAACTCCTCTTGCATTTTCTAACAATTTTATCAGTTTTGATTTTCCTCATTATTACCATGAACATGATACATACTAGTAAACATGTTAAACTGTCAAATTTATCTTCATTCTAGTAATTTTTGGACAATACACACCTAGAGAATACTGAAACATGCATCTGCTCAATCATGTTGTCAGTATGGTCTCAATTTCAGTATGCATGCCAGTATTACATGTATAGCCATTAGCCATGTTAGCCATATATATTATATATACGTTTTTTATTAGGTTACAAATGGTTATTACTGGTACCGGTATATTACATGTTATGTAACATTATTAAATGCAATAACATAAATGTAACACATGTATACATCATGTACATTATATGATGGTTATACATGCTATGATCCAGAGACAACAAGAAGAGGGATGATAATTAGTACAGTGTAACCTGTCTGGAGAGACCAGTTCCATGAGACCACCTGTCTAGAAGGACCACACATTTCTGGCAGGCCTCATATTTCAATATAACTAAATCTTTCACCAAAGTTCACCTGCCCTGATATGCCATTTTACATGTGTTATTAGGGCCAATCAATAGGGTGGTCTTTAAAGGCAGGTGCTACAGTAGTATTGTATTGTATTGTAATTTGTTTATTATCAGTGACATGTTCCATACACATGATACATGTGGTACATGGTGATACATGTACATGTACATAAAATTAACAATGACAACTGGAACCCAGCCCAAACGGACTTATATGTCACTTTAAATGTAGTAACATTAAACTTGCAGTAGCAGAAAAAAGAGGCACTTAAATACCAAAAACAACACCTATCTGTACATTGCTGTAGGAGTATGCAAAAGAACATTACACATTCTCATACAACAAATTTCTTCTACTATCTCATGCCTTTATCAGGAAGTTTGCTAGCTTCCTATTTTCATGTTTTAATATATAGACAAACTTTTGTCTAGGCTCCATATCTTCAAAACCCAGGCAAAATTCATTATTGTAGTATGTGGTACTGGTTATTCCATACTTTTACAATTCCAACACAGACTTTCAATTGTAATGCCACTGTTATCAGTGGTTATTCATGTCATTCAGCCATTTACAACATGATTTACTTCCACACTTTCACAACCCCATCGCGAGAACATGTAATAACAAACGTTTGCGATGTCTGACACAGTGCGATATCGGAAATGATATCCCGGTGGCCCACAGCAGGCATATCGGGTCCTCTCCGCGGGATGTCCTCGTTGACAGCAGTGCGAGCCTTATTGTATGTCTCCTGGATCACTTCAGTGCCTTCGATCAGTCTGGATCTATATGACACAACAGTATGTGACGGATGGTCATTCGCACCATAGGCCATTATAAAGGAACCGGCTGGATTGTGCAGGTCCCAATAACGAATTCGCATGTCTGAGCCTGCCGCTAGCAGAAATGTGTTACCTTCTGCCCCTCCCAGATGAAGTCCATTCAAAGAATGTCCTGAAGTCTTTGTTGTTGACAATGGGGGAAGTGGACTCGCCCACAAAGTTCGTTGCCGAGCTCCAGTTTCCATATCCCAAATAGAAGCTTCGTTGTTACCCTGAACAGCGGATATTACCGTTGACTGTTCCTGCGGATGAATGACCAGCCGACGTACACGAGCTCCGGTTGGGTGCGACACAGAAGTGATCGGTAGCTGGAATCGCATATCCCAGCAGACATGCATACCACTGCTGGTTGCGAGTGCTAGCCAACTCTGCTGCTGTTGGACCTGGAATGTAGTGATCAAACCATGTTTGGGATCGTTTTTGAGCTTCCACACAATGCGGGGTGCACGAAGGTCCCAGCCGACCAGCAGGCCATGCACCGTTGCATAACAGACTACATTCTGGGAGCCAGTGTCAAAGTAACTCATATCCACGATCAGGCCTTCGGCATCCACGTCTAAGTTCTTCGTGTGGAGAATCCGAGGGCCGTTTGACTCAACCTTAAACACGTGTATCGCTCCACTGTCTGATGCCGAAGCGAGACACTGGTACGAGTCGCAGAACGTCAGTGTTTTGATTTGTCCACCTTGCTTGTTATAGGTGTGCCGCGATCTGTTGGTGACGCTCTTGCCTTCCATTTTGCTGCAATCCCAGAGTTTCACGGTGCCGTCGTTCGAGCAGGTAGCGAAGAACATTTGATCTTGGCTCACCTGGATCCTGTTCACGGCTCCCCTATGTTCATGCAGGTGGGCGACAAGTAAACCTTTCGGCTTCCAGCCCGAGGCTGCTGGTTTAGACTCCCAAGCCAAGCTGTCGAGCAGGTCTTTGGTGAGCTGGTCGCTGGCGAATTCTTCCCGTTTCTTTGCTACCAATTGCCGCAGCTCTAACTTGCATGCTGTGGATTTGGCTTGGATGTGTTTCTCCCTGGAGCTGGTTGCTGTCTGAGAGCTTCCCGAACTCTTTAGGCTATCAGTGCTGGATTGGAGTTGTGATATAGAGACTGTTACGGTACTCTGTGAAAGGGAAAGACTGCTTGAGGATGCCTGGGACTGCTGAGACCTGGACAGCTGACGAGGCTCCGATGAGGCCCGAACAGCTTCTTTCTGAGACTCAATTGCTGGGTGTTGTATCTGCTCAAGGGGATTCTGCTGCTTTGTTTTACCAGCAGCAGAGGTAGAAGAGCCTCCAGTAGCCGCAGTAATGGCCACGGAACCCACTTTCCCTGACTCAGTCATTTTTCCAGAGTCTGCAGAGCCAAACATTTGCTTCCAATCTTCATTCATTACAAGCGATGGCGATTCCAACTGTTTCACCTTGCGGGCGGCAACCAGTTTTCGTTGCAGGTTCATCTGGGACTCAAGTCGAGGATCACCAGGTTTGAACAGTTCTGCATGTCTGATGCACACCCCAGATCCTAGCCCTCGCATGTTGAGGGTACCTCCACGTGGGCTCTCAACCTCAACAACAGAGGAATCTGAGGACCCAGCCCTTGCTTTGTGGATCTTCAATATAAAGTCTTTCATGGCCAACAGTTTGTCTTCATCCTGAGTCGTCATTCCTTGAGACGTAAGCTTCCGGAATACTGGTGCCAAGCTTTCTTCCATCTCTCCATAGTTTGTCTGGTGGCCTGGGCGGCAGATATTTCGGAGAAGTTGCCGATCCTGAAGGGTCTCGAAGAGCTTCTGTATTTGCTGGGAACGTACAATATAGTCATAAATCGATCTTGATACAGGATCTTGTAAAGCGTTCAGAACCACGAGTTCATCCTCGACCTGGACAACCGGATGTTTAATGTAAGGTTGGACCAAAGGTAGCAGGTTGCAGTGAACATCAGCAATATTGAGCTGCCTGGCAACTGTTGATACAAACCCCACAGCTCCTTGCCGTATCCACACATTTGGGTGACAAAGGAACGGGACAACTTCCGCCATCATCTCGTGCAGCATTGGTTTCTGTAGCAAGGACAGCTCGGACAGGGAGATCAGTGCACACAGCGTCTTTTGTATCACAAATTCCTCCGTGTCGCTAAGACCTTGCTGCAACAGTGGCTTGAGAATGGTGGAGCTCTGCCAACCAACATATGCGGCAACGCCAATTATGCTGTCGAAGAATGTACCTCGCAGATTCCAGTCATATTTGTCATTGAGGAATGTGATCATGTGTGACAGTAAGACGTCATTTGCCTTCTGTCTCCCAAAGAAGACGCACAATCTGGTAATACCATTCTGCAATAATGTCTGTTTGACAACGTTGTCTGGGTCACTGAGCAAGGTGACGACTTTCTGCTGTATCATTTCATGCAGGGCTTGGAGTTCCATATCATAGGTGGCTTTGTATTGGGATGTTGTTTGTGAAGATGAGGTCGATGCCTCATTGGACTTGGTTTCGTTTTGTCGAAGCTGCACAATCTCCAAAAATCTCAGAGCGGTTTCCGCCAGCATGGCTATGTTTTCAGCATACGCCACCCTCACAATTGCCTCCCCATCCTGCGTGAGGTGACTCATTTGTGGGAGGATATACTCTGGAAAAACATTGGCATCACTGACGGGCACCGAGACAACCTTGGCCAAGCACTGCGTAATTGTTCTCACTGATTCAGCCCTCACATGTGGGAAAGCATCATTGACAAAATGCAGCATGAATGGAATCAGCCTGTCAAGCACAATATCAGATGTCACATACGAAGAAAGTTTCAGCATAATCTCCAAAGCTAACAGCTTGCTGTGGCAAAATTGCAGGTTTCTCAGGGAAGCCGTGACTAGGCAGATGATGAGCACCAGAGAGGAATTTTGGGAAGGATCTGTTTCACTGATGACCAAGTTCTTCAAGATATGGTCAAGATCGCGGTGGATTCTAGCAATTCTGTCATCTGGTACCATAACTGGGCTGCAAGCGAACCTCTGAAGATACAGCTTTAAGAATGTATAGAAATAATCTGGAAAGGCTCCATCTTTCTGCTGAACAAGGTATTCCTCGGCTGTACTACGAGAAGCAGGATCTCTCTGGATCATGTGTCTCACAAGATCCCTAATGTGGAGGTCTTCAATTTTTTGTAGTACAATGGAGGGATTGTATTCTCCTGTTCTGTAGGATAGCAGCTGTGACAGATCAAATGGCGGTGTACCTTCCGTAAATAGCTCAGCAATGACGCATCCAGCAGAGAAGATGTCCATGGCTGGGGTGATATCACCCTTTTTCACCTCACTAGCTGTCAGGTCAAGAGAGCTGGGATCTTCATTCCTCCACGAGCTTTCAACGAACCGCTCTGGTGCAATGGAACATGTACGGCGCCTTGAAGTATCAAAGAAGTAAGAGAAGTCTGCTGGGTTGTCTTCAGGCAAATATGTGGGCTTGAAACTGGCAAAATCGGTCAGTAGGATCCAATTCCAACTGGTGACCATCACATTTTCAGATTTAATGTCACCATGACACACTCCTAGCTTATGACACTGGTTCAGACCACATAGGAGCTGGAACGCAAGCCATTTCTTCTCCAAAAGGCTGAGAAAGGGGCGTGTGCTGATGCGATCATACAAGCTATCCTTTACAAACTGCCTGAACAGCAAGGCTGCCTTGTCTGACAAGGTGACCTTTTGAAATGGCAAGCAGTTAGATGCACCTTGTAGTCGTCCATGGATTTCTTCTAGTTGGTCACGGTAGGTTTTCAGCGGAAGAGAAGGATCGTGAATGACAAATACTTTGGCGACAGCCAGACCTTCCCTTCCTTGTGCTTGTGCCACTTTGAAGAATCTGGTACTTCCAAGACTAGTGACGTACTCATATTCTGGAATGTCAGTCAGATAATGTTCCACTGGCAGAATCTGTGAAGGTGCTATGCCTGTCAATTGGTTCCCCATTGCAGCTTGCGTTAGAAGCGATTTAAGGTCAAATTGCTGCCTCGGTGGCTTATATTTTACATCCGGTGTATACTAGCTAGTATCTTGTCACCTTTTATAAAGAATCGGTTGGTGCAAATCTTGAAATAGCCAGTGATAACACGAATAAATCCATTTTACACTAAGTTTAACATTTTTGACATTTTGTGTTTGTTCATGCTCGTTGTGCGTACAGCAAGCGGTGCTAATCTTGTATGCAGTGCTTAACCCTGCTGAATTTCGCCTGTTATTTACAAAACGTACAAAAAATATACAGTAAAATTAGTACCAAGAGTTTTATTGCAATCATTTAAAGTAGTGGCTAGCAATAATATCCCCTTTACCAGTTTACAGTATTGACGGAGCCGAATTTTAATTAACACTAAATATATATAGCACTGAAGCATGCGGGAAGGGCAGTTGCACAATGAGACACATTAAAAAATGGCGTACAAAGTGCTTGTCGGAGTTTACATTTTCCTAGTTTCTTCGTGCATGATAAGCTTAAACAATTCCGGTGTATGTGCTGCTTTTCTGAGCGAAAATTGCCCGAAGAACTGTACCGCTGCGGTAAGCTTACACTGTCACACTCAGTTTTGTGGATAGTTACCCATGTTTGCCTACAAGAACTTCCTTGTTGCCGTTTGTTTTCCTTGATTATCGCCCATTTTTCTGGAAACATCCACTTAAATCACATTTTCAGCTGCGTTTGACTCTGTCACCGTGTAAGAAAAAGCTAAAATCACTGTTGTTCTTTCATTAAATGCATTTTTTGTCAGGAACTGTACTACTACAAATGCTTTTCTATCTCTCGACTAAGCCTAGCCGTGAACGACCCTTTATCTGACCGATAGCTTAAATGTCTAGTATGGCAGTATACAGTTATAAAGCAGACAGTCACTTGGGGCTAGACTAAGCCTAATCACTGCTAATACATGTAATAAGGGTTGTTGTACATGTAATAAGGGTTGTTGGTCGTTGCGTCAGACGGTCGTATCGTCACATTCTATGATTACGCCTATTCACTGCTAATAAGAACAGTGCTGGCTGTCACAATGACAGGCCAGGCAGAGACTGTAGTGTGATACGGTTAAAGGCCCAGGGGCTATTAGCAGGTACAGGTTAAGTGGTAGATCAAACAATGTCTGGCAATGAACAGGCATATCGTCAAACAAGCAGGAGACACATGTGCAATCCATTACAACATGAGAAATCTCACTCTGTACACAGAGCCCTCTGACTGCCAGCTGCATAACACATAACACTCACCAGCATGAATTATGCATAAACCAATGTACACCGATTGACTGACATAGCCACCAAAATGCGGAGGATAGTGGTAAAAAAATGTTAAATTATTAAAAATCTAAACCGTGGTGTCGAAAATATTTAAACGACACATCTTTTGCTATTAGATGAAAGAGATAAAAACTACTCTTACTATTTTTGCCATCTGTCAATTTGCTTTTGCCAATTTAACAGTTTTTCTGCCCAAATGAAATACCAACACTTTTGACGTTATTATCAATGCGGCTTTATTCGGGTTCATGTTGTGCGTTGTAGTCACAGATAAAAAACCCACTCAAACTAACATAACAAACAGAAATACAAGATTAAATATAGACACAAGTATAACCCGACAGCTAATTCTACAATATGATCTATATATTCAATATTAACAATAGTATCTTAAAAGAATAATTAGACACTTAGTTGTCGTTGTAGAATCTCCACAAAATTAAAGTCCCAACATGAGAGACTGGACATCCTAGAAACATGATAAAACACAGTACACACTGGCTCAGCTGTAATGGCTGACTGGCACACTCACTAGCTCGCGCCAAAGTATATATACATATGTATCGTGTGACAACGGACAATTCTAATTACCCGCCAATACCAAATATGTTTATCCCACATGACTACAGTAACACGGTAAACCAAGAACAGCCCCTTGTTACACAAACAACCAAGTATGCATATTCTTCCAGAAGTTCACATGTTTGCCGCCATAATATCTTGATAAAGGAGGTATCGTTGGAAAGCTTAGAATGAGCTCTACCTATATACCCTCGGATCCCTAAGTCATAAACCAATCATCATGATCTACAAAGCCTTTTTGCATGTCCGTTGAGCAACTGACTGACATCCCTTGATAGAATCACATATCTGGCAATGGCAATGAAAGTAAAATGGGGCTATTTTCGGTCAATCGACTGACATTTTTCAATCAAAACCTCATTAGCATGATTAGATAGAGTACTGTCTCTAGAAGGCCGGAGCTTACTACATAGGCTGTGGGCCTATAACCCTATCAAGGCACTACCATATATGCAGAAAGAGTTTGTGCAGCACCCCCCTATAATACTTCAAAGAGAGGCCATCTCTTTTTTGATCCAGAACCAAATTCAGATCCATGGGCTATATTGGGAAATAGCGCCCACTTCTCCGTTTTATAGCCCCCAATTGCATGCTGTTTTGGTTGGCATCATAATCATGATAATGCAATCGCAGGCTTATACGAAGAAGCGAGGACTATTGGAACATATAGCCATTCCATAGATTGCTGACGACTAAATGCTACCAGTATTAACAGCATGCTGTCCATCTCCAGATGTTTAAAATTTAAATCTAATTTAAGATATTAAAAAATTAATCAGGTTAATTCAAATTTTAAAATTGAAATTGTAAGTCCTGAAGTACCGGGGTAATTTGAGGCATTATACCATGTATACATTGGCTATCTAGAAAAATTCCTAATGTCTAAAAAGCATGTCAGGATTTCATGGGTTTAGCCACAAAACTTGTATGTATATGTACATGATGTATGTTTGTATATTTATTTGGATCAAACACACAGGATACAATGCACGGGACCATACACATTAGAATATACGTTTAGTACACTGTGCTGACCCAGGCCCCTTTCCGTGAATCGAAAGATTGTAACTGGACAGAAATGTATGTCAAAGTAATAGTTATAATAAGTAATACCTATCCAGCCAGAAAGGACCAGAAAGCCAGAAACTTACATTTCAGAATGGCTGAATTTGATGTGTGCTTCAAATAAAGTAGGAGGTATATAACATGTAAAATACTGTTGTTATCACATTTATTTACCAACATATTTTTGTATGGATTTCCTACTGCAGGTCACACTTGCAACCTTGTATAGCATACACTCCATACGAAAATATTTTGCTGAATAAGTTTGCGATAGGCTTTAATAATTGTGATGGACTATGGTGTATAACTAATTCATGTCTACTTATTCATGTTATTGTAAATGTTTTGTTTTACCTCAGTGATGTGATGTAACTGTTCCTGTCTAAAAGAATGTATAAACCACTGCCCATAATTTGTCGTTCAGGCTTCAGCAAAGACTATGCCACACAATATTCAAATGAGAATACTGTTTAAGTAGAGTATATCATGATATACCATGTATACAGTCAGTCGATAAATTTCCAATTTGCTATGTGCATGATGTGAGATCCTTTAAAAATGACTGTTGTTCTTTCAGCCTAACCTACCCTGCAGCATCTCTCTGTATGAAGGTAAATAAACTGTATTGCCTGAATACTACCAGTACAGCAAGTAGTAAAATAAGTACACATAGCATTCATGTTGAACCTTGTTATGTTTTTCTCTATATTTTAAATATTTTTGGTCATAATTCTTAAAAAAATAAATTGATTGTGCTGTTGGCATGGGGTAAATTTGTACATGTATCTTGCACAAGATGCAATGAGAGCCGGTGATGTTATAAAGCCAAGATAAAGTAATAAAACATACCACTGTACATGTTGATTTTGTGGCATAATTGCCATTTTTTTGCGAGGAGACAATTTCACAGTATTTAAAAGGAGAATGTTTTGGCCTGTGATTCTGCTTACACTGCTTTTACTTTGCATACATGTATTACATGTTTCCACTATGGTCTTCCCTAGGAGGTTGTCCAATCGAAAACTTCGCCCCAACATTCTTGCCGCCAAGTCAGTCGGTTCGGGGAAGCTTTGACTACGACTACTTCTATGATGATCATCAGTGTAAAGCATCACTGTGGGTGCAGTGGTATCCACCACAAGATGGTAATGCTGCATGTTGATGTGAAGAAGGATTTCAGAATGATGAAAATGGTCATGCATATTCATGATATTTAGTATTAAGATACATTGTCTCAAATATATAATATTGTGCATCATGACCCAGAAAGTTAGACCTCTCAGACAATAAAGAACAAGTGGTGATTGTCATGTTTTACATATATAAATATATATCAGTGTATTTGGTGTGAAGTTTTGGTTTTAAGTGCTGCCATGTCTGAAATGTATATTCCTAAAAAATATTTACAAACAGGTACATCATGTGCATCTATTGGAGTAATATTTTGTGCAAAAAAATATTTGCAAATGCACCTTTCTAGTATTCTGTAGTTAAGTACTACACATCATGTGCAGTACTCACGTGACATGATGTTTCAAACATTACACATAATTTATCTATGATTCGTTTTAAAATTCAGAATAAATTTAAAGATTTTGTTCCTTGTGTGTTGATATTTTGCTACTTTTTTACAGCATCCCTAAAAAGCCTTAAGGGGTTTAGCATTGAACTGCTGGCTGAAAACAATTTGAGGGGATGTGCCGTATTCGATCTCTCACAAGCAGATTGGACCAGGTTTGATTCACATACCGTAAGTAAAAGCATTCTGCATTTACCATGTTTACATGATTTGTTCAAAGGAATTTATAAATACGTAATGATTTGATTGTTAAATTTTCTTGCATATTATTCTTAATGCAATTCAGTTCAAACAGCAAAAGGTAAAACATATTGATTGGTGTTAAAAAAGAAAAGGTATATTATAGCAATATGATGTAGTAGTAGTAGTAGTAGTAGTAGTAGTAGTAGTAGTAGTAGTAGTAGTATAGTTTATTATAGTGGCATGCGCATAGAATATATAATAACAATACATATACCATAACAAGTAATCGTCCATATAAGCCACTCGAAAAACAGAAACCATGTAATGGTGTAACCATGGAGTAATGGTGTGTTGATAGACTTCTTTATCTACCAGAATAACTAGTAACATGCTAATATCATCTCATAATTCAGGTGGTCACTGGTGACCATGGCGAGAGGTTCATTATAATAACATCTTTCATTCTTTACAAAGAATATGATGTTTCAAAATGGCTGGTTTCACATGGCATGGCACCAAGGTGCGGGTTCCACAAAACTGGTTTTAGCATACAGTAAACTCGCAGCCACACAGGAGTAAGACCACACATGGGACTGGTCTAAAAACTGCTTTTTGTTGTGGTCTTATTTCTGAGTGGTCCCTGCAATTTAAAACCCCTTCTTTTAACAATTCCCTCAATTGTAAGACTGGTCATCACCACTGATCACTGATACAGCACTCATATTTTCAATATAAATGTCCCTCTGTTTGAGACCACCTTCAGTTTAACACCATACTTTTCTGGCTGAAGGGAAGGGTCTTAAAGTGCAGGGACCACTGTACCACACATTGAAAGATACAATATTTTGGCACTGTTAGGAAGTGGTCAGTATTCATTGGTGATCTAAACTCTGAGAGCACATATCTTTACTCACCTGTATTATGTTAGATATGTGACGCATTTGTGTTTCTATCTCTCTGTTTCAGCTTTTCAACTTCACTTGTTTCGTGCTGGAACATGGAAAATATTGGCTGACTATTTCAAATTTGCCTCACGGAGGTTCTGATCGCAATTCGGTTAATTTTTCTGTCCCTAAAAATAAACCAGGTGAATAGAAAAGAAAAGTTGACAATGCTTTTTGCTTGCTGTATTCTGTCAATATAGAGCAGGTTCTTGAAGAAATTTAGAAAGAGAGTTGAAAAACAAATTGTATGCCTGCATCAGTTTGCCCAGAGTGAATTACCAGTACCAGAAACTATTCTTTTGAAAGGCCTAACATTCTGATCAATTCTAATGCCTTGATACTTAATCTGTAGGGACTGTGACATGTGCAAGCTCTATAAAATTTAAGCAAATGAATAAATAAGGTTTAGCTATCAAAACACAAATGAAGCAGTATCAATGTGTTTTGGATATACTTATGTACACTGTCTGATAAAAAAAGGAATGGCCGCTTCTGACCTAGAACTCATATTGTTGTACCTCCATTGCAACTTAAGGGGAGACCAAAACACGTCAAAAAGTTCTGTGCATCTGGAAATTGATATTCCCATACTTACAAGTGTAATCGTTGTATGTCGGTTTATATATCTGGTGCGTTTCATCTGTAATCACTTTGTGTCAATGTAGCCCAAAGCTCCACTCCCTGCATATGCATATCAAGTGGATTTGGTATTGATCATAGTTACTGTCAACCAGTAGTTTAAAGTTGTTAAGTTTGAAATGTCTTCTACAACACATTGTCCATGTAATGCATCTTCTTTTACAGATAATTATTATGTTTGTTTGTCATTTCTCCCCTTCAGTACATGGCCAATGTCTTCCACTGACTTCACCAGCGCCTACAACCACCACCACTACCCATCCTAGACTGAGCACCACCAAAATTTCTAGCATGGAAAAACGTCCCATTGAAAATGGGGAAAAAAAACAGCCTGGCCAGATAAATGTCATTATCATCTTTGTAGTTGTCCTCGTTTTGATTCTGATAGTTACTTTAGTTGTTGGGGTTGCTATCAAGCGGTGCAGACAACGTCACAGTAAGTCATGCCAGTCAATGATATTTTTGTAATTTTACACATGTTACAGACACTTAAATGTTGTTAAATGCAAAGAAAAAATGTCCCTATTACTAGGATCGCTACAGACAGTCAAGAAAATATTTTATATATTTTAAATATGACATTTTTGTTTGAAATGTATTATGTTAAACTTACTAAGCCTGGGACAGTTTCTTAAAAAAAGTTCACTAATGATCTTATGCATTGAAAAGACCATGGTAGCCAAGGTGATTGGTGAATTCAACTCCATTTCTAGACTTTAAAAATTATCTGGAAAACAGCCCCTGAGCTAGAAATGTTGGATTTGAGAAAAGTGAGTTTGTGTCTTCATCTCTTTATACAACATACTACTGTGTTTGTGTTATTTTATGTATTCAGAATTAACCTAATTAAGTTAGGACATACGTCATGATTTCCAGAGGCTATTGATTCATTACTTTCACTTCTGGAATGCCTTGAAGGCACCCCCCTCCAAATTAAGAGTTCAATAGGGCAAGTTTTTGATGTCACACAAAACTTTAATCTCTTAATCTTATGGTGGTTATTTGTCTACTAAATAAATTGCATTTCCTTGATATTAAGACTGTTATTAATGTCCTGGGTTTCGTAATCCTGAAGTCTCACTGTACATGTATTAATATGTTACCAATGGTTATACTATGTACATATATATTTGTTATGGCTGTGAACAAGCAGTGAATGACCTGTGTCTGTGTTTGCAAACTATTATAGGTAAACATTCGTATGGCAATGACTGGGATCGACTGCTACCACCTGATGAAGTCGATAACGAGGAACAAGGTAGGTGAACTAAATTTCTGTTATTCATTACGTAATCGGTTTCAAACCGTAATGCTGCCGTTAGCTACGCTATCTCCAACTAGCACCTGCAAGAGAGTATTATGGGTAACCCAGTCAAATGCGGCTCCTCTGAAGAAGGCCTCCGGTGAGGGGCCTGCAAGAGCGTCTAATGACAAAATTGATTGAGATTTTGGCACTAACGAACCCCTGTACAGGGACCCCCACTGATGGCCGGTTAGGTGAAGGCAAGCGTGACCTTGGACACCGACCCTAAGCCAGCCACACTGGCACAAAATTGAAGCGTGACCTTGAACACTGACCCTAAGCCAGCCACACTGGCACAATATTGAAGCGTGACCTTGGACACCGACCCTAAGCCAGCCACACTGGCACAATATTGAAGCGTGACCTTGGACACCGACCCTAAGCCAGCCACACTGGCACAATATTCAAGCGTGACCTTGGACACTGACCCTAAGCCAGCCACACTGGCACAATCCTCGGATCGTTTTTGCTCGTCGACCTACACAGACACACCTGCTTTATAAACAATCTAGGACAAGTTTAGGCAATTGTTGGAATATTAATATTAATATTAAGCAATATTTGGAATACTACTCACTCGGCTTCCTTTCTGCCAGCTATCCTGGGCTGCCGTGGGGATATTTGGTTGGGAAGTATTTACTCCCTCCTTTCCCAGTTTTTAGACCATGAACTTTTTGACCATGCTTTTTACTTTCTATGGCAATGACCCTCGTTTAGCTGTTTAAGCACCAATTTTCGTGGGGAAAGTAAGAGTGGGGTGTTAAAAGTATTTTAACTTTGAATCACAAACAGGTAGTATGTTCCTTGTGTGGAACATTAAAAGGACAGATAATGTGTGTATTAAGGTAGTAAACTGCATATATGTGCATATGGATACATGTACAGTAGTCCCTCTATTTTACAACGCTCTATTTTAAGACCACCCTTGATTATAAGACCGCTTGATTTGGTCCTAAAAGGCAATTTTCTGTGTTAAATGACCTTTATTTTAAGACCACCTGCAATATAAGACCACATTTTCTTGGTAAAATGGGTGCTCTTAAAATAGAGGGACCACTGTACTTGTATTACATGTCCTATGTCAAAGTGGTATTAAGCGTATTGAAAAGCTAGTGTAGCAGTTAATTTAAATACACATATTAGATATGTAGTGGCATGCTTTTACTTTCGTTTTATTGTTTTGTATTTTTTTCTTCTGCAGAGCCCCAAGATGATCAACCAACTCAGACAGGTGCGAATTCTATTAGAACTTTATAATTTTTCCCCATGCAACATGTGCAAGTATCATGTTTGATACAATGGTTCCTCTGAGACCTTGAAAATGCGTTCTAATGCCGGTGGTCTTAAAGGTCCAATAGTACCAAAATCATTACAAAGGGAGCAAAGTTGGTGGTCTTATAATCAAAGGGTTCTTATAATATAGCTAACACCCATGGAAACAAATTTTAAAGGAAGATCTCTGGTACACGGAAACTCAGACAGTGTATAAGCTTTTTTTTTTGGTATCAATAGAATGCTCTTCTTATTTAGTCCAATGATAATATTCAGATGTACCAAACATGTTATCTTTATCCCTTTTAAGGAGCCATTACTTATTTGGAGCTGAATCACCAATTTCTCATAATTCATTACAGTCATCACTCTCTTAGTGGCCACTCTCGAAAGAGGCCATGCTCTCTTAGACTACTAACTTAACAACAATATACTAACTACTCCCTCTCACCAAGGGCCACCTCTTTAATGTAACCACAACTTCTTGGCAAATAGGGTGGCCTTATTAGAAACGGACTACTGTAGCAGTAAAATCACCACTGTCTTGTAGATGAGAAGTGTAAGGTTCTATTTTGGTTCTATTTTGGTTCTCTAATGATAGTACATGCCAAAAAGCAAGAAAAAACATACTCCAAATACATGTAGTCTGTTTATCACCGTTTACCTACATAGCAATGCAAATAAATGGCATACATCATTGAAAATGATATTTTGGGCTAAACTTAGCCAACCAGAGAAATGCTTTGTGAAACAGGGTAAGCAGGCTGAAGGGTTAGACGACTATGTTTAGTCTGCTAAGTTTAGTTACCGGGGTAGTTGGCCAAGAAGTTAGCCTCCTTTGTGAAATGCCTGCCTGGCTAACTCATCAGTGTAGCATTTTACAACAATTCCATCAATGTTTTGGTAGGTGTCTCCAACACTTTAAACACTTTAAACCAGCTTGTATGAATTATTTAGACCACGAATGAATGTCTAATAACAGTATTCATACAATTCACGATTAGAGTGCTATTAAAACGAAATAAGTTATAAGTTTGTGATTTAAAACAGATTAGTTTCACTGTATAGCAGATTTATTATGACATAACAAATAATGGCATATTTACAAATTCCATGTTAAAAGATGACAAGTGTCGCAAATTCAGGACTAGAAATCTTTTATTTATCACATAAAGTCACAAATTATCTATAAAGGCAGCCTCTATTTTAGGACCACCTTCAAATTATAGCCCTTTTTCTGACCAACTCTGCGGTCTAAAAGTCGGATTTGTGTGATTGCATGATGGAATGTTTGGGTAATGTTTTCAGTTGTCATACAATATACCTCCTACTGTCAAAGAGACAAGGTCCATGGACCTCTTGTTGTTTTTCTAGTCAAAGGATGAATATTGCATGATAACGTAAACAAGCTATAAGTACATGAAGTAAAGCTAACCTATAGGTATTGCAGGGTATACAGCATGAATAATGGAGGAAATTCCAAATTAAGTGATCAATTTTATACATTCAAACAAATTTAAATACTTTCGCGGTGAGGAATTTCAGCCATAATTATGACTCTTTATCTATATTATATATAACCTCTTTTACCCAACCTCGCAGTTGGCAGGGGTCAGCATCCCCTCCCGTGCTAACTGCATGACAGCAGTAGGGAACTAGCTGGGATGTGGCACTAAGGTGCCTATATTAGGGGTACACATGGGTCTACAAAATATGGCCTGATTCGAGTTTTATTTTTTAACAGAGAACTACGAATTGCAGATCATTATTTAAGAACACTTTCAGAATCGTATATCAATATTTAACAGCCATGGCGAGTCGCAGATCACTCTTTAACAGAAATGGTCTAGTCGCAGATCAATCGTTAACAGCCATGGCCAGCAGATTGTAATTTAACAACAACCGCAAGCTGGAGATCGTTATTTTAGTGAGGGTCTGGCTCATCAGATCGTAGTTTTATATGTGGGCTGGCTTACGAATCGGTAGTTAACAGGGCCACCAAATCGCTAATCGCTCTTCAGTGGGAGTGCAGATCGTAGCTCGCAAGATAAGAATTTGGTCAGTTTGCTAGATCGATTTGCCAAAACGGCCGGTTCGCGTGATTCGGTTAATTCGATTTTAACCCATGTGTACCCCTTATATTAGATGGGGACATAATGATAGCACCCTGAAGGGGGTGGCAATGACATTGTAACGATCACCACCTCAGACTCCCACATTGAAGCTCTCTGCATTGGGGGGTTGTTACGATGTCATTCAGTGGGAATATCCTACTAGTAAGAGAGAGGTAAATTAGTACATACTAGATGTTAGTCTGCCATTATGCAAGGGTAACGGCATAAATAAAGGCTGAAATTCCACATGGCTATTGTAATCTATTGTAATTGATCACCTGTGACGCCTTGCAGTGTGTATCTGGGTTGTATGCTCCGTTGAGGAGTTGAGAAGGTGTTGGTGTGAGTGAGTGTTATCAAAGTTTAACGGCACATCAACACCAAAAGGGTCATACAGTGCCAAAACAGGTGATAACGATTACAACGTCAATTCAGTCGCTACAGTCTAAGCACTG
>JAAUYG010042422.1_pt1 | contig 18332 bp, 13 predicted proteins | sample 7278091 | NCBI WGS metagenome assembly JAAUYG01 (sample SAMN14350201, study PRJNA611818) | marine sediment metagenome | isolation source: surface marine sediment (0.6m) | place: French Polynesia: Moorea | collected 2018-08
CTGTTGTACTATATTATGCACAAGAATAATTTGGGGGGGCTTACAATATAAAATATTCTTCTCATGTCTTAACACACTGTCCACCAAAATGTCAAAAATATGAAATTTGACGTACTATATTTTCATAAATAATGGATGGAATTTAATATAATTTTTCAAATTTACTCTTTTGTTACCATTCTTTGATCTTAATTAAATAAACTTTATTTTTATTAAGTTCATTTTTTGTACAACATGAAAAACACCAAAAAATGCACTGGCTCCCTTTTGGGAGAACTGCTCATATATATATTTTGTTGGGGGGGGGGGGTACCACGTGCCCTTTAATCCCATATTTCTCTGAAAACATGGGATGAACCAAGTGGTAGAATTTAGAGGCAAAATTTTCATGTCTGGGTGGATATTCTGGATGTTATTGGCTGCGACCATTTAAATGCACCAATTCTTGCATCTTTTTGAAATTTTAATTTAAAGTCCTTGTTTACCCCGTTTTAGGTTGCGCGGTCATGTTGTCGGCTGGTGCAGACAGGGCTACGGCAGCGCTCCACCGCTGCTGAGGCAGCTACCGCCGGGCTTCAGTTTGGTAGGTACATGTAACATTGATTCTAAATCATGTTACCAGTAATTATAATAGGGTGTGTAGAACATTTAGAGCCAGAACCAGCGGTAGATTTAAGACATATTACATGTTATACATATAAGAAAGAATGAAGATGAATTGGGAATGACATTTTGCATAAATAAATAAATAAAATAAATATACCAAATTTGTATAGTGCCAAATCCAAGATGACATCTTGCCCTAAGGTGCTACACATTGAACAATTTTAAGACTCGTCGAAGGCCTGTCTGAAGAAATACGTTTTGAGTAATTGTCTAGTATTTTAGCACATCTTATGTGAGCAGGTAGTCCATTCCAGAGAGCATGTGCGGCTGCACTAAAAGCCCTGTCACCATACTTCACACTTCTGGAACGAGGCCTTTCCAGAGTAGGGGCACACTTAGACCGCAACACTGACGGGTTTGGTCAAGTTTAACATGTCTCTGATGCATAGTCTGCACCAATGGCTTGGACCTGTCCCCCTCAGAAACACTGGCCTTTCTCAATCTTCCTTGCCTTCAATCCAAGAAACATACCATTTTGGTCATGCCTTCTTGGAATTTGATGACAGTTATTATACACAATGATACTTACACACATGTATTATCATGATTATACACAATGATACATACACACATGTTGGGTGCATGTAACTGCATGCATTGTCTGTGCTACTTATTTTATACTATGCAAAGTACCTTTGCGTGTCTATGAAGATTGGTGCTATGGAAACATGATAAATGTCAAATAATAATATAAATGTATGCAGTTATATTGCATTAATTAATGCTACGCTGTGCAAAATGAAAATTGCAGAACAACTTGGATGTTTTTCATGTTCCTGATGCAGTCCAACATACCGGCAATAAGCCGCATGAGAGACTAAAGAAACTATTATCAGATTATTGAGATAGCTCATGTAAACAGACATAAGGTAAGCAGCATAAGTTAAACAAGATGTATAAGTTAGCATAACAGCATATGTTAGATGATAAAAATACCTTTAAATATTTTGACAGTACTGTTATATTCACCATTGTAAAGAGTAATAAAAAATTAACAAAATTTAAAATATCTGTAAAAAATGTAAAATAAAATTTCAGTTTGTTTGATACCACTTATCACTGCCTACATCATGTGCAATGTACCCATAACCGCGTATGAAGATAATTCAGGATCAGCACTTTGGTTAAATTGTCTGCACAGCCAAAAAGGTGCCAACCCAGATTTACTAAATCTTTTTATGTCGCATATTGCAAAAATTCTCCTAGTTCGGCACACAATTGTTAAAATCTATCTGTCCCAAAGAAAATAAGCAACCAAGGGAGGCAAGGGGTTAATTTTGAGCACTGACCCATAATTTGCAACAGTTTCACTTACTCTTCATTTTACTCCAACAAATTGATGGTGTTGATGTCCGGTAGATTTTATACTTTGTTTCTCATCTTAGATCTGAGCCCTGAGCAGCAGGAGATGCAGCAGTTGGCGAGGAAGTTTGCGCGGGAGGAAATGTTACCAGTGGCTGCCCACCACGACCAAACTGGGGAGGTTAGCATGCCAAATATACAGGGCTCATATTCAGAAAAAAAAAATCAGTTGAAAGCTATCTGTGTTATTATTACTTGTAGGCTGTGTGCTGCAATGCCCGATGAGGTTACAAACTTTCTCTTTTTTTTTTCCTTCCGCCATATTTTATATTTCATCAGAAAACACAAGGTCTTGAGGTAGAATTTTACAGAAATAATTCCTGTATCTGAACTAAACCTTGGATGCTAACACTGACACATCACTAGGGTACAACTTAGTTAAAGTTTCAGTATAAAAACTAGATCGTTCAGTTCCTTCAGGGAGCAGGTTGGCCATTTGAGTGACGCAACCTTTCCAGTCTACTGCTTATTCTATACTGCTCATCCAATCTCAGTATCGAAGATATATTATGTGTTGCTCATTGTGCTGAATTTCTTGGAATCTTAACAACTACATTGCCAGGGGGTGCAAGGCTGCTACTGTGCTAATCTGAAAATGATCGGCAGTGTATCAAATTTACTACACAGCATCCAACCCTATATGAGTAACCCAAGCTATTACATGTATTATTTATGATATTTATATTGCACCGGCTACCGACCCACTTTATAATATCCGCCCTCTCTCTGACATACCCTTGTGATCAATTTGTGCACAAAAAGCAGTTTTCTCCGCCCTGCTTTCCTGTTATCAAGTTAACAATAGTAAGAATAATTGTGTGTGATATAATTTACTATCTTCTGTGTTGCAGTATCCCTGGGACCTCCTCAAAAAAGCTCATGGCCTAGGTCTGATCAATCTACATATACCTCAGGAGTTTGGTAAGTCTGAGTACCACAGACTGTGTCATTTGCTGAATAATAGCAGGTTCCTAACTGAAAAAATAATCATTATAAACATATAGCAGGGAAAAAAAAACTTATGCTGGTACATATTATTGTATGTACTGCTATCTTGTGCCTTCTATTTTGGTGTGTATCATGTTTATGTATAAATTACATGCGATACATACTCTCCACAGGTGAGGTGAGAAATACTGAAGTTTTTGTTTTGTATCATCAAGATCATCATATGCATAGCATGTGTGAAATTATGCAACAACCTATTCAGTGCTATTCTAAACCTTGTGTGCTTCACAAGATTCGCACAGATAGTCCACTGCGTTCTTGGTAGAATTACATCAAGTGGACATATTATACATTTATGTGCATGTTCACTTATTAAATTCACTTTGGAATCTACAAAGTTTTGTGGTATTATACATTGTACTGACGAGCAAAAGGGTGCACGTTCCTGCTTCAGGGGGCCTGGACCTGGACGCAGTCTCTGGAGTTTGCATTTTGGAAGAGATGGCATATGCCTGTACTGGGCTTATGTTGGCACTGATGGCCAATGGTTTGGCTGTGAGTTCTATCCCTCCTTCTTCCTTTCTGTCCATCATCTTCAGTCACGGGTGGCTCTGGCTTTCCACTGGAGTTATTGGGAGGTTTACAGTGGAACCTGGGAAAAAGACCCAATCACAATTAAGATCAAAATGTTCTTAATTCTAGAATGTGGGAAAAGTGTTTGCGTGAAATTTACATATCCCCTATTCCTAATTTCGCGAGTTAAGAAAAACGATGAACTTTTAATTACATTGAAGGTCAAAAAGGACAATTTCAATGCCAATACAATGTATTACAACATGTATTTGGCAGTGAACGTAAATTCCTGCGAACATGTGCATGCTTCAGAGATGCGAATAAGCTTTCATTTAAGCCTTTTTACAGTAATATTAATTTTGAATATTTTGGGTTTTGAATCTTATATCTCTAAAATGACAATTAATAGGATATCTCTATTTTTAAAAGAAACAAACAACCATGCAATTGGTACTACTGATAACTACGTGGTAGTACATGCACGCATTCTAAATAAGTTCATGGCTGGGAAAGATCCACTTGCAGTATCACCACGATCACACAGTGCCGGTATCCTTGTACTGCAAATACAATGTGAACCACATTTTCCATCAAGAAGTCCTGTTTTAGTACATTGCTACAATGAGAGTTACTGATGACGGACCACCAGTTTTCCTACACTGGTAAATATTATAATACTGTAAATTCATTAATGTTTACAAGGGAATTTATTTGGCGATTTTCGCGACCACTATCGCAAAAGTAAATACCCGCAAACATAATTCATGTACTAGATAATTAGCAAGACCTGAGCTAACCGCAAATATTAATCCTTGCGAACATGGTTTTGTTTCAAAAACGCAAACATTAATCCCCGCGTACATTAATGAATATACAGTATATAGTATCATTATGCAAGGTCCACTCTGCGCATACACTGACTAGTACCATCCTGGATTGTACATATTACTACTACACAAGGAACATGAGGAAGGAGAAATCTTCAAATCTTAGCCAACAACTCAAGATGGAACTGGAGCACTGTGATTCCCTAAGAAGATATGTAATGTGATACTAGACCTCAATGCAGATCTATCAGTCTTCATGATTATGATGATTGCCTAAGACGTAAAGTTTTGCCTTCACTATATAACTAATATTATGACCTGCCAAATGTTCAGTACCCATCCTTACCTGCATTACATAACTCTACAATTGAAACATGGAAGTAGCCATTGTTTGTTCTTTGGCGGTTTAGTTGTTTGAGGTGACATTGAATGAAAATTACTGGTACCCTGCAATCTTGAAAAAGGACTTGGCGTGCTAAGTACCGCGTATCAAGCAATTTAATACCAGTATGCATACCAGTACGTATTACCAGTTCTATGCCAAACTGCTTCAGGATTTGGTCTAGTTGTACATGTAAGTTGCTTCTCGATTTCTGAGATTTTCTGCTGCAACTTTTACAGGAAGTTTTCAGTGGTTGAGACATCACACTTTTGAAGGCCATGTTGGACTTCCTCAAGCCACTAAACCATGCTGAATGCATCTTCCTATAAGTTTTTTCCCTCAGTGGTACCCTTGTGCGCAGTTTTGTTGTTTGAAAATATGAGGTTTTATCTTTTTACGCTAGTATCTCTTTTGTTCTTTAGGAGGGTTATCGTTGGAAGCCGTGACCAGTGTTGTCATTGCTGAAGAAATGGCCCAGGCATGCAGTGGTCTTTGGGTGGCACTTTCAGGCAATAACTTAGCTGTGAGTGTTGAGGGAAGCAGTTGATCACAGCCTGCTGGAGCGAACATCTTTGTTACTGCCATCTATACAAATCGAAACAATTGTTCCGAATCATTATACATATGCACATGTATAATTGTATATATCTATGATCATGACAAATAGAGTATGGTGTAATTGTGACATGACATCTGGTTAACTGCAGATGATGAAAAAATTGTCTCAAATGTGTACATACAAACATACCTCCCTGGGCATTGCTTTCTTTGTAGCTTCTGGCAAATGTACGAATATACATTTGTTGTAAATAGAAATTGCTGCGAATCATAATATTACCGGTCGCAAGGATTACAAGGATGTTCCTACACAATCAGTTTGTGATTACAGTGGTCCCCCTCTAATAAGGACACCCCTTCTGCCAAACAATTCTGTCCTTATTAGAGAGGTGTCCTTTGGTGAGAGGGAGTATTATGTACATTCACAGTACTTGCTGCCAGAAATTTGTGTCCTTTATAGAGGGGTGTCCTCTCTAGAGAGTGTCCTTTAAGAGAGGGACCACTGTACTCAAATTATCACTGCAGTGACTGCCCCATTCTAATCAGCATGACGAAGGATCATATAGAAAGCGATTCTCAACATTCTTCCTCTGCAGTTTCTTTGGAATTCTTTATCTTCACCGTTAGCAGCGTAGAAGACAAAATATGTGACCCAGTTACTCAAGTGGCAACTATTTATTTGCAGCTTTTTCTAGAGACTACCTGATGGTGCTTTCGAATTTAAGACTGAAGGGTAACGGGTCAAACCATGGCATGTTCAATTCTGAATCGATGTTTCAGAATTTGCATCTTATTTTGTAGTGGCTTCATTTCTCAGTATAGTATCCATGCATGGCTCATACTGGCATGTCATTTATGGGTTTATCCCACTTTCCATAAGCGCTTGACTGCTCTTGACCACATATTCACTGGCTCATGACTCGCCTATTTTTCAACAGCTGGCATGAGTTGTTCTGAGTGGACATTGTGGAAGCGCTGGAAGCACATTGCCCTTCAACCAATATATATGTATGTGCAAGCTTGATGATTACAAGGTGTATTGAATGTGGCATTATAGCTATGCACATACTTGTACCTACATTCACGTGTGTGCAAAACATGGTAATAATGCCAACTAAATCGCTCTGGTTTGGGGAACAAACTTGACTTATTCCACATATTCCAGGCAGCATGGTGGTTGAATGGTAGCCTTCGAATGCAGATCAATGTCAATGATTTAATGCCTGACAATTTCACGTACAGTGCGATCCAGTTTCATTCCTCTTGTTATCAGCATGTGCAGGGCTCCTCACTCACCATGACGAAGTGTACCGATATATCCATAGAAAGCAAAGCAGATTTATCAGTTCTTTCAGTTTTGCCGGTACTTTTTACATGGATTCCTTCTCTTTTTTTTTTTTTTTTTTTAAAGATTTTCCATCGGATTCACTTTAATCCACAGGTGGCCTAGGTGTAGGGGTCTTGGAAGAGTGCATAGTGACTGAAGAACTGGGCTTTGCATGCACAGGTCTACAAACCGCTTGCCTTGCAAATAGTTTAGCCGTGAGTTTCATTTCATCATCAAAGACATTGATCCCTCTGTTTTAAAGAATCCTCTCCAACCACAAGGAATATAGTGACCTTCGGTATCCCAGTACATGTATATAAAAAAACTAGAAATTTAGGAAAGAATTTGGTCACATTGAAACTAATATGATATATATTTCTAAAATACTCTAGTAGAGGTTGCAGTTTAAATAGAGGGGTCATTGTCCAATAATTGACGGAAAAAGAAGATTACTAGTATGTAGAATATCACCAGAAATTGACCAGAAGAATATGTAGTTAAGGACGATTATTAGTATTAGAAAATAAACCACAGTCTATTTGTTTATTGACAGTATTTTTGGTGTGCAAATATTTGTATATATGCATACCTACCTTGGCACATTGAGCTTTAATATGGGTAAAGAAATTATTTGTATATTACAGATTTTTTTGGCAATACATGTATCTGTTGGCTTTGTGAATACAAATTATGGGACATAATTTAGTTAAGGTTGAATAACACCAGACTGGGAAAATATGATTGAAATGTGATTTAATGAAAACGTTAATGTGTAAATTCCGATGAGACTACATAGTTCAAATTTAAGGGAAAACATATTGAAAATTTAATGAAATCAAGACGTCAAAATTTGCGGTCCTCTACTAGATAATTCTTAAATCGGGAGGAGCTTGCTATCAGTAAGTTTGCTAATTAGCATAATGTAGTCGCTTTGGCAGCCAGTCTTTCTTGTGCTTAAGATGTCGTTAGAACTTTCGATTTTCTAGAAACCAGGCCTAGTAGATTGTTATAGAAGAAGAAATAATAATAAGTAATAATAATAAGTAATAAATATACGCTATATTATATAGTGTATATCCTCAAACAAGCTAAAGACTGGCCGCAGGTCGGACTAGTACAAGACGGGTCCAGAACATACACACCAACTTGCAGTCGGTGATATGACCATGAGTGGTTGAAAGCCGACTATAAGCCCGATTCATCCATCCATCCTCAAACAAGCTCAAAGAGCTTTGAATATTATGTACCCATGTTACCCCCGGCACAACTGTGTACACGTCAACTTCTCTATAGAGGATACAATCCAGATACATGTACACACTACAAGGCAATTCTGTTGATCAATCGACATTAGCTATAATCTCTGATTATTGCCGGGTTCTCATTTACGGCTGAGCGAACCGGAACACATTTCAGGTACAAAAAAAAACTTGATCGGGGACTGGTTGAGATCTTGCTCTAGGTACTGAACTGTATGGCGGGGCTCCAACCAATAATACGGGGCTCCAACCAATAATATTATGGTTGACAATCCAATGCCTTAACCACTCAGCCAACAGCCCTCTCAACGTAAACGTTCGTGAGAATTAATGTTGGTGTTTTTGGACATGTTGAAGCATGCTCTTGTTCACGGGAATTCGTTTGCTGCCAAGTAGTCACACAGCAGGAAATAAAACGGTATTTTGTTGACCTTCTCAGGAACTAAAGTTTGCGATTTTGCTCAACCCGTGAAATTAGCGGAATAAATTCCCACGTGAAAATTTCTACTTTTAAAGCAATTTACAACTTCACTGAAGACATGTCGTGTGTTATCAGGAATGTAGCAGTTTCAGTCAGAACTTTTGAATTTTTTTTAATGGCAAATTTAAAAATTAATAGAATTTATCACCTTTATATTACATGCCCTATATAAATCCATCTGCCCTAAGGGTTATTTTGGCACCTAAGGGTTGTTTTTATCACCATTGCTGACTGGTAAAATATTGTAATATGTAGTCACACATTTGCAATTAGCAAAGCCTGTTGTTCGTGTTATTAGTAAAACAGTGCGAGTTGCATTGGATGTATTGTGAGTTTGTTTCCATTTTATTCGCAGCAAATGCCCTTGATTCTTGGTGGCAGCAAAGAACTCAAGAAGAAATACCTGGGCCGCATGGTAGATGAACCTCTGGCATGCGTAAGTAGCTTATATTTATAAGTAGCTTATGATATATATAGAGAACAAAAGTACCGGTAGCCAGATTGTCAAGACTCATCACATTTTACAAAATGTTTTAAGCCAAATCTCTAGTATTGTAGACTTCATGTGAACACTAGATCACTCAGTAGATACACTTGTAAAATTAAGCTCGTGAGAGTGTCTCACATCAGTATTTTGGAAGAAAAATATGATAAATAATTAAAACACTTCAAGGCATCTTTAACACATGTTTTAAACGTTCAGGACCCAGTTTATTAAGATTTAAACCTTAACATGCTTAAGCCTAGAAGTAAAACCTTAAGTCTAGAAGTTAAATCTTAAGCCTGGAAGTTTATTCTTAAACCTAGAATTTAAATCTTAAGCCTAGAATTTAAAATCTTAAGCCTGGAAGTTAAATCTTAAGCCTGGAAGTTAAATCTTAAGCCTAGAAGTGAACTTAATTGGTAAGATCATTTATTACCTCGACAGCAGTGTCGTTTGCATGCTTGGGTGTTCTACATCACACCTACAATACATCGTATCGTTCTGTAATATACATGTGTATGCCAAGTTTTGCTGTAAGGTAAGCACAATTTCTAATAATGGTACGGTCCATAGACACAAGGCTCCAGCGTGGCATAAGACTTCAGAACAGGACAAAGGTAAGTTTAAACATGAGCTTGATAACAGGCTGGCTGGGACACATGTTTAGACATGAAAACATATGAATGTTCAGACATTATGTGCAAGACCCATACAAATAATATCAGCAATTAAAATTGTTGTCATATTTTGGAGTCAGTGTTGCATTGTGAGGCTAAGCACATACCAGTTACCACTCCTGGTGAAGGGAAAAGCAGAAAAGCTGGATTGATTACATACTAGTAGGCAAGTATTCTAATGAGGCTATATACTGGCACATACTCCGGGTTACTCATGGTAGACCAGGTGCTGGGAAATTTGCCACAATGCGAAAATCACTCACAGTGTGAGTACCACAAAGCTGTAAAATTTATCAGCAGTAATAGGGTTTTTATTGATTCCATGGATCAACTTCACGAAAACTCTGAGGTGGTAGTAAGCAGCTTCCAGGCAATATCAATGGGTGTACAAGTAATAAAAGCATAGCCAAGTTTTTCTCTGATAAATACCGTAAACTATATTATTATATGCTTGATAAATCTCCTTAAATTTGACCACTGAAATGATCGTGCAATAAATCTCTATATTGAACGTTGACTTTTGTTTATCACACTCTGACCCCTATCCAGCTTCTCACCCCATTAGCAAATGTGCATGTGCTCTATGTTTACGTAATTCCATTGTTTGTTTTGGCTACGTTATCGAGGTCCCAGGCCATTGCTATATGCCCTACAGGCATGAAAAGAAAGAAAATATTGGACGCAATGGCGAGCTGAAATGGGCTTTTCTTGTGTAAAAGTCGACTTAATATCATGTAACATGTTCAAAAAGTGAAGTAGCAGGTATATAACAATAGCATTATCGCACTTGTTCAACGATTTATTTGTGTGTGCACGAAGGCCTGCATCTCGGCCTCACAAGTTTCATCAGGGATGTGCATCTGTTCGTACACGTGATACATACTGGTACACAAATAAATCATTGAACTCAGGCGATAGCCCGAGAGTGATACAAATAGCCATGATTATACAGACATCACTCAGTCAATTGAACAGAGGCTAAATGTAGATAGTTTGGTGTCTAGACAAGAGGTTATGAAGTCTACAAAAATAAATTAAACATGTTAAAAAGCAAGAAAAAAGATTATCTGTCAGAGCGCTCATCAAACTGTTTCAGGGAAGCACCAATCAGCCTTGTTGACCACATTGCTGTTCTGTTTCCAATGTTTCCATTCGGCGGTTATGTACATGTACTACCTGAGATTCCTACTTGTGCAATGATACCATTAGTTAAAGATAGCAAAGGAACTGTATCATCCTCTGACAATTACAGGGCTATTGGGTTATCTACTGTTTTGGTGAAGGTGTTTGAATATGTTTAGAAACTATAATATACCATGTATACCAGTATATCTATCGACTAGCGATCAGCAGTTTGGCTACAAGCAGCAGCATTCCACGATCCAATGTACCCGGGTGGCTAATGAAACCATTAGTTACTAATTAATGAAGTCTGATGAATACTGTTGGACATTAGACTGTTCAAAAGCTTTTGATAGAGTTACTTTTGAAACACGCTTTGTCAAATTGCTGAAAACTAATTTCTGCCATTCTACTTTGCTGTTTATTTTTTATACATAGCGATATGGAATCATTTACAAGCTTTTACATTGTGGAACAATGTGTCCAGGGACAAATTTGTTAACTTAAATGGGTGTACAACAGGGTTCTGTTTTATCTCCTATATTATTCCACTACTACATGGAAGATCTGATTAGTGTTGTTGTAAAGAGGAATATTGGCTGCAAAGTTGGGGATTTCACTGGGATTCTGGTGTATGCAGATGACATAATGTCGCTTGCACCACGGCATCGTGCCTTACAGTTAATGGTTGACATATGCAGTCCATACGACGGTGAACATAACTTACTGTTTAGCGCCAATGTCATTCCAAGTAAAAGTAAAAGCAAGTGCTTAATTTTTTTTCACTCATACAATACACTGTGCAGCCGTGTGTCTCATTGTTTTCAATGGTTAAAGGCTCAATAATACTTTGGACTCCGGTGTTAAGAATAAAGATGTGCAAATTAAAAGTGTGATAACAATAGGTAAACTAAATGCTACATTACAGGAATTTTACTTTGCCCAATCCAAGTACCAAATGTTCCTCAATGCTGCCTCACCCCCAATTTTTCAGGCATACTGTGTAACTGAACCTGGTGCTGGCTCCGACGTGGCCGGACTAAGGACCCGCGCTGAGAAGAAAGGAGATGAATATGTCCTCAACGGCCAGAAGATGTGGATCACGAACGGCGGGGTGGCCAACTGGTATTTTGTGCTGGCCAGAACGGAACCCGACCCCAAAGTCCCCGCAGGAAAGGCATTCACCGGCTTCATTGTAGATGCTGATTCACCCGGCGTCACGCCGGGCAGAAAGGTTGGACCTAAAAGTTTGCTCACTACACTGCTGTTGCTGGGTGAACTTAGGAATAGATACCAATGCCAAATAAATATATATTGGATTTATATTGCTCAAAAGATTTCAGCGAACACAGTACATGTTCCAGTAAATTGTTCCATTAGTAGTATACCTTGCCGTCTAGTGGATAGCAGATTCAATGTGAAAGAAGTACCGGAAATGTATTTTGGGGACTTGTCGCTCTAAAATAATTGCTGTGGTTGGTTATTGTGCTGTAACTCCTAGACAGGCTTAAATGTCTTTATACAGACACGATTTTTTTTCTGTAAAAAATTTGAATCATAAAAAAATTGTCCATGTTATAGGTGCATGTATAATACACTAGATGCAATGAATGGTCGCCAAAGCCGACACCTTGTTGCAGAGATATTTCGCACTTTTCAGTTTAGCATCAACTGGAAACATAAGCCATCCAGCATGGATTCCTCTATGATCTATAGCAGAAAATCGCTCTTTCTTTGTCATGGACATCAATTGTTTCACACCTACAATTTACAACATGTATAGCTGTGCTTTTGAAATAATGTTAACAGTAACAAAAATCTTGTCATTTTCAGGAAATCAACATGGGCCAGAGAGCCTCTGACACGCGAGGCGTAACATTTGAAGATGTTGTTGTTCCCAAGGAGGTTGGTTTATTTTCTGCTCTGCAAATTTATGCATTTGGAATGCCCATTGCTTTAGCGCATTTCAGCTTATTTTATCAAAACGAAATAAATAATGCTATTCATAATACATGTAATAATGCTATGTTCCTATCTTGAATGATAAGGGCACATGCATTAAGGTATTTCTTGCAGTCTTGAGAATATGTTCAAGAGATTGATAAATGCAGCAAAGGTTACTTTTCATTTAACAATTTGGCATCTTCTGGAATTTAAAAACTTCTTGTATCAAAGGAACAAATTAACTTTTCTGAAGTGATGTATATGCATATGTGTCATGTATATCATATACACAGTTCTATTATAATCTTAATAATAATAATATGCAGTTTTTATATAGCGCTTTTCCTGGCCGAAGCTAGCTCAAAGCGCTTTACATATTATTATCCCTGGCAGACCTGTTACATCCGTCACCTGCTCAACTCCTCGGAGAGTATACACCCACTCACACGCTTCAAGGCGCCATGGGTAATCTCGGTACAATTGCCATCTCTGTCTATAGCCAGGTACTCATTTACGGCTGAGTGAACCGAGGCACCATTGTTGCCACCCGTAGCCCACGCGCGACGGTTTTTGATGAGCAGACTGGCTTTTGGCGGGACTCGAACCCATGATCTTGTGGTTGGGAGTCCGACGCGCTAACCATTCGGCCATCGCAACCCGACATATATTATATTAATCTTCCATTAATATATATGTATAGAATCAAACGAGAGTGACAAACTCTATATCCAGCGTCATTCAAAACCCAGTCATGTGCACGACTCTACTGTTTTCAGTGTTCTTCATACCCTGGGCTAATACTAAAATAATACCCATGTGGCTAAAAGAATAGGTTTCCTTTTAGCCACAGTGGCTAAAACTTTAACTGTTACCTCATATATTGTGTATAGTTTACATGAATCAGTACTATGGTGCGGGTATATAGGATACCTGTCGTTTAACTTATTTGAATGGCTAACAGGAATAACCATTAGCCAAATAGAAAATGCATGTTGTTTAGAATCTTTTTTTTTTTATCCAAATTTAATACTGTTGACATTTCATATTTCATGGCTCAACAAACTTCTCTGTGGCTGAAAGAAAAGATATCCTTTAGCCACAGTGTCAACATGGTCTAACCAGGAAATTTCCTAGCGCTAGCCGTGATACCCCTGGTGCAAGTAATGACAGAGCTGTGTGTATTGCTGTGATAAAATTATGCAATTTGAGTTACAGTGATCTCTCTTTTAGTGGCTACTCTCAACACAGGCCACCCTCTCTACTAAGTCCAGAAATCTTTGCCGCTACTACTATCGATGTATTTACTTCTCACCCTCACCAAAGACCACCTCTCTGATGTGCCCACAAGTTCTTGAGAAATAGAGTGGCCTTATTACAGAGGGAGTACCAAGACTACTTAGTAATATATTAACCTTTTGCCCTCTAGCCAGCAGATCGTGTGATGGAAATTTAACCTTCCTCCGTTTCAGAATGTCCTTGGAGCAGAGGGCGTGGGCTTCAAGATTGCTATGGGTGCCTTCGACAGCACAAGACCCGGGGTCAGTTGCACTTATCTACCCAAATGTCGTAAATGTCGGGTACACACATATAAATTTGGTTACTGCAGAAAAAAAGAAAAATGTGCTGAACGTAAGCGTCATATCATTAGATAAACTCCTGTATGAAGGGAAAACTTCCCATAAAATACTTTTAAAAAAAAATTGTGCATGGGCAGCGATGATCATGGTGAGAGATAATTAATTTGTAATTAAATCTTTTTTTTTTGTCTTATTTATGAATATGTCAGTCTCCATGTGCATTATAAACAGTGTCTGATTATACCACTAGGTGGCATCAGGAGCTGTAGGACTATCCCAGCGGGCCTTGGAGGAGGCAACAAAATATTCCATGGAACGCAAGACGTTCGGCACAGTAATCGCTCAGGTGAGGTAAAATGGACCACCTTACACACCCTGCGTTACTATGGTTAGTGTGCGTGCCTAAAGACCACCCAGGAAGTAAGGCCACAACTGAAGACCACCCCAGAAGACCGCCCACTGTCTTAATTCTCAGGTGGACATAAGTCTAAAGCAATTAGCACACTTCTGTAATCTTTGGACTTTCCACTGTGTATGCGACTTTGCGTACATGTATCTACAAAGTTATCAGTGTCTTTTCCAATGTTTCAGTACAAGAAATTATTTCAGTCTCCCAGTCAAAATTAAAAGACTTGCAGCCCCATGTTTCTGTAGGCAAAGATTAAGATAAATTAAGTCCTGTGCTTTTGCAACTGATAATGTGCTGTCAGATATAAGTGTAGGGTCATGACATTGGGTAAAAAAATACTTCCCATAGAACATTTTCACCAGCATTATCTTGGTGGCATTTGTTCAATATCAACTCGAAAAAAAAAAAATCAAAATATATTTTTATCTATTAAATATTCAACTTTGTATGGTCTTTGGAAGTACATGTACAGTTCGAATGGTAGATTTATTTGGAAGCATCATTAACATGCGAAACATGGACCATATACATTGCATAGCAATTTTTGGTTGTCCTCAACGAAACTGGTTTTCACTGGCTTTCAGCACCAAGCCGTGGCCTTCATGCTGGCGGAAATGGCCATGAACACCGAGCTAGCACGGTTAATGACTCTGAAATCGGCCTGGGAAGTCGACAATGGCAGACGTAATACTTACTTCGCTTCCATTGCCAAGGCCTTCGCTGGAGACATCGCCAACAAATCGGCAGCTGATTGCGTGCAGGTTCGTATTTTGTGGACCATTGCTGGTCTCTTGTTTTCATTATAGGGAAATTCTAATTGATGTAAACTCATAATTGCTCGTATTGATAGTAATGGCCAGAAATTTATTTTGTTCTAACATGCATGTAGACACAACATGCAGGCATGCCTGAATATTTAGATTGGTTTTATAGCAATTAGGCACCTTCAGAGTTTACAAAACTAAGATGTAATTTTGGTAGGGTGATTAAACTAAGATGTAATTGTAAGATGTAATTCTCGCAAGGTGACGAGGAGTGAGACATATGCTGCCTTCACGTAACAGTTGTTGTACCCATTTAGAATACCCGTTTTGTACCCATTTATAATGAATGCACAACTGGAATATCACACCCTACATTCGACAATCTTTGCAAAAATACTTCTTGATTTGTTGCATCATTTGACATGAATTTAGTTTCAAGAAGTTTAAGCACAATCTATTGCATAAAAAATTAAATACTAGTATGAACTTAGGCATAAAAACAAGTAATAAGATGCATATAAAAGGCACTTTGTACTTAAAATACTACTTGAACTTGAGAAAAAGAATATCCATCTTAAACCAGGTGCATTGCTAAAAATGGGAATGCGAATATAAATGGCTACCATTTTATCCAACCACCAATAAACTTGGATTTAATAAATAAAAAAGTACAATGTTGCAAGCCCTAAAAAAGGTGTGGTGTTCTGTATTGCATGTGATAGAATCGTGGTCAGAACTTTGGCTGTGTTCAAGGTTGAAGGTTAGGAATAGTTTATGTCAAAGTTAGGACTTCCAGAAAATACTGTTTTATTATCCCGGCTTTCTTTTACTGTATTTCCACAGATAATGGGCGGGAACGGCTACAACACCGAGTATCCAGCTGAAAAGCTGATGAGAGATGCCAAAATCTTCCAGGTGAGAGACCGACTGCAGTTAATCCCTCAATAGTTAATCTCTCCCAACAGTTTGCCGCTATGGAGGATTAACTTTGACTGCAAAGAATTTTTTTATATATATAGAAATAAATCTTTATATAGAAAACGGCTTTCTCAAGACAGTAGTTAGTCCTCAAAAGTTTAATCCCCAATAGCTCTTTTCATTCCTCAATAGTTCATGATCATCTCCCCCATTTGTTAATCCTCTCAATAATTAGCCGCAGTCAGTAGTTAATCCTACGTAGTCAATCTCCTACAATTGTTAATCCTCTCAATAGTTAGCCACAGTCAGTAGTTAATCCTATGTAGTCAATCTCCCACAATTGTTAATCCTCTCAATAGTTAGCCACAGTCAGTAGTTAATCCTACGTAGTCAGTCTCCTACAATTGTTAATCCTCTCAATAGTTAGCCACAGTCAGTAGTTAATCCTACGTAGTCAATCTCCCACAATTGTTAATCCCTCTCAATAGTTAGCCACAGTCAGTAGTTAATCCTACGTAGTCAATCTCCCACAATGTTAATCCTATCAATAGTTAGCCACATTCAATAGTTAATCCTCATTAGCTCATCCTTTAATAGTTCATCCCTCAATAGTTATAAATATCCGTCAATAGTTCATCATGACTGGTTAATCCCCTTTATAGTTAATCTCCCTCAATGTTAATCCTTCAACAGTTAATCTTCAATAGTTGATCCACAATGGTTAACTCCTCCACAGTTAATTCTCAGTAGTTAATATATCAGTAGTTAATAATCAATACTGTAGTTAATCCCCGAATAGCTAACTCCATGTAGTAGTAGTAGTAGTAGTAGTAGTAGTAGTAGTAGTAGTAGTAGTAGTAATTTATTTTTCAATTTGTACAGCTGATTAATTTACAATAGTTAAAATGTTTAGATAAACATGTACAATCCGATGCAGTATATCTGAACCCATAGGCTGTAAACTATTCTTCAATTTGAACAAGACTTCTATATGATTGAGTACTTAACGTAATAGTAGATATATGCCTGTATAGTTAATTCTATTCATTAGTTAATAGCCCTCAATTGTCAGTACCTCTAAAGTTAATCATCAATTGTTAATCCCTCAATAGTTAATACCTCAGTAGTTAATGACATGGAAAAGTTCTAATTGCACTTGTTATTTCACCTTGAGTGGTATTTTAATCCTGTACATACCGGTATTCTTGGTTTGGTGTGATTTGCAGTAAGAGAGTGTATTCTCCTGATTGGTTGAAGAAATTTATTCAATGCTGAACATATTATTTGCTGCAAAGCTCCGCTAATGAATTAAAAGTGCCATATAATTTATGATGGCTGTGCTGGATATTGTACCTGTTCTGTTCTTCTATCACTGAATATTGCACTTCATACAGTAATCATTTCATTGTGAATCATTTCATTTGTCACATTCAACTATGTTTTTTTTTTAAATTGATTTTTTATACAGATAATTTATTGATCTTTTTACAGATTTATGAAGGAACCGCCCAGATTCAGCGGCTGATAATATCTCGTGAATGGATAGGAAAAATGGCACAGATGGGCCTATAGAGCAAGAAATGTGGCATCTCATTCCGCAAGAGAACAAGACAGAACAAAAACATTACAAGTAAAACAATGCAATGTGTTTTTAACAAAAAATAGACGCGTACTGTAACGATATTTTCATAACTGCTTGTATTTATTTATATTGAAAAAAAAAGAAAGAGTATGGTGTTCCATAGGTTCTATGTAAGCCTTTATTTAGACAGTTTACATGAGTAACTTTAATAGGAAAATTTACGGTTTGACCGAGATGTATGTAACATTTACTATTGTCCCTTCGATTTATATTATATGTATCTACCCTGTGTCATGTAAGTACTGTACTGTACAGTAGGGCCTCGGGGAAGAACATTTTCAGGCCTCAAAATTAAAAAATGTATATGATATTGGTGGTCAAGCAAAAAGTAGTCTTACTTTGAAGCGGCCTTGCAGTGGGACTCTACCGTAAGAACACCCTGAATTACAGGCAAATTCTCGATCGACCAATA
>JAAUYG010124964.1_pt1 | contig 18330 bp, 19 predicted proteins | sample 7278091 | NCBI WGS metagenome assembly JAAUYG01 (sample SAMN14350201, study PRJNA611818) | marine sediment metagenome | isolation source: surface marine sediment (0.6m) | place: French Polynesia: Moorea | collected 2018-08
TGATTAATTGAACTTAACCAATTTACAATCTGGTTGAAAAACCCACCAGATTCATTTAGGTGGTTACTGTCTCTCCCGGCGCATACCGGAAGAGGCAGTGGAGCAGTCTAGCCATTTACCCCCCCCCCCCTCCCCCCATTTATGACAAGCCGAATTGCCATTTACCTCCCCAGTTTCACTTAAGTGAAATAATTTCACTTAAGTGGAATTCAATTTACTTAAGTGAAATTGAATTTCACTTAAGTGAAATAAAATTCAATTTTACTTAAGTGAAATTTATTTTACTTAAGTGAAATTAATTTCACTTAAGTGGAATTCAATTTTACTTAAGTGAAATTGAATTTTATTTAAGTGAAATTGATGCAACGAAGTTCACATCTCACTTAAGTGAAATAGAATGCCACTTAAAAAAATAAATTGAATTTCACTTAAGTGAAATTGAATTTCACTTCACTTAAGTGAATTAATTTCACTTAAGTGAAATAGGGAGGTAAATGACAAATCGGCTTACCATACGCCCATGTAACAAATCGAGGATTTTCGGGAACTGGGCGACTTTTCACAAACAACGGGCCTTGCATAATTTTGACACGCAAGCCGATTCGTCATTCGCTACCCGAATACACAGGGCAATGTACCTAGGGCCGGCAGTGCATTCTGAGAATAGCTCCGTTACTTGGAATTTAACACGTGTTGACGAAAACTGGCCTTGCAATGAATTCTAACGAAGGTGTGATTTAGTGCAAAGAGCGTCCGAGTACAATACATTTAGCAAGGACTAACAGGTGTTGGAGTGCACGCCGAGCTATAATGATATCCAAATGCAGCTCATTTAACCATATACCAATTTATTATCCATGGTATCGCTTAACACGCACAATCCATGTAATATTCTGCCACCATCACGTTAAGTAATGCCAATACCACTCTCGTTGTCCTCAAGGGAATTTAAGTATATTGTCTCGAATATTATTTTACTCAAATGTCACATGATCATGTTTCGACATTCCTACCTTTAACTTTGTTTTGTTTCGTCTCACCAGGTACCGATGGGTGAAGAATGGACATGCCTTGGATTTGAAAGGGGAGAACATCCTCCCTGACCCAGAGACTGGGGCCATTACTATTAATCTCACCTCCCAAGCCAAGGGTTACTACCAGTGTGTGGCGTTCAACGTGCATGGGGCGGCACTTTCCCAGGTTGTGTACTTGCAGAGGGCCGTACTCGATCCTTTGCCGTCACAGACCACCGCGGATCCCTACACAGGAACAGAAGGAGAGCCATTCATTTTGCCGTGCAAGGAAGCAGTGAGTGTCCCAGAGGCGACCTTTCAATGGTCAACAATGGCACCTGCATGTGTGATAGACAATAATCCGTCTCCTATTCAACTCAGCCGAGTTATTAACAGCGATCCTCATGGTAAGTTTAAATTATAAGATTCTTGTGTACTGCTTTGTGTTGTTATTTTTCTCAGGTTTCAATTACTAGTTGTTTAATATGTTGATGTAACTATGTTGTTGGTATAGAACTTCGAAGGGCATTCAAGAATTGTCTAACTAAATCCGGTTTTCATTATTAGTGGTATTCAGTTCTGGGTGTCAAGGTCATGGCTGTTTGACATGTGTGGAATACAACTTGAACTCTTCCTATCAGCTGTAACGTGGCCGTATAGACCTGAATGGCAAACCTAAGGTATTATTACCTGTAGTTCTTTATGGCTTAATGATGGAAGAAAGGAATTGATAATATTTTATTTCTGGTGATTAAATATTAATATTGAATTCTCCCAACTCGAACCTCTGAAATATCGGTTCGAGTTGGGAGGCTTCATTGGGAGACCCAGAGGGAGTCTAATCCGGCTAAGAAAACTTCCCCGGTTCGAGTAGGGAGCTGCGGGGGAGGACCTAAGGGGTCCAGCTGGTAAAGTAGAAGGATCCTCCCTCCTAGGATTTTTAAAGCCCATCGTGGATTCATCATCTAGAACTACTACTACTGTATGTAATTTCCATGCTGGCTGTTTACCTTATGCTATTTCTGTGCCTATGCAGCTCTGTGGAAGGGAACAACTGTGGCTACAATGAATCCCTGTTATCCATCCACCATACCGTATATCAGTTACCTGTTCTTGTGTGCCATCGTGCTTCTCTTCCTGTAGAGATGTGTGACAATCCGACGTATGACGTTTTGTGTGATAGGCCTCAAATGTCTGAATTTACCGAAACATGCTATTTTTAAAATCGATTTTTTATGTGACAGGCCATTGAGACGACACATGAGTCACGTAATGTTTTCTTTGAGACAAAGACGACACCAGACATTGGCCACATAAAAATTGATATTGATGTCTTTTTGTGGGACAGTGAAACTCACTCTAGGTTCAGTTTATTCCTCACCGCTGCATACGCCGGAGAAATCCACACTCAGCGAAAGTCAAGTCACCAATATTTGGAGATGATGTGACAAAGTTACAGCTAGAAATATGTGGTATGAACCAAAGACAGGGTGAATGGGCGAAGCAACATAGACTGAACAGGAAATACACGATGTCACAAACGTATTTGGCACAATATCTCAACGCCTGAATTAGGGATGTTACCACTGACGACATCACACTCACTGGCAACACTATTATCAGCGACGTTACCATCGTGGACTTTATTTCGGCTGTTGACATGATTTTAGGATCAGAACCACTGCTCCTTCCAGCTCCAATGGAGTTGTTCTGAAACACCGCAGCGGTCGTCGTTTTCGATCTCTTCTTAAACTGGCGTCTGATGAGAAAACCCGGAAAAGCCTGCGATCTGGTGATATGAATTTAATTCTTAAGAAATATCACCAGAAAATTGGGATCTGACTTTTTCCCTCGCAGGGCTATTCCAGATGAAGATCACCGGGTAGTTGGGCAACAGAAATTGAGTTAATATAATGCCATACTGCCATCCTGTCACGCCAAACGTTTCCAGACTTCGAACGTGCGACATTAAGCGTATCCTGGAGCCTCCACACCTAACTCAAACTGTAACCCTTAAGTTGCGGCACTGACAAATTGAGTAGGTCTGGCATATGACCTGCTCTTTTCAACCATGCCTCTGACGTAGAATTTAACATGTATGGTACACAGCGAGCGAGCGGACGAGAGAGAGAGAGAGAGAGAGAGAGAGAGAGAGAGAGAGAGAGAGACTTCACAGCAACCATAACCCTTCCTCGTAACAGCGACAGTAACTAAATTTCGTTATTTCCGGTATGTGACTACTGTCGACAACGTAGAAAGTGTTCCCAAAACGATGGTTATTCTAACAGAGCACCGCTGAATGCCGGAAGACCCAACTTCGGCAGGATTGCCGACTCCAGGCACGAACTATTAGACACTGTATTTGCCGTGTCTCTGACAAACAGTTCGGCTCCTCATTACGTAGCTTGCGTGGAAATTCCTACGCCTCCTCGACTTCCGTGTCCATAATTTCGACCTTGATGTACGCCTCGTTTCTTAATGGATTGCATCAAGTGAAGTGAGTCGCTTATCACATGTTCAGATAGCATCTTGCAGCCTGGCGTCAGAGACAACTGCAGTACCTAGAACCTCCTCAAATCTCGCAGGAGGCCATGACAATTCTCATGCGATGTCTCATGTCAGCATAGGTTAGAAGACACCGCCAATTTTCCCTTGCATTACCCTGCCTTGGCCAATCCCGTTTCACACTTCTTGCGAAGGTCTATAAAGCCTAATCAGCTCTTATGAAAAACAATCCCGCTTTTAGAAAAATTGATCGGTGCCCGCATGAATTCAGAACAATCTTCTTTTACTTTTGTTAACTTCATCTGCCACGGAGAGCATTGTTAGTGGTGGCCATTAATCTGCAAGTATTTGCATATCAATAAACCTTTAATTGCTAAAAAAAAAATAAAATATGTAAAATATGTTCTGAAAACTGATACCATACCTGTTCTTCCCAGAGCTGCTGTGTTCTGCTCTGGCTTTGAAAAATCTGTTGTGTATTCGTATATGAAGGGATGTTTGAGTCATCAAATATATGAAGGGATGTTTGAGTCATCCAATATACCTGTTCAAGCCAAAGCAACCTTCTACTCAAGATATCCCTTATCATGCTTATCTCAAGATATGCCTTATCTCCCAGATACAAATGTCCCCCTTAACACCCTGTGGTTAACAAAGGTTTTACATGCCCTTATTCCAGGTCACCTACATTTTGCATACCTTTCTTTGAGTGACCATCGAGAGGGGAGAATTTACATGTGTAGTGCATACAACAGTCTCCTTGACGCTTCCGTGCGTGGCAGTTATGCTACAATGAATGTAACACGTAAGCACGCAGAGCTTGCTGGTTAATACACAAAAATGTGGCACTGTTGTTCGTGATGATAAACCGTATCCTGGTGCATCATTCAGTTATGGTGAAGCCTGTATGCTAGAAGTTTGATATACCCTACCGTTTTAGCTGTGATTCGGTGATAATTGTTCAGTAAAAACTTTTGCAGTAACTTGTTGCACTGTGTTGTGTCAGAAAGGAAACGTTTCAAGCATATAAAACAGACTATATGTATGGTGACTACGTTACTGTACGTACTTGTGGAATTTGTGTGGATTATTGGTCCATGCCTTATAGGAGACCAGAACGAGGCTGTAGTGACAGACGGTTAAGATTGATAGCGCGAAAACACAATCTACAAAAACGGCGGAAAATTTTCATGCAATGCTATTTTGCAAGGATGGATAAGGACACTAACGATCAGGTACACGAAAGTGGTATTACAGGGTCTCGGTTTGAGCCTTGATATTAAAACTTATACCGTGCTAAAATAGCAAGAGCTTAAGGTAGTCAACCGGATTTTCAGTCAGCCTCGATCGACCAAAACACCTACTTTCCAAATGAACTGGCTACTAGTATTTGTTAGTATTAAGCAGAAGTGCCGAAGCAGTCAGGCCAGCTATCGTTTGCACCACTGCATAGTGTTTCGTGCAAGGCATTGCGAACGTTAAGAGCGACATGACTATTAACAGGAAATCCAAGTTGAAAGTTTTACGGAAATGTTTTGAGATCAATATTATCCACTTAGAAAATAAACTCGACCCCCTAGAGAGACGTGCCCTACGTGTCAAAATGTGGAAGCTCTCTATTAGTCCCACTTCGAGTAGGAGTTTTAGCAGTTAAAAACTGAAATTGAACTCTATCGTAATCCTAAACTTGAAGACAGTATTTGCGAATAGAGAGGTTGAAGAGGAAATACATTTTTGCATGTTCTTGTGCAACATTTGATGACTTGCGAAAAGAGATATTTCCGCATGCGACAGAAAGGCTATTCTATAATCATTTATATTCTGGATTAGCAAACATGCGAGAAATCGGGTTTGGCTGATGCTCCGAATTGTAAGGGCTAATTGTTTATATCATTCTGTTACAGCACAACGAGATAGAAATGTATTGAATTTTATTGAAATAGAAATGTATTGAATTTTATTGATATTTCTATTTAAGTTCTGTCGCGGATTTTTTTTCAGCATCCTCAGCACCCAATACCAAACCAGCTGTCTCCTACTCCACTCCTACCCCGATCGTCGCTCTGGTGGGAAAGTCCATTATGCTCAGATGCCTCTTCTCTGGAAAGTCAGTATATATAGTGATAATCATATTCTTTATGGTAAAGAAATGATTAAATATAATTATAGTAGTAAACCAATTTTTACAGAATGCGGTATGATCTAGTATTCGATGTATACATGGTTAAAATAGTTTCTTTGATACTAGGTGTACGGTTATGTACACCAGGATAGAAATGTATGCGGGCGTGACACGCACGTATGTATATAGGTCGTTGAGGCGGGAGGACGTTCGTTTCGAGCCACAATTTAGCCATATCCTTCTTTGTGTTGCCGTCGGGAACGCAAGCTGAACAGGTATGGAAAACGTTCCAAGAAATGAGGAATAGAGTGAAGACCACGCTGCAGTCTGGTAAAGTCGTCAGAATTGGTTTGACACCTTTTGACATTATTGACCATGAGTTCCAGCCATTATCGCCCAAACAATGGAAGAGGTTTGAGCATGTTCTAGTATGAGTTTCGCGTAAGCATGTCATGCCAGGGAACGAGCGAGACAAATTCGAGTTCGTTGCCCAACAGAGGCCTGCCCCAGATAGGTGATGGATGTGTAAAAAAAAGAAACATTGTACTTTGGCACATGTTGGTCAGTAGCGATGAGTTCAAGGACTACGTGAAATCCGACCATATGCGGTGGAATAAGCGATGCCTCAAGTGCGCAGACCGTGTATTAGACAAGGTTCCTCTCTAGATGGTTAGTGAGGAAGTTGGCGATATACAGGAACATAACCAGCCATGCGACGGGAATGAAATTTGCAACGAACGGCCCATATCACTGGTACTTACCTCTTATAAGGTGTACGAGAAACGTGGTTGAACGATACGGAACGCTTATCAGTTAAACAGAAGGCCCGTGACAGAAGGGCGGCCTGCCGAGAAACGATTCACAAGAACACGTCTTCTGCCTGAAGACCCAGAGTGAAGACACGAAGCACCAGTCGGGTTATTTGGGCCTGGCTGACAGATTTGGAAGTATTGTTCGAGGTAACGAGAGGTCGCGGCATTGTCCAAGGAAGTTCATGGTTCCTGTATCATGGGCCTCAGTTCCTCATCAGGATAGACAAGTGGGTAAGGTAGATTGACAATCCCTACAGCTTCCCATCAACCCCGAACCTAATACAGGGATTTGTCAACGATGTTAGAGTTCACAGCTACCCTCAATCAGGAAGCAAAGAACATGGCAGAGAGAAAACACTCGCTTTTTTTGCACTACAAGCGTATGGGGGTGAAGGTACCAAATGCGCCCATATGTACGGCAGTAGGTCAGGCATCAGCTGGTGTGGCAGGCGAGAATGCATTGTGAAGATTTCCGGTAAAACTGTGTGCAGGCTCGCACGTGATAAAGGATATCTCGGACGTCAATGCAACCTCATGTCAACGTGGAACGAGCAGTTAGAAAAAAATACGGTGCTCATCTATGCAGAAGATGGGTCAAGTAGATATTGCCCCGTTCCCAATGCAGGGTGAAATTGAAAACTGCCGTAACCCCAGGAATCGACTTTTACATGTTCAATGTGAGGATGCCGCTTTACTGGTTTGGAGGAGCTAGAGGGCAATATCTGGTCATGTGTGCCAACTTAGCTAAGGCAAGCTAAGAACTCCAATAGCCTGTGTTTCTTCCTGCCTGAGGAGGGGGCTAAGAATCCGTTCTTTCGACACTGCCCGTACCACGCCAGGAGAATCTCCTTCAGCGTCTTTTATGTTGTACAGCGATGACGCTTAAGTGCAATACTCTGCTGGAGGGGACATAACAAAATGCAAAGTGCCGCGGATCGAGCGTAATTGTCTCCCTCACTTTGCCAGCTATTAGACCGGCGATCAAGGAAATATCCGGAAATACGTGCGCATGTGTCTTCCAGTATCCAGTGGATAGAGGTGTTGCTTTGCTGTGTACACGGATCGGCGTTACACTTGTATATGAGTCCAACTGCTATGGAGTGAGGCTCTCAGACGGAAGCATACCTACCGACGGCAAGTATACCGCCGCGTTGTTAGATTTCAGAATAAAAAGATGCTGGAAGAGTGGACCGTGATTCCATTCCACAGATTATTGCCAAAAGGTTGGATCGGATAAAGACATGGCGTGCTCGCAGGAACATTTCAAGAACCGCTTTATCAGTGTTGTCCGCCTTGTTGTAAAGGGAACACTCCAGATCCTGTAGCACATATGTATCCAGATGAATACAGGGAGGCACCGCGGCTGTGTATATTGATTGGGTGTATGTCAAGGATACATACAGTAAACCTTACAACCACCTCGTAGATATAATCCAGCAGCAGATGCCTGATTACACGGGAAATACTATCGTGACACGTGAGAAGCTGGTAACACCAGAATTTATCATGATGGACGTTGAGGTAATTTTTCCTGGTCTGTTTAGTGATATTGTACACAGGAAACTAGATCAGTTGGTAACAGACAGGCGTATGGCATTTGTTATCGAGATTTCCTGTGCTCGTGGTCGTTTCGTAAATATACTGCTCACAATTTGATAAGGATCACTTCTCTTTATTTGCTTAAACATGCATATATGCCCAACATATGCAGCTGATCCTTAGCAAATTGTGAGTAGTATATATTCTACGAACATAAATTCTTAAATATCAAGAGTTATGGGATGGTATATCCCAACTTTAATAAAGATGCTCTATCGTTGTCTTAGTGGTTTCATACTGATGCATCTATGACGGTTTAGAACTGCCTTGAAGACGCCAGAATGGCGGAAAAGGTGGCCACTGCAGCGGCATGCTATTCTAGTGTGTGTCAGCTATCACTCAAAGACATTTGGAGACAGCGCGATTAACGTCTAACCCTTGATGCTTCTCTGAGTAACGTTCTCTTGATATGTATATATCTATGTTTATATGTATTACTTCTAATTCATCTAGAGCAGTAGCCATCCATGCAAACATGTTTGGTCCAGAGGAAATGGCAACAAAAATCTGACCTTCTATAGCCTTGCCTGTCTAGCAAACCACCAGAGAGAAATGTTAACTACATTCTCTGCTCTAAAATATACCTTTCCGTTGTGTCCTTCATTGCCAGACCGCAACCCTCTATAAGTTGGTTGCGCCGTGGGGGAACCTTGCCAACTGGCCGCCACACAATTGACAACTTCAACACGGAGCTGACAATACATGACGTGGAGTTTGGGGATGAAGGGGATTACATCTGTAAAGGCTATAACAGCCAGGGGAATATGGAGCAGTACATCCAGATAGATGTGCAGCGTAAGTCCTGGAGCTGACAGACTGGTCTCTTGCAATGTGTCTGGAGTCTGACGTTATTTACTGTAGCAGAGGTAGTGTATTCAAATTTGATCTCTCCAAACACATACTCTATGACACATACAGTTAATAGCATCTGAGCCTGCTAGCTAGCTATCCAGATAAGACTGCAGGTATTAATACAGTCTTTCCACGTATATGGTGAAAAGTTATCTGAGCCTGCTACAAACGTGTGCCTGCATATGTTCACAGAGGAACCTCACTTTCTGGAGGGAGAGAGTCCAACCAATCTGAACTGCACAGATGGAGACGATGTATCAATCAGGTGTAACACTGACGCCGAACCTGAAGCAGAAATTGTCTGGCTTCGCAATGGTGAACCGTTGAATTGTGAGTTGGGGATAACTGAGAAATTGTATCAGCGTAACATACTGCAGTACAATATGCAATGGTCTCTAGAGTTTAGGAGTACATGTTCAAGGAAAAAATATCAGTTTGACATGCAGTTGTCTTTGCATTTTATGACCATTTGTTCCAACTAGAAAAATACCAATGAAATATGCAATGGTCCCTGCATTTTTTAGACAGTCCATTGAAACAGAAAAATATTCTTTTAAAACCAAAACAGTTCTTCTAACACTGATGGATACTTATGTTGAAAATACAGATGGTATCGCTGAATATAAAATAAAGGGATTTCAAATTACATGGTCCACTATAATATGGATGGCAGCTTAGTGTGTGTGACACTATTTAAATTGAGGAGAAACATACGATGCATGGCAGCCAGTGTTTTGTGGTTCTTCACAATACAATACATCCAATAATATTGGTTAGTCAGACATTTTATGTCGAATTTATGTGTGTTTCAGTAAATGATCACCCCAAGATGAGCATTGTTGACGATGGCCGCGAACTCCAAGTGCGAGATGTCTGCAAGGAATGCCAAGGAGGACTGTCTGATCTGATGGTGGTACAGTGCAATGCCAGCAACAACCACGGCTACGCCTTCTCATCTGCTTACATTAATGTGTTAAGTTAGTACGACTTTAGAAACGAAACAACAGGTTCATGGACCTTGACCATCGGCTTGTGGACAGTGGATAGCTATAAGAATCATGAAAATGAACCCATTAAAAAGTTTAGACATAGCAAAAAAAGCTAATCAAATAAATAGGTTCCATGTGCATATCATATTTCAGTCCAACTGCTGTGGCATGGCTCAATCACGCCTCGACCCAGCATTTTCTCGAGCTCAGCTTGATCCACATCAGTGGTGATGGGAAAACGCCTGAGTGTCAACCGTATTGTTTCCTCTATGATATCAATTGAACGAGTGACCAGATCAGTTCGCCCCATGTCAGTTGTCCCACTACTGAACACATCTCTGTATTCATAAATGGCCACTGTGGGCTCCTTCCACTCTTGAGGGGTGAGGTATTCTGCTAAACCTTCCATCAGGGGTTTCAGGTACTGCAGTAGGTCTTTAGGGTTCAGGCGCGCATCCATATGTTCATCATGGCAGACAAGTTCCTTCCACTACCTCAGTCCGAACCAGTGGCCGTTTGTACATCTAAAAACACCCATTGTCAGAAACGGAGTCGCAGTCAGACAGCTGGGGATCTACCTGGGGCATTTCCTGGGCCTGTTTCAGGGAAGTGACCGGATACTCCTTCCCGATTCGAGCCCCATTGTATAAAAAGTACGACGCGAATATGACAACTTCATCACCGGTAAATAATGAGTTTCAGAGTCGGGCATGGCCAGAGACAATCCAGTCACGAGACCATCCTCGGCATACCGCCAACTATTGTCAGCTGGTTGTGCCACGGTATGTGGCATCCCAAAATATTTAGCGATTTGATAGCCTTATAACTAACACTTCAGATTGTGGTGGTAGCTCTATACGCCTCGCAAACTTTAGCTTGACATGGTTAGCCGTTATGCCCACAGAGATACACTGGAATTCTTTTCCCCAATGGTAAATAGCTTCTGGCATATAGACAAGTCGCAGCTGTGGGTTGCAAGGAAATCGGCTCTGATAATGAGGTTGGGCCTCCTCTCCTAGCATTGACAACGGCTGCTGACTTATACACACCAGTTCCGATTCCCACGTTCGCCAATTCTTTCGGTGTTTCATGCATTTGAAGACGCATTTGGCTTACCTGTTGCATCTTCTGTTACAAAGGTCGCCCCATCATTGACACTGCACCAGTGTCAATCAGTGCCAGAGTGTTCACACATTCTACTGTGATCGGTATCTTTATCGTGACTGGTATCAACCAGCACCCAGGCTGGCTTGCAGTCTCAACATTTAGGTCATTTGGCAGGTCAGAATCAGTCGAATTTGGCAGGTCAGAATCAGACGCAAATATCTGCCAATGGGGTTAGCGAGTTCAATCTCTCGATCTAGACTAGGAGCGGACTCTCGGTATAGAGTCAGTGCTCTTGCGCACTGAGGGTTGTTCCCTGGCCCTGGGATCAGTTACTGATTCAGTGTCAGCAGGCATAATCGTAGGACTGGGCTGTCTAGTCGAGTCCTGGTCACAAGAGTCGGCACTTTCCAACTGGAACTTATGACTGGGTTACCCTTAGAGCTCTCTGGGCAACCCCGCCTAATTTAAAGACGGGGTAGCTGTAGCCATATCTTTGGCTGGTGTGCTGTTCTGGGAAGAGTCCTGGAGGTAGGCTTAATTTCCTTCCTCGCCATACTATGGACTCGCTATGGACTGGGAATGGGCTGTCTGTGACATCCTTCCTGGTTATGTTACAGGTCATGGCCCAACTGAGCCAACACCTCCTGCACTATGCGTCCGGTGTCTGTAGTGTCCGTTGGTAATGAACCGTGCTTGGGTGGCAGGTTTACGTGAGTGGGGAGCATGCTTCCCCTCCATGTGCACCGCCTCAACAACAGTGCAATCTGCAACGCATCTTCTGTGCAGTGATGGTCATGTGCGCTACGTACAAGCTGAGGTCCTGGTTCTCCGTTCCTATCAGTAACTGGTCCACCACTAACTCTTCCTTGGTTTGGCTGTCTAACTCTTCCTTGGTTTGGCTAGCCACGCCATATCAGCTAATTGCTGAAGGGCTTTGACGAAAGTGTATATGTCTTTCTGACACCTGCGTGGGACTGGAATTGGGAGCTCCCTTGGCTGAAAGAGCGTAAGTAGTAAGGCTTCAGTTCTTTCCAGCTCCCAGGGCACTTGCTTAACATATGCAAGTGCCGTGCCGTGTAGGTGAGCTCTTGCCCCCCGGCAAGTCTTCCCTCTTCCCACTGGTAAAATTCTTTTAATTCCTAGACGTGTTGAAAGAAGGCATCTAGGCATAGGCTTATTTGTAGAGTGTATCAGTTTGTAATATTAGTGTAGATCAGTGGCAGATTAAAGCTGTGAGATAAATTCGGCGAAACACCAAAGTCATCGTTGCAATTCCATTTACATGCAAAAATGACCTCAAGACAATAGGTATCTGGACGCAGACTTAATAATACAGACTTAATAATACAAAGGGAAATGTAATGATAATAGTGGTTGGCTGATCCCATACCAGTGTTTAACATGTGAAATCGTGGTTAACTGATCCCATACCAGTGTTTAACATGTGATATCGTGGTTAACTGATCCCATACCAGTGTTTAACATGTGATATCGTGGTTAACTGATCCCATGGCAGTGTTTAACATGTGATACTGTGGTTGACTGATCCCATACCAGTGTTTAACATATGTGGTCATATGTGACCATATTAGGCATATTAGATTATTCTTCCAAGTTTGAAAATTTTCAGCAATATAACAAGTAACTTTATTGCAGGTATCCATATGTCAAAAGACAACAAATATCAAATATGTTATTGCATTTATTAAGGAGCTGTGAGAAGAGTAACGTTTTGAAAGTTCACAAAATGATCACCAAAGGATATCGAACATTACAAGGTCAAATATACAATATATATGATCTACCAGTACCAGTTTTATTAGGTCCACTCACACAAACAGAGATAAAATGTTTTTGTTTGCTCGTATGTTTGTTTGTTTGCTTATTATAAAGGATTCATGTTTTAGAGTTAACAATGTGCACTGAGCAAAAACTGGGTTTGGCCCAGGTGTTAAGTCGCTATAAAGTTGTGCTCTTTTATAATGTTCATTATATGAAGACGGTGTGACTGGTAGAAATCACCTAATATAACACATTTTCTTTCAAATGGTTTTGGGTTGCTGTCTTCCAGACCCCACTGTCATCACAGGCTTCCCAGAGGACATTGAGTTGGAATGGTACAAAGATATTTTCTTCAGCTGCGAGTCGTACGCAGATGACACGACGCCAACCTCTGTTGTGTGGTATCTGAATGGAAATAGGCTGTATGATGAAGAAGACAAGATCGTTATCGACAGAAACCACAATCTGCGAATCATTACTCGTAATGATAATGATGGAGGCAAGTCTTATGAAGGGGAGTTCATGTGCATAGCGACAAACGGATACAGCCGTGCGAATGCCAGCGCCTTCCTTGCCATACCACAGGAAGCAATCGGTAAGTTTACACTAGATGTGGCAGGAAAGATCACGAGCCCATTCCCTTGCGCTCTTCGACATGGAAACCTTATGTGGTTGGTACATGTATGCTGAAGCACCGTCGGCCCTAGGCCAGGACACTAGCTTTTTCCAGAAAAGTCGTTAACGGAAACGAACTGATACATGATATGCACTTTTTTCTGCTTCGACTACGGGCGATTGATGACGATCCGTTTGTTTAGTAGCGTCGCGGTCAGGTAGGATATGGCCGGTTGGTATTTTGCGTTCCCATGCACCTTTCATACAGGAGCTGTACAGCAGGTCAGTGTGCAATGACGTCTGGCGACACGCAACTTTACGACATTTCCGGTAGACTTCAAGACATGTCCTCCTGCTTTAAATTCACGTGAGATTTTTGTACATGGTGTACGCATCGCACATGCCAGGATTGCTAAATTCATCCCCACCTGAGTAATACAAAATGCAGCCAGCAACCGTTTAGACACCGAGTCCCCCAGTGCCCCATTTCTGAAATGGGCGATAATTTCACGATACCGCAAATTCCTAAAAGTCCATTGTTCTGCCAGACCATTGGTCCGACAGACCGTTAGATCTACTTTCAATAATTGTGTAGTTTGATTTAAAGCACACTAACACTAGAACAGCTCCCTTTCTTTGGTAAATTATGAATATATAGTTTATTATTATTATTATTATTAAACCCCGCTTCAGCTTTCCTGGGCAGAGTTTACTACTTTGTGTTTGTGTATCCGTCCGTCTCTAAATAATCTTCATTTTGGCGCTAGCTTCATTTCGACCCTGTAATGAAATGATTAGAGTTTAAGGGACATCACCCGGTCCGAAATTTTGGCCAAATTACGAAATTGGGTGGGGGGGGAGGGGTAAATGCCCATAACAGCCCCAGGATGACAGCTATGTGGCTCCTATTAAACATTAATAGGAAGGCATAAATCGGCAGTCCAACGACGCACTATTAAATTTGATCTTGAGTAACAGTTAAAGGTTAAACTCAAAGTTACTCATATTTTGAATGCTTGTATTTCATTACGGAGCCTATATAGGTCTATGCTACTATTAACCACCATTACGAAATAACACACGAGGACTCCAACAGCACCATCCAGTTAAACATTGGGTGACCTTAAAAGGTTGAAGTCAAGGTCACTCCCATTTTAAGTGATAGGACATGCGTCCGCTGGCATATATGTGCTGGTAATGTCATATAAGAGAATTAATACCACCCGGAGTTTTCCGCTGTCCCAGCGATCTATTTAGTTATTAATTCTCATTGCATGCTTCATCTTCCTGTCAAGCGTTCCATGTGTCAATAAATTATAGGTCCGCGTATACCTATATTTTACTGATATTATAGTGTTCAAATTGCAACTTGTAAAATATGTTATTATGTTTGATTAGAAGGATAAAATATCATCAGTGACCAACCCAGTGTCTTTTCTGTAATTCTTATTTTTTAATAAGGGTAATACCAAGCCCGAGGGCATTTTAATGTTCGCCCCAATCACAAGGGCAACGAGAGTTAGAATATACACGAATCGCCTTGAAACGAAATTCTAAGAGAATGGATTAAATTTAGTTATGTACCAGGGAACAGCCATAAATATGCTAATATAGGCCTCAACGGTTAAACGCGTAGAACCATGCAATAAGAATTAACGTAATTTGATTGGTTTCCGAAGAAAGAGATTGGTCTCTAAACTATTAATATTATTTAAGATATCAGTAACCCTATTCATCAGCGTGACACATTGGTTGGCCAAAGTTGGTCATTTACGAAACCAGACGTCCATGGGGCTTGATGTTCTGCTTGATAACAATCAGACGAGCAGTGAGTGTAGGTGTTCTCCTTGAGGAATTTGCCGTTTCCTCAGGGAAAACTCCTGTGAATAAAGAAAGAAATCAACCCCTGCTGCCTTTTGACAGCCCTATTGCGTTCCATTTACAGCATTTAGGAATATCTTAAAATGTTGGCTTAATTTGCATGTTTTTTGTATCCACCTTGATTTGGGCTGGCTAAGTGGGTCTACTTTGGCGATGATTGGTAATTCATTCTCCTGATAATTTCCCTCTTTGGGGTGGGTGATTTCTGTAGCTTTCTTTTCTCCAGTTCGCCTGTCTCCAGCTATAACCAGGGAATTTCAGTACAAAACATGGGCATGGGCGTTTCCCGACGATGAAACGCGAAGCCATTGGGTCACCAGCACCACAGTTACTGGCTCATTATGCACAACCAGGATGTCAAAAGCAACAATCACACGGTCACAGTGACACAAAAACCAAAATACATTAATTTAATTATTTGTCCAATACTAAGCTAGATATAAGCTGCAGTAATGAGCTTAATACAATGGGGATTAAATTGATACAGCCATTGTTGCTGTGTGTGACCGTACTACATTCCTCCCGTGGGAAGCTGCCTCTGTTGCATCCCATCAATTGCGATACTCCATCTTAATACCCCCCCCCCCGTATATCATAGTACACCAGCCTCATCCTGGCCCTGTATTAGTTTGTGCCATATTGGCAGGGAAGCAGGATTAAACAAAGTAATGTAACTGGGTACACAATTTTAGGGCCAAGACGTTCAAATGTAACAGTTGCAATGTAGCCGAGAATCATCTTTGGCCTGTTTCTTGTGATTATCTTTTCTCAAAGAATAAATAATCCCTGCTGTAAAGAAGAGGTTAGAGTCATTGTACCGTCGTGTTTTAATTAGTCAGGGTTTACCAAAAAAGTAACGTGTACCTGAAGATCAAAGTAATATCTAGCAAACATGTTCCCATAGCAGCTGTCATAGTATACATAAAATATGGTAGTTAGCTTCCATTGGCTACAAAAGTTATAATAGGGGACAAGATTTTATTGCGCAATTTTCTTGGCATTTAACCATTTTATGTGGTGGTATGAGAAACGGTTGTGTTTCTTTGGATAATATTTTCTTTCTCTGTTGCATCTTCCCGTCCGGACTCATGATACTCATGGTATGCAGACATTCTTTTCTTTTAGGCCTGTATTTCTTTTTTTAAAACTTTGATTTATTTTATGAGGTTCTCATATTTATTCGTCTGTCTAGTAATAGGGACTCTATATTGTACATGGTAGGGGCTTCACTGCAGTAATGTGTACAGCAGCCACTGGCTTTAGACGCTACTGGCATAGTGTAAATCTCTACTGAGGGTTTAGGTTAGTCCTAACTTTTACTGTGAGACTTTACTGTGGCAATGCCTTGGGTTTATTTTTTCTGTATAGAAATGTCCTATATACCATGTATAAAGTATCACGGTATGGCTAGTGTATATGTATATATTACGGTTCGTGAAGTCTACTGACAAAGGAAGTTTTAGGTTTACCTTAATCATGTATTTATGTGGCATACACACCCAATATTGGGTAACATAGAACACTGATTTACACCCCCCCCCCACTCACCCCTCTCCAAACCACCAGATATTCTACAACATGCTACCTTAGTAATGGTAACCCAAGAAAATATCTTTAAAAAAACTCTTAATCGGCAGCTAGGTAAACAAATGATAATCTAGACTGACATTAGTCTTGGCCTTGTTTTTCTTCTGAGTCACCACAGGTCAAAGGCCATACAGTCTAATATAAAGGGTTATGTAAATAAATAAGGCCGGCCCACTGTTCATTGATTCATTGAGCAAGCACGGTCACAGTACTCAACGGGTACAATGTATTTGTCAAATAACGTAACAGACAACAATAGCAAAGAGAAGCCTTGACCCTTTGAAAATACATATATACATTGTATATGTAGCAGCTACATGTATACAGGAAACCATCTATCCAATCATGGGAGATTGAAATGTACTCTTATTTACACTGGGGATTTTAAAATATAGCTTCTGTACCAATAACATAACAGCATTCCTGAAAGTCCACAGCAGATACATTATCATATACTTTCTATCTTGTGACTGTCAACTTATACTGATACTTATCATCGCCATATTTGCTATTAGAGACTATTAGAGACTTTAATTTTAGAGACTGCTACTAGTTTGTGCATGACTATATTATGAAAAGCATGCTCCATTTGCCATGATCTGTCCCTGACTCTAACCGTGCTTACACACGCGTGAAGTAACAGCTTTTCTGGGCTACAGCATCAAATCTCAGTTTGATTCCGAGATACTACAGTACTAAGTTACCATGGTTAGTAGTAGTAGTAGTTTATTGACGAGTTACATCCAGCATGTACAGCTCAAAGTGACACGTCTAGCAATACAATAAAAGAAATACATCATTCATATAAGTTTAGAAGATCATACACCGCTTTACAAACATCATGATTTGAGTAGTCCCCCCAAAATTCTGGTAAGGTAACCACCATGTGTGGCTTTCTGTCACGGATGGCTCCGGATAAGGCACAGTCAACAATGATATGGTCCTCTGTCTGAACACCCCTACATTGACACAAACGTTGTTCTGCAACCGCGCCCACGTACCAATCTCGATCCGCAGGTTGTGGGATACAAGGCGTAGTCTGGAGAACACTATCTTGTGACACTTCGGGACAATTGAGTCTGCCTCACCATATACCTTATGGACGTTTAAATCAGGGTTCACTCCTTTATAAGCAACCAGCTTGGACTTTGTCGATGTGCGGACAGCTTCTCGCAGCCCGATCATGCCAGATTACTCGTATTCCTCTTCGCCCAGAAGCCGGGTAATATACAGTCCCATTGGAGTCTTCGCCGCAGTAGACAATGATATGGCAAACGTCAGAGGGTCATCGTCAAGCCCTTCCCTGTAATGCAGCGCTTGTTTCAAGAAGTTCAGCTGCTTCTGCTTTACCCAGTGTTTCAAAGGGGGGGGGGGGGGTGAATAAAAGCACCACCAAAAGTTTTGAATTTGCGGCGTAAGGCAGCCAGCCCAATTAAACCATAAATTGACAATGTTGCCATCAGAAA
>JAAUYG010047050.1_pt1 | contig 18318 bp, 16 predicted proteins | sample 7278091 | NCBI WGS metagenome assembly JAAUYG01 (sample SAMN14350201, study PRJNA611818) | marine sediment metagenome | isolation source: surface marine sediment (0.6m) | place: French Polynesia: Moorea | collected 2018-08
CCTTGCATTGACCTGGTGTGTTAGGACAAGCTTCTGATAGGTAGTCTTCAGAACAAGTGTAATTTTTTTTTTCTAATGAGGTAATTTCCTTCTCTGAGTTATGGCATTTTTTTGAGTAAAATAGCTCAAAAATGCATTCCTGGAGTGTTTTAATGGGTATTTTTTTGGCCAACCGGGATGCCCCATCGTGTTGCCCAGCAACCGACTGTCTAGTTTACCATGCATTTCTTTGGGAGACATGCTCAGCTGTAAGAAAAGTAAAATATTCTCAATATGAAGTACATGTTATGTATGGGAGTTTTCGGAAGATAGTAAATGGGAGTTCTTTCTGCTGAAATAAATCCCTGTTTGTCTCCTATATTTATTTCATTAGCATCATCCCCTGGCCATGGCCTATAATTCTTTGATCATTCACCCATGCAAGAATGTATCATATGGTTGTATGCTTCATGCAGGGCTAGGGTATAGTTCCCAGGTGAACAGCTGGGGTAGGGATAACAAACCCAACCTGAACTATTCTCTGTGCGTGTATTATCTGAATTAAATCTGTGCAAAATATTGTTAAGTGGAACAGAAGATGGTGAATAGGGCAATACAGAGGGCGGAATAAAATAAAACTGCAATGAAAATGGAATTCGGTAGCAGCAGCAAAGGAACAGGCTAGGGATGGCATGAATTAGGATTTGTATGGTTGAAGCTGTACTGACCGAATCACCCCTTTGAATTCTGGAGAAAGGGGTGTAGTCAGAAACCAAACTCTCATCTACGATCACCTGGTGACATATGGCTTTTGAAATAAGCTGACCCTGAGCTATCGACAGTGTCAGGATATTGACAATTTCAAATCCATGCTCAAGTCAGCTATCTCTTCGGCCTAGTCTTACAAGACCTATCCATTTCCCCACGTAATAATTTAATTTGCAATCCTGCTTGTAAAGGGCATGGGTTCCATGGAAGTGGTGCTTCCATATGACTAATAATAACAAGACAGACCCCTGGGACAGTGGAAAACCCCGCTGGCCAACAAACTACCATACTTGTATGTGACATGACTATTAATATCAAGTATGGCACATATATTATATGTACAACATACAGATCTCCTGCTGCTCAGAATCTGAGTGACTTTGACCTTCCAAGGTAATGTAAGATCGAATCTAATGGTGTCATTGCACTCCATATATGATTTCCTGTTAATATTTAGTTATGATATACATACGTTGTACATATAACTTAACGTACGGCTCCTCTACAAGATACAAGCCTTAAAAATCTGGGTGACCTTGAATTCGACATTTCAGGGTTGCTCAAGGTCATATGTGACAGAACTATTGGACTCCCCATATATATGGTTTCCCATTAATATTGTTTACTAGTAACATGGGGCCTAACTTTAGGGCTCCTTCAAGAAATTTATCTTTGAAATCTGATTGACCTTGACTTGACCTTTCAAGGTCACTTAGGTCGGATGTGATGGTTGCATTTTACTCGCCATATATCGATTCCTATTAATGTTTAATAGTAATATATTAGGCCTAACTCGGCTCCATTATGAGATTGCTTTTAAATATGAGTGACCTTGACTTTGACCTTTAAGCTACTGAAGGTCATATATGATGCTGCCATCTAGACTCCCCATATATGGTTTCTATTGACCTTTAATAGTAACATATGGTTTAACTTAGCTACTTAATGAGCTTGCAAAATCTGAGTGACCTTGAATTTGACTTTTGAAGATCACACAAGGTCAAATCTAATGGTGTAGTTGGAGGTGGGGTGGAGTGAATCAGGCTTGAAGTCAGCTATCGACCTCTTGAGATCATATCACCAACTGCAAGTTGGATTCAATGGTATATGCAGGTGTATGTGGGTGTAGGTGTAGTGTGTTAAGTTGGACCTGTCTAATGTTTAGGCTGTACGATCTACACCAGACAGTTTATGGGTGCCAAGTCACAGACTCAATTCTGCCAAGCTGAGAAGTGGAAACCTTCCAGTGTTTACGTCATTGGTGTGATGTGGTCGGGGATCAAACTGACTGGCCTCTCGCACCCCGAGCGGACGCTCTAACCACTAGGCTACCGGGCAACCCCCATGGTGCAGTTGTACTCCTCAAATGACTTCCTATTAGTGCCTAATAGTAAACACATGCCTGTCTCTCACCATTTACCATTTATGGGCACTTAGAAAATCTTTCTCCTCTCTTTTTGTCATTGGCGTAAAATTTCCAACACTTTCTCGGAAATTTGTCATTATCAGTGGTTCCTAGTACAGTGGCCCCTCTATTTTACAATCCTTTTATTTTAAGACACCTGGATTATAAGACTACTTAACTGGTCCTAAAGTGTGGATTTTGTGTACTATCCTAACCTTTATGAACGCAGACCATGTAAGACCATATTTCTAGGTTGTCTTTAATAGAGGGACCATGGTACCTGCATGCACATGTATCCTAGACCCCAGTAAAGTGTACCACATGTACATGTAGTAAGTTCTCCTGTGCAAAATTTCTGCAGGAATGGGGACCCAGCCCGAGATTCCTCCTCCTCCCCCCCCCCTCCAACCTGACCCTCCCAACATGCAACATTAAATAGAAATTGATTGTCCCCCTCATACACATGCATGTAAGAGGATCAAAACCATGCACAGCTTGCCATATATGCTGTTACTGTATACATATAAATATAGGGCTCGCTCTTGATTGATTGATAATCAATAATCGTCAGTTCCTTTTTCACTCTGAGAACCGAGGAAGATGTTGTCCAAAACTTAATTTTGTGTAAGCAAATGCTTGATAGAGCATGTGCCACAGGCGAAGTATGTGAAGGTCATTATTGCTTGGACATGCTCATGTACGTCACCGGGTACTCGAGATTTATGTTTCGATCACGTGTAAATGTATTAAATTGGAATGGATCGTGTAATTAAACATCTGCTGTCCAGCAGCTTTCTGTTGCTTTAGCGTCCTTGGTCCATTATCATGAAAAAGTGAAAAAATTGCTTTCTGCATGCTCACATACCGGCATCCACATGATATCCGTGTGTAGTGCTGTATACACAGGGTAGTTAAGATCATCTGATTTTTTGCTCCACGTAGAATGATAAATCAGGTTACTTCTTTCTTCACTCATATTGTAAACATGTAAAGGGATACCTAGATAATATACTTTATATACATGTATGTTGTTGGTGCTAACCCATCTACATCTACATGTACACCCTTTTGTTTTATAGATTTAAAATGTAATTTGGGGTTGGATGGGGGGGGGGGTTACATTTAATGGTACTAATACATGTACCAGTGATTGTATGCCGATTTATAATTCCAGGTAACGCTAGACCAGTATCCAGGGTTCAAGTTCAATGCCCATATCCAGGAGATGGTCCAGGAGAATGGCCCCGTCATAGTCTTTGTGGAGGAACTTGGACAAAAGTTAGTGTGTTCCCCTCTCTGCATATACACAAAAATAAAAATCACCGAGTAAGGTGACTACCAGTATTACATATATCTGTTGGAAAATGAGAAAATATATTAGCTGATCAGGCAAATAGTAGGTGCATGTGTACATATAATGTGCATTATACAAGTAAATACAATAACTATACAATAATTAAATAAACACATACCTTATATACAAATACATATGGTAATGAGTCCAATAGTAGGTGTATGTGTACACATAATGTACAATGTATTTATACATGGATATACTTGTCACACGATTTCTGTCTGTTGCATTTTATATCAATGCATCTGCTAGTATTTGCCCCTGTGTTAACAGAAGACTTCACATATTGATTGAATTGTATCTGCCATATGTCGTCACGCACGTAACTGCTAATAGTACACTGTAGCGTATAATCTTAATGATCGGTTTAAGATTTATGTTTTTTTTTTTTTTTCTTCAGACATAAGGTGGAGCTGGACAGACTCTGCCCTCTGGCCGACATACATAAATCAGGTATTTTTATACATAGAACCTGTCTTGAAACACCACCCCACTGACTTAGTGCTTCATGGCATATGTCCATGCATGTACAATGTACAAACGTGCACAAAGATGTTGCCCACTTATTATATTGCGCCAATCAAAAATGTTGATGCCGTTCATAAATAAATAGCTCCTCATTGTCAAAGATTGGCAGCTCCTGATCATCAAGTATTTGGTATACTTCGCTATATGGATTGTTGATGTATTAAAAACTTAAATTCTTGCATGAGTTCAGGAGATGACCTGCTCAAATACATACAGAGCAAAATTAAGAAAACGTACTTTTCTTCAACGAAAGTTGATGTGGTGGAAATCATTCATATACATGTAGCTATCCTAAACCAATTAAGACAGCAAGCTGGTGGTTTTTGAACAGCTTTTCAGTAACCCACCACAAGCTGTGCCAATGCATGTCACTGTAGTATTAGCTTCGTACCTCCATGCATGCATGTACCTATATCAGACTATACATATATCATGCATCTATATATGTCAGTATATGTTAGACATAGTAAGTCTTTGTTCTGTGGTTAGTGAAGGTCTATAGATCTCGAGGTTCAAGGTTATTCTTAAAGGTCTGGTTAATAGCATTGGCTAAGGCTTAGTAACAGCTGGTAAGGCAACACATGTAGTCTCTCTCTCGAGAGATAAGAGTACTTGTATGTGTGAGATCTTTGATTGTCTATTAAGCTGCTCAGTGCAGTGTAACAGAATGGACACAGGTGAAGCCATGCATGGAGAGCAATTCTTGGAAAGTATTTTATCTTTTGTTTTTTCAGACAGTTATGCAAGACGCAAGGGAAAAGGACGTGTAAGTAAAGACATTCTTGTTTCTTGTCCTGATGTGAACTTAAGAAATACAGCTTTAAAGCTGGAGAGGTGATTAAGCTCTTTATACACGGTTTCTTGCTCTAAAAAAATAAAATGAAAGTTATAATTTCCTTTATCAAATTATTGTTTTTAAATAGATCTTTTTATTTTTACATTTGTGTAACATATAGTAACATATTTACCAACAAAGTTATCTATAAATACATGTCTACATGTGACATACCAAAGATTACATTTCAAGTTTATTCTGTTACACACTAGCACTTGGGGTGGCTGTATAGCATTTTAACCATTTAATACAATGGTGAACAGGTCAGAATTGATTCTCCATTCTCTGATCAGAGTTTTTTTAGATACATACTAAAAGGTGGTTGTCTTATTGAATTTTGAAGAGTAAAAGATTTTTACCTGCCGGGTTCAAGCACTGTTGTACATAATTGCGATTATACTGACAATTTCCACTAATCTTAATAAGAAAATGTTTTCTGTTAGCATTTCACTTAACCACTGGTAGTTTATACACCAGGGTGTAAATTTTGAAATTCTTCTACATGCATGCATGGTCGACCAACCACCATTAAGAAAAATGTTTGAAAGATTATCAGACAACCAAACTTTATATGTTTTGGGGATTTCCCACTATACTATAGGCTGTCAATATTACATATTATATATACCATCTGTGGTGGATTGGAGACACCAGCTTGGGTGCTCGTAACGTTTTTTACGGTACCAACATATGGTCTTAATCTACCATCAGTAGAAATCTTCCTGCATACATACATGCAGAAATACTTTTCCTTCTGATCAATATGCTGGAATTTAAAAAAAAAAAGTTTCTCTAACCTGTGACAGACCATTCTCCAAATTTAGACTTCACTGCACGGGGGAAACGTGTAGAACCATGTAGAACTGGGATATGTGAACAATGTTATATCAGATTTGATCAAGAGACATCAGATGGGTTTAAGGTGGAATATCATAGTGGAATTTAACTGACTGTTAATGTTTTTGTATATATACATTAGTTACGGTCAGTTCATGAAGTTATAGTGGCATACTGGTGTCTAAAGTACACAGCAGTAGATTAGATATGTTTATGTAGGCTTATGTTTTTACCTCAGCAATACTGGGATGAGATATGTAGTGCTATATTTTTTCTCAGCAATACAGTAGATGAGATGTTTAGTGCTATAGTTTTTATCAGCAATACTGTACGAGATGTGTAGTTTTATATTTTTTCGCATCAATACTGTACATGAAAGATGTAGTGTTATATTACTTCTCAGTAATACTGTAGATTAGATGTGTAGTGTTTCTCACTAATACTATAGATGAGACACATAGCTTAATATTTCCTCTTGAACAATATTATATATGACAGATTAATTATTCAAGAATATTTTGGTATATCTTTGTGAATCTGTGGCATACCGTATATAAACTATAACCAGAATGTTTGGTGGTCACTAGAACTCAGAATGAAACAACTTACAGCTTGTCGAATCAAACGTAAAATTGCATTATAGTTATGTCAATGCTTACTTGTACTTATTGTTTTATTGTGGTTTTTTTTTTCTGTTTCAGGATGTTTCCTTGGTAACTGGACGACGTACCCCTGAAGTGCCCAACCATCTCCTGGCCTGTGTCAGCCCCAGGTAAATGCAACGTCACAGTTAGACCACAAAAAGAGCTCTAGAATTTCTCAAAGAGTATGTGAAAGAATGCTCATCAAATCGCTAATTAATATCAGAGGCTAAACTGGAATCATTACAGTGCTGCACTGAAATCCCCCAAAGGCTTTCTTCGTTTATACCGGCATATCTTCAGTACCGGTAATTCTGAAATTTGCATATAGCAGATGATTCTATATAGAGCCAGAAAAGGAAATCTCTCCTGTCGGTCAGATACAGTGATCTCGATATGCATCTGATAATCTTTAGTTTAAAATGAAACTCATTACATCTGTGGAAAAAAATAAAAAAATGCTGAGTTCAGGGCAAAATACGAAGCTTTACTGTAAATATTGAAATTCCACACAAGTCGTCTTATTTCTTAACAGGACAGTGTGCCATACCCGTAATTCAAATTTTATACCATAGGCTTGTGGTATCTATCAGCAACATAGCCAAATGCTAAAAGAATTCCTATGTGGCTAAAGGAAGTGGTCCATATTTAGCCACAATGGGTAAAAGCCTAAACTTTTACCTCACATGTTGTAGTTTCCATGAGTCAATACTACTGGTTTATATATACATGTACGGTAGCTGTCATTAAAGTTATTGGAAAGCTAACATGAATTTAATCGAATGCATGCATGCATCTTGATTTAGAAACTTTTGAGCCATATTGGTACATGTATTGTCAAGGGCTTTTGCAAACTCATTTCATGTCTCAAGAATAGGAAGTATTTGGCGCCACAAATTTGCAGTATGAATAATCAGTTTCATTCGGAAGCCAAACTACCTTGGTCATACGGCACCCTTTAGCCAATCATACTGCGACAAATAAAAGCTCCGCCAATAGTGAGATGCCCCTGTTTTCGCGCCTTTACCCTTCTTTAGGGTATCTTTGGAAAATTTTCCTGCCAAGGGGTTTAAAATACTCCCTATCGCATTTGTGGCTAAAAGAAGAGAAATCGTTTAGCCACAGTGGCTACATAACCAGGAAAATCTGCAAGCAGTTGCCCAGACTACGAGCCAAACATTACAACCAGAAGATTGGCTTAGGACTGATCTGTAACATACAAAAGAGTGTGAGAGCCACATTTTAATCAATAGAGATTATATACCTGGTATGTACCCGGTACTCGGAGAATACATAAAATAAATGTCAGTATTAGTTGACCTTTAACTTTGAATAACCCCATGGCAAATATGCCTTATCATTGTTTTATGGAGAGCATCAAATGCCTCGGGCTGTTCTGGGGTTGCTTTCCTGTGGGGATAATAGCCCCCCACCCCCCCATGTCATTGTATACCCCCATGTCATTTGGTCTGAAATGGGATGATAAATCATCATGTTCATTGGATGGATCCAATCAAATATGGGGTAACGGTAAAACATTGTCATCAGATGAGGATTCATTGGCTATACTCCTTGTTTATGCTTTAAAACTTAATCTCCATATGTATATGACTGTTTTGTTATAATTTAAGTGCAATTTCTGCCCCCTGAAAATAATAAAATAAAAAATGTGGGTCAAACTATAATCTCAAATGACACCTAGAATAATAATATTATTAATCCCTCAAAAGCCTAAATTTGTTCATTTCTTTAATTTGCATGTAGATTGCTACCTCATGATTTGTAATTAACACCCAGAGCCTTCAGTACCAAAGATGCATACATCATTCAAGTAAAGGCATATTTTTTAAAAAAAAATCCTCAATACATATGAACTCAAAAAAGGCATCTAAAACAAAACTGCAACAATAAAATGCAATAACACACAGATGCAATAAAAGAAGAAAAGAAAAGAACAGAATATTAAGCGTAATCTGTTGCATAATTGCTGTGTAAAGCAGCAGCAGCGCATTTACAAAGAGTGTCAAACAATTATAAGAATCCGATAAAGAAGACAATTGAAGCATTAAGTGTCATTCCAAGTAATTGATAGCCACCTGTTGCCAGTGCTTCTTTAAGGCACTTAAAATTGGACAGTCCACAGGCGTCCTTCATGCCCCATTAGAGATTACTAAACGTGTGGCTTTGATATCTTTGAACCCCTCACATTGGGAAGTGTTATACCAAAAGCCTGGGACATTGTGGGTCCAGCAATTTGGACCTCAGCTGTGACCGCCAGCATGCTAACATAGCCCAGCAAATGTCACAACTCATAGATTTCAGCCCCTTGTTCCAGCCAGCCAGCCACCTGTGCGTTTGCATGGGCAGGCCAAGATATGATATTGATTCGAAAAAGGGGGAGGTGCATCGAAATGGCATGACCTTAAGCAAATGCCTCTAGGTGCATATATATAACGTGGTTGGGGGAGTAATTGTGGTTGAAGTATGATTGTGGAATCTCGGAACTTTGCACTTCGCCAAGGAACCAGCAAGGCATAGTCATGGTTCTTGGAGTGCCTCTGCTGTGCTGCTGCACGCTCAAGTAAGTTGTCATTGTGTCCCAGGATAGAATTCAATGCTTCTGAGCAATCTGGATATATACAGCATTATATCCTTGGTTTTGGATTATCCTCAACTTCAGAGGCAATGGACCAGCTACATGTATCTCTGAGCATTTTGTGATGTGAGGCGTGGTTTCTCCCTCATTCGGCTCGTCTGTATGGGCATATATACATATGTGCATATGTACCCGTACTTGTACATGGGAAACATATACAGTTGATCTCTGGGAAAAGCTGCATGTGTGCAATGCTTTGAAAGGCATGCAGTACGCTAATAGATCTTATCCCATCTCCTCCTGCTCCTGGGTGGTTTGAGTGGCTTATTGAAGGCATCCAATTGGTAGATTGACATAATATGCTACCCTTTCACATGGGTTCAAAACTCGTCGCACAGGCTGATGCCTTGATGAGTTTAAGTTCGATAAAATACCTTAAGGTTTACTCCCCGGTAATTACTAATGAAAGATGTTGATGCTTTGCAGTGTGAGAATTACATGTAAATTGTACTATGAGTTCAAGCAAAGATATATTAATATTACTGGTAGATTCAGGCGCATGTAAATCTACTGGTATATCCACTGGATATACCAGTAGATTTACATGCGCCTGAATCGGACCACTTGCAGTGGTTCTAACTATTTTGTTAGGATTTATGTAAAAACATTTCTCCCTACTGGCAAGTGCAGTGACACAACTGCCACCTGAGCGTAATACTACCAGTCTACTTTAAGTAAAGTTACAGCCACAGCTGATCAGTTTTTTTAGCATTGTCTGTTTTTGTCCCTATCCTTTAAATAGTGCTGAGCAGCATATGTGGTAAATGCCACACTGTCTGTGGCATTGACATGTATTATGACGACCGTACTTCTGATGAATGCATTCAATGAATTAACATCAGTCCGGACAATGTACTTAACGAGTTTAATTATTATAACTAATTACCAGTAATAGAGTACAGTGGTGCCTCTATTTTAAGACCACCAATAGGACCAAGAAAATGTGGTCTTATATTGCAGGCAGTTTTAAAATAAAGGTCATTTAACACAGAAAATTGCCCTTTGGGACCAAATCAAGTAGTCTTATAATCAAGGGTGGTCTTAAAATAGAAGGTTGTAAAATAGGGGGGACTACTGTACTGGCACTCTTAAGTGTACTACAAGGAAAATTGGCGGGAAATCCCAAATTTGTCTAATGGTATGTAGAGGTATATAAAAATAAGACCAGGAATACAGTGCGTACATATGTAGCTGCATTAAGTTTAGTGGATGACAAGTTTGATCTTATAAAAATACATTTGCTTTCACAAATGGGCTTCATGGAATTTGGATGTATACTTGGGAGCTACATGATAATAGGTATTTATTGCCTTTAGAAAATTGTACTGCACTCACTGAATTTACAGTATATCATTTTGTCATTGCATGCACAACCCTGCGACATAAAAAGGCCATAGAACATATGTATTGTACCTGAGACGTCCTCAAATAACTCTACTCTGAGGCACTGATAACCAGGCTGCTTCTGTTGTCATAGAGGTAGTTTAGGCTGCTTGTAAAAAAGTACTTCAATTGAAGTTTTGGGGAAATTTGTGTCTAGACTGATAAGAATCCGAAACCTTTGAGCGTGAATGGCATGCAGTTATCACATGATAGATACGCTTAAATTTACTTTCACTTACACATGTACTATATTATTACCCACGCTGCCCTTTCTCTGACAACAATGACCCTAAACCACATGCCCGCTAAAAACTAGAATTCTTTGTCACACTGTGAGCATGACATTTGCCGTATCTAGCTTAACATCGATACTGTCATGTTTGCGTAATGTTATGGTGTAACAGATGTGTCACCATGGTGTCATGTTTGCTGTTTCCAGGTCCAGCCAGCACCCAGGCTTCGTGTACCCCACTCGCCACACAGCCAGATTCGGTTCCAAACACGTCATCAATGCCGCCGGACATCCATTGAGAAATAAATGGCATCCAAGGTATTTTATAAAGTACAACTTTGGATGCGTAGGAATTACCATAAACATAATAGAGGTATTATTTAAACATGGGTCTCAAATCTAAATGTATTGTAGAAAAAAAATTGTTTTCATGTCCTGCTTTTGGTGAACCCAGTCCTTAAATCCAGCCCAGAAATAAGACCACCCCCAAATTCAGAGCACCTATTTGAAGACCAAGAGTTTCACATCAAGACTATGGTTTAGAATCAAGACCACTTCGGAATTTAAGGCCAATTTACTTCAATACCATGGGCGTGGTCTTAATTTTGTGGTTCCACTGTATTAAAAAGAAGTTCCTAAAGATATATACATGTAATCCATACTGCATATCATGATATATGCACATTTAGACTCAAATTATTATTAATTAAATGTGACCATGTTGATATGGTTAATTTGTTGAAGAGTTCACAATGTCAGGTTTAAAAAAAATATGTATATAAGTGATTATTTTTAACCCATCTTATAGGAGACTGTGCAACACTGTATTCATAATGACTGTATGTATATGTAAAGTATAGATATTGTAAGTGAAAAGATAATTTGAATAAGTGAAATTGTTTTCAGAATTGGAAATCTTGCATATATTGTGTACTTGATGCCAACAAGAAATTTGTTTTATAACGCTGCTGTTTATTAATACCTTTGCGTCTTAATCTCTCTCGGTATGGCGTATGTTTATATACATGTATAGAAAATTCTTGACTGAGCATGGCCAGGTATGGCTGTTTGGATAATCCAGCCAGCTGGCTACCGGTAATTGGCTGCTTTGACTGGCATGGGTGCCAAGAAGTCAGTGGATTAAAAAGGACCAGGCCCTACTGTAGTTCTATTTTTAAAGAAAATTAAATAAAATCTACACAAGTTATGGTTTGCTAAACTGGGCTAACCAAGCAGCAGTATCACAGGTAAATTAGGTGAAAGAATAAACTACCCCATCTTGGATTTGAACCCACATCCCATCAATCTAAAGCTGAGTCTTCGTTATTCCCTTCGCCAACCCACCACTCCACAATACACATACATGTGTGCCAATATTACTGGTACATGTTTTTTTGTTTTTTTTTTCAGGGCAAGAATTCGCCACAAGAGCGAGGGGGACAGTCCTGGACTGCCCCATGACCGGTCTGCTGACACCCCACCTCCACCCCCCACCCCTCCACCCATCACACAGGTGTTCACGGCACCAGCCGCAGACATTTTGGAGACCCTACCCGGCAGAGAAATCCAGGTAAAATAATCAAGCCTGAGCCAGGTCTGGTGAAAAGGTGCATCAATGGTAGTGCCTGCATTTCAAGACCCTCCAAACGTTTTGTTTTCACCAGAAAGAGTTGGTTCTTAGACATACACGTATATATTGCCAATGGTTTTCAAATGAAGGCAGGTAGACGTATTTATATAAAAAAAATATTAAAAAATACAAGGGAAGGGTCGCTTTTGGTTGGTCTTAAGTCGAGTCAAGTCTTATAATGCAGAAAGGATTGTATGCATACATGTACAATGATATAGATGGAAACTCACGTTGACACCAGCGAACATCGGGCGAAATTTTGAGCTTTTGACCCGACTCCATGGGTCTTCTTCAGAAAACTGAGGTTTCCGCGTTGTCGTCACGTAACTCCATGATGTACATTATAGCTTATACAATATCTTTGTATTGGATTGGATGCCTAGTTACAACTTACATGTTGCTGTTTTACTGATGTGACATAAAATATCGCAAATATATGCTAATATTTGTCTGGTGATAAAAAAAATAAAGTTTACTTTTTTCTTCAAATGGTTACCTGTGATTTTACACTGACGTACTGGTATACTACATATCTTAACGAGAAAGAGTTTTTGTGCATAAATCTTGTGGTCGCTTATGCAGTTTTTTTTTCAAATTCCTTAAACAAGTGATCTGTAAATTATAAATCATAAAAAAGGAATAAAATGATAGCTAGGTTAGAATCAAAGAATATTAACCAACAACATTTTTCAATAATGAAATAAATATAGCAAGTTAAACTAAAATTGAACATGATTAAGCAAACAGAAAGTTGTGACATCTCTGCCATGAATCCTTTGTTCTGTCGTGGCACTTTTTTCCCATTCCATTTCACTTTGAAATGAATTCATTCGGACCACTAGGCACGTCCCATCTCTGGTGTGCATGTGGCATCAGTACGTAGCGATTGTTTGATTTTTGCAGGGAGACCTGCCTGATACGGGACTCCAGCCGACCGGACCGCCACAGAACAACATGGGAACATACCGTGCACCTGATGCCAATGGTAAGTCATCATCTAGCAGGTGTCAGACATGCAGGTCTCAAGGAATGGAAGAGGCTAAAAGGAGGGGGGGGGGGGGGTGTAGTGGTGGCTGCAGCAACAGTGAACACATTAACACAACACCTTTAATGCAAATGTTGAAAGCAGATGCAGTGCATAAATTGTTGGTTTTATATACACGTATATATGCAGTTAAATGTCATTGTGGGAAGCAAAGAGGTCAGGAGTCAAGGGTCCTCTTGGGTCATGTAAGTACCGGTACTTTGCATGAAGTTAATGTATTATGCATGTTGTTATGGTAATGGTATCAGTGCTGGACTGGGGAGGGGGGAGGAGAAGGGGGGGGGGGCAATCCACTAGCTGCATTGCAAACACGGGTCATCCTTACGTAATATTTTGACCAAAGAAAAACAGGGTTGGGTTTTACGTAAAAAGCCACAGTGTGATATTTTTACTAATGTCGTGGTTTGATCTTCTCAATATAAAATGAAAGAAACTTTGAGTAAGTCTTTCTTTATCAGTTAAAATATTGTAATACATGTATGTAAGCGGTTTGCTAGAATTTGGATTATAACATACATCTTATTGAACTACATTGTCCCTGCAAAATACTAAAAATCTGGCAAAAAAGAAAAAAAAACACAAAAAAAGAAGACAGCAACAATCATGTAAAAGTTATAGTTATGATTTAGTTTGATGGGCATCTTTATCATGCAGATGTGGCAAACTATATCCAGTTACAAGAATCCATACACATCTGGGATTGTAATATACCGGGTATATCACCTGCATGCATCCATTTAGCTTATTTAAACAAAAGAAAAATGATTTGAGCAGTTAAACATACTTTATGTACCCCGATAAGAGCTTCACTAGCTGGAGTACAGTGAACAGTATTCATGGCTACGGGATACAAATACAAATTATGAATTTCTATTACTGCCAATTCAACAGATACTTATCATTGGCGCTTGCGCACAACAGTCATACATCAAAGTTTACAGCACGTTCAAATACACTGATCTAAAATATATCAAAAAGCCATATCTTCAGGTCCCTTTTAAATTTTCTGTAGTCGTTAAGGGATCTACCTAATTAGAGTAGGCAGCAATTGCTGTCAAGTAGGCAGCAATTCCATGTACATGCTAATAGTTTCAATAGCTAAAGTACCGGTACAGGGTATGTGTTTCTGTATTTTGAAATGGATAAAGTATCGCTTAAGTAAATATCCCTTAGAATCTGAGTATCAGTACATGAATTTTGTTTCTATAAGCCAACACTTTCCACTTTCTCTGAAGTTGATGACTTAGTAGCACTAGCAGTTTAATCAATTCCATAGACGCCATTTGTGTACTGTATTTATTGATAAATTGATAGTTCTTAACTTGCTTGCACTGCATTGCTGTGCTTACCGAAAATATAACTCACTTGAGGTTTGGTTTGTTTCAGGCGGTGCTAGTTCCCCTGCGCCTGGAATTGTAGGACCTACCATCCCATATCTCATGGTTCCCCATGCAAACACCATTCAGGGATCGGTGAATTACAATGCACAACCTTCCCAGGATGCCAGTGGAACTGATCTGCCTACACATGGTTAGAGCAAGCTTAAGTATTTGGGAGTGTGCAATCATTTGGATATTAACCATAGAGTTTAGGGCTTTGAGTAAGATGGGCCACTGGGCAGATCTATGAATCAGCAGTATGATTGATATATGTTGTCTAGTAGTATTGAATTGTTCAACTTCAGCATTTTCACTGTTCATGTAATTATTTGACACATCTGGTATTTTGCAGATGCACACTCAGTGGCTGCTTGTACAAAATATCTTTGTTTATAATGAATATGCCATAACTACGAAGGCAACAGTCAATGATTTCCGTTAATGACACCATTCACCACTATATATGGTTAGAAAAATGTCTTGTGTGGATCTTCTACATGTAATTGTTTTTAATTGCATTTATCACTGTCAGAACCCGACATGCAATTTTTACGCAGAGTGCTTTGTTGTTTTTTCCTCGTGTAGATGTGTCTACCCTCCGGTTCTTCTACAATCTGGGTGTAGAGGTCAGTATTATTGGATCAAACTCTTAAAATCTTGCTGCCTTGCTTGCATGGACAGTACCAGTGGCATTATGCTGCCATTCGTGTCCTACATGGGGATGAATTGATACCCCTACATGTGTTCATTATGATCGTCCTATACTCTTTTGGTATTTGTCACTTCCCCCAGGTTGAGATTTTACTCCATAGCATCTCCCTTAACTTACTGATCAGCATGATTAATAATTTCTAAAAAAACTTATGACAATGTATAGGATAATATGGAAAAATATCTGTATTTTACAACCCCAAAACATGAGGTAATATGACAACACATTCATCTCTGTTGCTGATAGGTCAGTTTCAAAAAGTTATTTATAGTCAATTTAAATCATGAAAATTATGCACAAACTTTTTTTTTCATTGAATTTCTTTGTTGTATTTTGCACAATTCAATCATGGTCTCTTATTACAAAATATTTTTATACCACATTTTACATTTGATCTTATCTTGGTTCAATTCTTAGAAGAAGGGTTTGTCATTTATAAGATACGTGTATTAACCACCAGCAAAGTTTTATTGGAGTCGAATTTTTTGGCTGTCATACTTCCTAATAATATAATCTTAAGTTTCAACTTCAGTCATCGCATAGTAGACTCCATTGCCACAGATCCAAGCTTAGTGTACGGATCCATCCATTGCTGTGTAATGAGCTGTCTGTAACCTGTTTTCCCTCCCTCTTCCAGTACTACCGCCTGTCGTCCTTCATCCAGACACAGCAGTCCCAGATGCCAGCGCCGGTCCCAGTCCCACTGCAGGCCGTCCCTCCCCAGATGCTACCACCAGGGGTGACATCAGGACCTAGCAGCAAGCCTAGTCCCGGCCTGCCTCTACAGCAACAGCAGCCGCCGCCGCCTCCCACGCAGCAGCAACCCCCCCAGTACCCGGTGCAGTACACCATGTACCAGTACACCCCGGCCCCAGTCCAAGGGACGGTCCAGTACCGTGATGCCATGCTCCCCCAGGACGACCCCCAGCTAGGAAACGGTCAGTGTGCAGTTAGTCATTCTACTGCTTTAGTTAAGGATCATACATGTGCGCGTGGCTATGACTCCAACCCTAGTCAGGTACCACCCTTCACCATGGGTGTGCCCCCTGACCAGCTGGTGTACGGCGTCAAAGACTATTTGGCTCCACCCCCGATGGGGTCGTATCAGCTTCCGGTGGTCCTGGGGCCTACAGACACTATGGAGGTGATCCCAATGGCCATGTCTCTGGCTAGCCTCCCTAATGGCCAGCCAGAGACTGGGCTGGGTAACTCCAGACATCAGCCCAGCCAGAACGGTGTCAGTCCGGTCAGTGGTACCGCCAGCAGTCCTGGCCAGCCCAGAGACATTAGTCCCATACAGAATGGCTTAGATCCCGCTTGCCCTAACCATAATGGCACCAGTGGAGGGTACGAGTCTGATGGTACTGGCTACCCCCGGGACAAACTCTTTGATGTTGTCCAGGCCTTGGATGAAGATCTGGCAAGTGGGGACTATCCAGAACCTGGAACCACTACCAGCACCCTGAATGACGTGGACAGCTTCCCGGATCTCATCCAACCCACACTACCCACAGTGGTCAACAACAGACCCAAGGCCAAGGCCAAGTCTAGCCAGCGAGTGCCTCGCCCCATCAAAGACATTCCACCCCGGTTCAAGAAGCTGCTGGAGGGGGAGGTAGCTGCCCAGATAGCCGTGATGAGGAAGAGCCAGTTTGAGGGGACGCCCCTGGTACGTCATACCGCAATGGGACGTGGTCGACGCCAGCCGAGGCCCAACATGGACGTGCAGTCAGACCTCGCCCAGAATGGTAGCATGGTACCCCCAGCGGCGCCATTCAACCCCAATGCCCAGAGCTTTGTCCCCGGCCAGCCATACGCTGTGACAGAAGGTGGAGAGCAGCAGCAGCAGCCAGAGCCGGCCACTAATGCTGTTGGTGATGGTGCAGCCTATGCCGTGTGTACCAATGATAAGCCCGCCACTGACAGCAGCGACCCTAGTGGAGCCACGGTCGCCGCCAGCATTGTGGGATCTGCCGGTAGTGGCAGCACAGCCTGTGGGGCTGCTAGTGCTGTTGTTACCACTGATAACAGCAGCCCGGGCGTGAGCTCCGCGGTTGAGCCGGCTGCTCCAGTGTATACGGTATCCGTTACCGGCGTATCCAGCGTAGGCAGTACAGCAGTTCAGTACAGCAGTACTGGGCCTACCTGTACCTGTACTAATACCGTCTTACCATCTTTTGTCTCCACAGGTTCCTATGTCAGCCTGAGCCAGCCGGGAACCCAGGCTCCGCCACCACCTTGCACGATGCCAGGTACAACCATGCTGCCACCGCCACCACCACCACCGCCTGGCCCGGTGGGACTAGGGGCCCAGGATCTACCTCCGGCCTACCCTAGCTCCATGTACTACAGCCAAGTGGTGTGTCCACCCCCGGGACAGACCTACTCCTATGCCTAGAGGCAGGGATCCCTATACTGGAGATATATGTATACATGCACAGAGATAAGCTATATGTAATACCTACATAGCATATAGAAACAAGGTACATGTAGTTATTAGACTGTTGGTCAGTGAATTGTATTTTTTAATGCAGGAAGATGAGATACATGTATTTTGTTCTGTACCATGCAGCTTATGTGAGCTGCCTGCATGAATTCCCATGTACAATGATAAGTGCCTGCTGAGTTAACCACTAGGTAGTGCAGCAACAACTTCCAGAATAATCTTAGTCGATAAATGGATTGGAGTTCACTATAGTCACATAGTCAACTACTATCCTTTTGCTTTGGACCAAAGATTGTTTAAGAAATTGGCCTCTGGCTGTAGATATAGCCAATTTAAATCCACTTCCAATGTGGCTAGATAGATACATAGATAGATGATTTATTTCTCATTTTCATGTAAGTATTGACATTGTCAAACAGAATTATTATCATTTTACATTAAACATGAAAATGACGGTAGTCCAGACAGCCTTAGGCTATCAAGCTGGA